>Ga0302286_10001400_pt1 | contig 18001 bp, 18 predicted proteins | sample III_Fen_E2_3_FD_198765 | JGI IMG/M metagenome (GOLD analysis project Ga0302286, IMG submission 198765) | Peat permafrost microbial communities from Stordalen Mire near Abisko, Sweden - III_Fen_E2_3 | ecosystem: Environmental > Terrestrial > Soil > Wetlands > Permafrost | place: Sweden: Abisko...
AAGATGGCAAATAGAATTGGCTTTTAAGGTCTGGAAATCAATTTTGCATATCGATCAAACGTACAAAATGAAAAGTGAACGACTTGTAACAATATTGTATTTAAAGCTTTTATGGATCTTTATAAATTGGCAATTAATTTCTGATTGTAGGAATCTCTTTTTAAGAACAAAATTAGGATTATTAAGTTTATCAAAATGTTTTCAAACATTGACAGAAAATAGCAATATCCTTAGAAATACTTTGTTTAAAAGCATTAATAATCTAAATGAAACCTTAAAGGATTTTATAAAATTATTAAGTCATCATCATTGGATTGAGAAGAGAAATGAAAGATGTCATTTTGAGGAATTAATAGAGATATTATTTTGTAATTCAAGTATATAGATGTATATTTATATCACAATAAATTTAAAGCTCTTTGATATGAAAAACAATAGAATAATTAACCCCACTCAGAAACGGGATGGGGTTAAAAATAGTATTCATATCATTCTTTTTTAATGAGTTATGTTTCTTAGGTTGACGGCTATGTGTAACCATTGCCCCAGTACCATAACTTAAGCCCGCATCGTCGCTCAAATAATCACCAAAAGCAGTTCCTAAACTGTTCGAGAACAATACCGCTATCCAATAAAATAATTCAACACGAAAACTATATATTGGTGAAACTATCAACGATTTTACTTTATAATACCAAAGACCTAATGTTGCAAATAAACCTGCACTAAGGATTAAGGAACCATACATGTAACCAAGTCCCAATGTGCGATCCATAAAATCGGATATTTCGGTACCAACTGTTGTAGTTCCAATTACAACAAGCCAGAACAAAACAGGATACAGTCGTTTAACAGCTAATTGCGAAAATAGTACAACAAGAAAAACTGCCATAGTTAGCAATAAACTAGTTAAATAACCAAGATTAAATGTCATTGAAAGCATGTCACCTAGGGTTTCGCCTAGGGTTGTAGCAAGTATTTTCATTATCCAAAAAAGGAGTGTAATCTCTACGACTTTATTCGTGTGTTTCATTGTTCAGATATTTGTTACATCAAAAGTACATATTTTTTGACTGGTTAAAACCGATAAAATGTATATTTGCTTTTAATTAAATTCATGAAATGAATAGACACCTCATTATTCTCATTCTCTTCATAATTAGTGAAGTTGCATTTTCAAAAAACTACAAAGGAGCTGAGATTTATTCAAACCAATCGTATTTATATGGTCGTTTCGAAATGAAAATTAAGTCAGCTCCAGGAAGTGGTCAGCTTTCAACGTTTTTTTTGTATCGAAATAATTCCGAAACTGCAACAACGCTTTGGCAAGAAATAGATATTGAAATATTTGGCAAAGATACAAACTCGTTTCAGTCGAATGTTATTGTTGAAGCAGTAGAAGGTAAAAAACTAATGACAGAGCAAAAACATATCACTCCTAATAGTCTTTCAGCCGATTTTCATATCTATGCAATTGAATGGACTCCCGATTCTATATCGTGGTTTATTGATGACTCGTTGATACGAACAGAAAAGGCAAATGCAAAACTTTGTAATGCTGCAATGAGTTTGCGATTCAATCATTGGGTTTCGGACAATGTTGCTTGGGTTGGTGCTTTCAACAAAACAGTATTACCCCAATATCAATCTGTCGATTGGATTCAATATTCATCGTACACTCCCGACAACGGAGATAATGGCACCGATTTTACCTATCAATGGATAGCTGATTTTAACAGCTTTGACAATAATCGTTGGTCAAAGGCGAATTGGACATTCGATGGAAATCTTGTCGATTTTCTTCCTCTCAATGCGTACTCAGAAAACGGTCAGTTAGTCCTTAAATTATACGATGCAACTCCACCTACATCTATTAATCAGCCCAATACCGTTGATTTTGATGTTTTCCCAAATCCATTTTTCGAAACTATTTCAATAAATGCCGATTTCTCTAAAAACTATTCTTTATCGATAATTCAATCTTATAATAATGTCATTTTGCCAATTTCACCTTTAAGTGAAAATACAGCAACCAACATTAATAATTTATTCTTGAATTGCAAAGCGGGTATTTATTATCTTTTGCTTTATCAAAACGGTCAATTAATTACAACAAAAAAACTTATTAAATCTCAATAGATTAAAACAATTTTTTTATGCGAACATATTCATTATTGCTCTTTTTTATTAGCATTGTTACGTTTTCATCTTGCTCTGGCAAACAAAATAATGGTTCAGAAAATAGTATTCAAAAACGTTATGTCGTTTCTGCAGATGCTGATCATTCCTATGAAGTTTATTTGCCTTCGGGATATGATTCTACGAAAACATATCCAGCAATTTTTTCATTCGATTCGCATGGAAATGGTTCAGTTGCTATTGCGAATTTCAAAAAAGCTGCCGATACCTATGGTTTTATCTTAGTAGGTTCAAACCTTATTCGAAATGGAATAAACGATTACGAAAAGCATATTTCATTACTTATCGATGATGCTAAAAATCGATTTAAAATCGATGCTCGTGCAATGTATACAGCTGGATTTTCGGGTGGTGCACGAATGGCAAATTACTATGGATTGAAAAATCAACTGACTGGAATTATTTCTTGCGGAGCTGGATTTAAAGTTGCAGACATAAAAAGTACTGGTGTTTCGCTGTATGTATTTAATATTGCTGGCACTCGCGATTGTAACTTTGGCGAAACGGCTTATTTGCCCGGTTCGAACGAATGCCATGAAAATAATTACATAACAACAAACTTTACAGGTATACATGAATGGCCAACTATTTCAGCCATGTCGGAAGCTGTTGCGTTTATGTATGCTCGATTAGTTATTGACAAAATTAGAGATGCTGGCAGCGTTTCAATATCTGATCTTGTAGATGAAAAGAAAACTGAAATCGATAGTTTAAAGAAAACGAACAATAAAATTGCATTGTACAAAAAACTTGAAACTGCGGCTAAAATGTTCGCAGGAACTAGCGATGGAACTGAGTTTGAATCGCAAATGAAAAGTATTGAAGAAGACAAAGCATTTATTGAATCGTTGAACTCAAAAGAACAAATTCTTCAAATGGAAGGCATGTTAGATCAAGGCTATGTAGGTGCAATGGGAAGTGAATCGTTAACATGGTGGACAACCGAATTAAAGGCTTTGAACGATTCATTGCAAAATGGGAAAAATCCCGATATGAAAGATATGATGTTTCGTGCAAAAGCTTATATAGGTATGGCATGTTTCTCATTTACTGGAAATGCTGCTAAAAAGAAAGATATTCCTCAGCTTGAAAAAATGCTGACTATCTACCAAATGGTTGAACCAAAAAATCCTGATGTTTTCTATTACAAATCATTGTATTGCTTATTGAAAAATCAAAAAGACAGCGTATTTGCAAATATGAAAAAAGCTTATGAATTAGGTTTTGAAGATAGTGTTCGAGTTCGAGCGGATTTCCCTGCCGAAATGGTTTCACAAATTATTCAACTCGCACCACAACATCGTTAATCAAACGATATTCTTGTTGTGATTCAGGACAACGAGCCATACCAAATTTGTCGAAATGGAGTTTGTGTCCGTATTCGCTTATCCAAGCTGTTCGTTTGGCTGGATTGCCTACAACTTGAGCATAGGGTTTTACATCTTTAGTAACAACAGCTCCAGCACCAATAAAGGCATATTCGCCAATTGTTATTCCACATACAATTGTGGCATTTGCACCTATACTTGCTCCTCGTTTAACGATGGTCGATTTATATTCATATTTGCGAATAATGGCACTACGAGGATTTATAACATTTGTAAATACTACCGATGGTCCAATAAAGACATCCTCCTCGCATTGCACGCCTGTGTATAACGACACATTATTTTGAACCTTAACATTATTCCCCAAAATAACTTGTGGTGCAATCATTACATTTTGACCTAAATTGCACAATTCTCCAATGACGCAACCAGACATAATATGTGAGAAATGCCAAATTTTTGTTCCATTGCCAATAATACAATTGTCGTCAATAACTGCCGAGGAATGTGCAAAATAGTTTTGGCTCATGCAAAGTAATTTAAAATAGTTGTTGCTATATATTCAACTTGCTCACATTCAAGTTCTGTGTGCATAGGTAAAGATAGAACTTTCTGTGAAAGACTTTCTGATACAGGAAATGATTTTGCATAAGAATCGAAATTCTCAAACACTTTTTGCTTGTTTAATGGCAAGGGATAGTAAATACTTGAAGGTATGTTATGTTTTGCAAGTTGTTTTTGAAGATCAATATTCAATCCTTCTTTTAGTATTATAGTATATTGATTAAATACATGAGTTGAGTTCTTTTCACGAACGGGTAAAATTATTTGAGAACAAGCCGAAAGAAGCGAATCATATTGATTTGCAATTGCAATTCTTTGTTTGTTCCATTTATCCAAATAAGTAAGTTTAACCGATAAAATGGCTGCTTGAATAGCATCAAGTCGGGAGTTTAAGCCAATTGTTTCGTGAATAAATTTACGTGTAGCACCGTGATTGCTGATGAGCTTCATCTTATTAGCAAGTGCATCGTTATTGGTAAAAATGGCACCGCCATCACCAAAGCAAGCAAGGTTTTTCGATGGAAAGAACGATGTACAACCAATATCACCAATAGTGCCCAGTTTTTTATTTTCATTGTCAATAAAACATTCGCCACCAAACGATTGTGCAACATCTTCAATTATTATTAGATTATATTTTGTGGCAATGTCTTTTATAGCTTGCATGTTGCAAGCTTGACCAAATAAATGAACTGGGATTATTGCTTTTGTCTTTGATGTAATTGCCTTTTCTATTGCAAGATTTTCAATGGTAAATGTTTGTGGATGAATATCAATAAAAATAGGTTTAAGCCCTAATAAAGCAATGGCTTCGGCTGCCGCGATAAAACTAAAATTGCTGGTAATAATCTCATCGCCTGGCTGTAAGTCTAAAGCCATTAATGAGATTTGCAAAGCATCGGTACCGTTAGCACAAGGAATAACATGTTTTACAGAAAGATATTCAGCCAACTGCGATGCAAAAAGATCGACATAGTTACCATTTATGTACGAACCCGATTGAACGACATTATTAATCGAACTATCAATTTCATCTTTTATCCGCAGGTATTGACTTGCGAGGTCAATCATTTGGATTGGCTTCATTGTTCAGAAAATATTCTTTAAAATATACTTGCTATCCCAGAATTAGCACACAAGCACATTTCCTAATTAGCACATTATAATAATCCCAACTTCAACTGTCCTTCTTCCGAAATCATGTCTTTATCCCAAGGTGGATCGAACGTTAGATTAACCGTAACTTCTTCGATACCATCAACCAATTTTAAGCGACTATCTATTTGATACATTAACACATCAGTCATTGGGCAATTTGGTGATGTAAGAGTCATGTCAATGAATACTGTTGTTCCAATGGTACTTATTTTATAAATTAGGCCTAATTCATAAATACTTACTGGAATTTCAGGATCGTATATCGTTTTTAGAACTTCAATTATTTCAAGTTCTAATTCTTCTTTTGTTTTTCCCATTGTTCTAATTATTGACTTTGTTTGTATTGGAAAGCCGTTGCATAAGCTTTCATTTGTTTAATCATTGATACCAAACCGTTTGAGCGAGTTGGCGATAAATTTTCTTTTAATCCGATAGCATCAATAAAATAAAGATCTGATTCGAGAATTTCTGTTGGTGTATGTCCCGAAAGAACGGTAATTAACATCGTTACGATTCCTTTTGTAATTAACGCATCGCTATCGGCAGTGAAAATGACTTTACCATCTTGCATTTCAGCATTCAACCACACATTGCTTTGGCATCCCTTTATTGTATTTTGCGATACTTTATATTTTTCTTCAATCGCAGGAAGTCCTTTGCTTAAGTCAATTAGATATTGGTATTTATCCATCCAATCGTCGTAAAGAGAGAACTCTTCAATTATTTCGTTTTGTAATTCGTCTATTGTCATTATACTGCACTTTCAAATTAGACGTAAAAGTACGAAAACCTTTAAAAATATTTGTGAGAAAAATACGGATAAACAAAAAAGGCACATCTAAAATAGATATGCCCTTTTCAAAGTATAATAATAGCTTAGATTAAGCTAAGATCCAACGTAATAAAAGGAATAATGAACCAGAAAGTAAAATTGTAACAGGAAGAGTTACGACCCAAGCTATTGCAATATTTCTAACGGTTTTCATTTTAAGGTTTTTCTTCTTTTTAGCAACCATTGTTCCAGCAATACCTGATGATAATACATGTGTTGTACTTACAGGTAAACCAAATATCGAAGAAAGACCAATTGTTAAAGTAGCTGTAACTTGAGCAACGGCACCTTGAGCATACGAAAGTGGTGTTTTTCCAATTTTTTCGCCAATTGTAACAACTATTTTTTTCCAACCTACCATTGTACCAACACCTAACGATAACGAAATCATTAAGATAACCCACCAAGGTGAATATTCAGTATATTTTTTAATTCCTTTAATTTCCGATTTTATAACATCTTTGTCCTTATCTTTTATAACCACCGATGTTTCAATTAATGCATCATATTTTTTTGATGTTGTAAGAATGTTCTTTCTAATTTTAATTAATTGTTTGCTGTTCAATTTATCGAAATTTGGAGCATTTCCAACAATTGATTGAATAGTATCAATGTTTTTACGAACTTGAGTATAATTGAACATTTCTTCTTCAGTTAGCTTTGTTGAGTCAACATGCGATAAAGCTAGTTCAATTTTTTTTGTATGGTCAATCAGCTTAATTGTACTTTCACCTTTATTAATTGCAAATTGCAAAGGAATAATTCCTATTAGAATGATCATAACAAGTCCAATACCTTTTTGACCATCATTTGAACCATGAGAAAAACTTACAGTTGTACTTGTTAATATTAAAAGAGATCGGATTAACATTGGAGGAGGATTGTTTGGATCTGGTTCCTTGAAAATGCTTTTATTTTTGACAATTCTTTTCAATAAAAACATACTTGCAAGTGCAAAACCAAAACCTACAAGAGGAGAAATTAATAGCGAAAGAGCAACGTCTTTAACTTTTGCCCAGTTTAATGCTATTGCATGTGCCTCTGGAAGAAATGAATACGCAATTCCAACTCCAAAAATAGAACCAATTAATGTATGCGAGCTTGAACAAGGTATTCCTAACCACCATGTGCCTAGATTCCAAATAATTGCAGTTACAATTAATGCTAATATCATTGCGATACTATGATAAACATTTTGATCAATCAACATATCTAGAGGTAAAAGGTTTACTATACCCATAGCGACTGCTATACCTCCAACATATACTCCAATAAAATTCCATAATCCAGACCAAACTACAGCAACACTTGGTTTTAATGAACGAGTGTAAATTACCGTAGCAACTGCATTTGCAGTATCATGAAAACCATTGATAAATTCAAAGGCCATTGCTGCCACAAGGCAGATAATCAAGAACATTGTAAGTGTTGTGTCTAATCCAAACATACGTTTATATAGTTTAATTAATAATTGACGCAAAAGTAATTATTAATATTCTAGCCAATGTTAATTTAATGTTAAGTTTGTTAAGTTGTCGTAAATAGCTGACTAAAGTATAAATTATCCGATTTGCAGAAAATAAAAAAGCCAAGATATATAATCTTGGCTTAGTGAAATTTCTTATTTTATAATCATCGCTTTCGATGTATCTTGACTATCTTGATTTAAATAACTATCGAGTTTTAAATAATCATCGGGATCTTCTTTTTTCTCCGCTTGTTTCTTTTCTTCTTTTTCAACTTTGAAGACTTTACCTTTTTTACGAACAAATTCATCGGGTACAAGTCGTAATGAATGATCTTTAACATCTGCTGTCGAACGAGTCTTCATTTCTTTCCACACAGCATTACACCAAATTTTATTTTCAGCACAACGTCCTGGAGGAACATTGTCGTAGCTAAAAAGTGTGCCTAATGAAATTTTCCCAAATTCACTAAAATATGCATCGTGCATAAAAGATGAATATTCAGCAATTACTATTGAATCGAGAATTTGAATTTTAACTGCATATACTATAGTTCCATTTGTTCTTTCACCAGCTCGTGGACTTAAGAACACATCATCCATATTAATATGATTATAATAGAGCAGGAAACCTTTACCTTCAACAACGAATTCATTAGGATTTGAGCGAATAAGCTTCATGTTTTTTTCCTTTTGAATCCAATCAACGGCTGCTTTATACAGCTTGTTTTTATTGCTGTTTTTTATTGGAATTGTATCTACAACTTTAAAAACATCAAGATTACCGGCAAAAGTTTGTACACTAAAACACCCGATTACTATCGAAGTAAGTACAAATATCTTTAACGCGTGTTTCATGAAAGTGCTCGAATTTGCTATTTATTCAATTTCATAACATAAGCATCTTGATTGAAAACAACTATTTCGCGTTGTTTTGCTCTTGCTTCTGCTTCGCTCGTGTAAGGACCTGAATAAACTTTAAATAATTGTTTAGCATTTGGATCAACCTCAGGCATCCAATAATATCCACCAATAAATCCTTTGTCAAGCAATGTTTTTACATCTTTCGAAGCAATATTTTCATTTTTAATTGATGAATAACTAACAATCCAACATGGACCATTAATTGTAATACCCTTACTTACACCTGCAATAGGCTGATTGCTAGAACTTTCACTCTTATATTTTGCTTTTGGAGCTTGTTTTTCTTTTACCTCTGCTACTGGTTCTGGTGCTGGAGTAGGCTCAGGAGCAGGCGTTGGTTCCGGTGCTTTTACTTCAGCTGGTTTTGCTTCGGTACTTTCACCTTTATTTTCTTCAGCAGCCAAGGTCATATTATCGGCTTTAGCAGATGAATTTTCAGGTGCAACAGTTGAATCAGAATTAACTAAAGTAACATTTTCTTTATGTTTACCAGGTATTAATTTCGTTAAAAGATCTGGTTTTACAAAATATAAAAATGCAAATCCGCCTCCAAGTAAAACAAACACAGAAACAATAATGATAAGTTTCATATTTACTTTTGAACCACCACCACTCGTACCTTGTTCTTGTTTCTTAAGTTCCTTAAGTCTTTGTTTTTCTTCTTTTTGCTTTGCTTTATATTCAGCCTCTTTTTTGGCTTTCATGTCTTTAAGCCTATTCTTTTTCTCTTGAGGAGTCATTGGCTTTTGCTTTTCTTCAACAGGCTCAAGTTTGGGAGCAGGTGTAGGTGCAGAAGCCGATTCAACCGAACCGTCAATTTCAATTAATGATTGTTCAACTTTTGGTTTATTCTCCTCGTTTCCTAGAGGTTGATTTTCTATCTTTTCTTCGATCACGGAGTTTAGGTTTTTAAAGGTTTCTTATTTGCCTATTAAACAAACCAAATATATAAAATTATTTGGTTTGTTCTATCAATGAAGTATTTTCTTTCTTTAGAATATTAAAATTCGACTACATTCTTTCGGGAACTGTTATTCCCAATAACGACATTCCTAAACGGATGACTTTGCCAACTTGGAATGAAAGTGCAATTCGTAATGCTCGTATTTCCTCGTTTTCTTCTTTTAAAACAGGGAATTCGTGGTAAAACTGATTATATTCTTTTACCAATTCATACACATAATTTGCTATTAAAGCTGGACTATGTGTTTTACCAGCATCGAGGATTACCGATGGGAATAAACAAATTTGTTTTATAACAGCTTTTTCATTTTCATTTAATTGAGCTGTCGATCCAATTGTTTTTCCAACAGCCAATCCTTGAGCTTCGGCTTTACGACAAAGTGATGATATTCGAGCGTGTGTATATTGAATAAATGGCCCCGTATTGCCATTAAAATCTATCGATTCTTTTGGATTGAAAGTCATTGTTTTTTTAGGTTCAACCTTCAAAATGAAATATTTCAATGCACCTAAAGCTAAAGTCTCGAATAAATTACGAGCGTCATCATCGGTCATTCCATCGAGTTTTCCTAATTCTCGCGAAATTGCTTCCGACGATTTTATCATTTCATCAACTAAATCATCAGCATCGACTACAGTTCCTTCGCGCGATTTCATCCGGCCTTCGGGCAATTCAACCATGCCGTATGACATATGATATATTTTATCGCTCCAATTGAATCCTAGTTTTGAGAGAATAAGTTTTAGAACTTGAAAATGATAGTTTTGTTCATTACCAACAACATAAATCAATTCTTCGAGCGAAGGAAATTCTTCGAAACGATTCATTGCTGTTCCTAAATCTTGAGTCATATACACCGATGTTCCATCGGGACGAAGCAATAGTTTTTCGTCTAAACCATCGCCAGTTAAATCGCACCAAACAGAATTGTCAGGTTTTTGATAAAGCACTTTTTTCTCTAAACCAATCTCAACTGTTTTTTTACCGAGTAAATAGGTTTGCGATTCATAGTACATTTTGTCGAATGAAACACCAAGTTTTTTGTATGTAACATCAAAGCCTTCGTAAACCCAGCCATTCATGGTTTTCCATAAATCGATGGTAGCTTTGTCGCCAGCTTCCCATTGACGAAGCATTTCGCGAGCTTGTTGAATTATTGGGGCTTTATCTTTTGCCTCGTCTTCGGTTGCTCCAGCTTGTTTAAGTTCTTCTATTTGTTTTTTATATTCTTTATCGAAACACACATAGTATTTTCCAACTAAATGATCGCCTTTTAGTCCCGAACTTTGTGGTGTTTCGCCATTTCCAAACAATTGCCATGCAATCATCGATTTGCAAATATGGATACCACGGTCGTTAACTAAATTTGCTTTTATAACATTGTATCCGTTTGCTTCTAGAATTTTTGCAATAGAAAATCCCAAAAGATTATTGCGAATATGTCCAAGATGTAATGGCTTGTTCGTGTTTGGCGAAGAGTATTCAACCATTATCGATTTTGAAGAATCGGTAACAGGTACAAATCCAAATGTTGGATTTTCGATTGCCGCATTAAGCGATGAAAACCAATATGATGGACTGATTTCAATATTTAAAAATCCTTTGATTACGTTGTATGACGAAACTTCTGCAACTTGTTCAAGCAAATATTTTCCAATTTCTTCAGCAGTTTGCTCTGGTCCTTTTTTCGATGCTCTTAAAAGAGGAAAAATGACAATTGTAAGATCACCATCAAATTCCTTTTTTGTTTGTTGAACTTGTATTGTTTGTAATTCAACGGCAGAACCATAAAGATTTTGAATGGCTTCGCATGTTTTATTTTGCAAAATAGATTCTATCATAATCGAGTACATATATTTTTACAAAAATAGAGGTTTTTGGGCATAAAAAAACTATTCTGTAATCGATTTGTTGTTTCTGCTTGCTAAAAAACAAAAAAGCCAAGTAAAATTTACTCGGCTTTTTGTTTTTTCAGTTGACCCGCAAGGACTCGAACCTTGAAAGGCAGAATCAAAATCTGCAGTGTTACCATTACACCACGGGTCAATGTGGCTTAAATTGCGGTTGCAAATATACTATAATTTTTTATTTCAAACAATGCAAGACTAAAATATTGATAAAAATTAACTATTGCACTGATATTCAATTGAAATAATTCTTTAAAAAGCTTTTTCGATACATTTCCAAAGTTTCTCTGCCGATGCGTCCCAAGAGAAATCGTTGCGACGAATTTTCCCATTTTCAATAAGTTGCATGCGTAATTGGGGATTTGAAGCTATTTTTTGCATTCCATCTGCTATCGATTGTGGATTTGTTGGTTCAACATAAATAGCTGCATTTTTTGCAACTTCGGGCATCGATGTGCATTGTGATGTGATAATTGCCGTTTCGCAATACATAGCTTCTAACAATGGAATTCCAAATCCTTCGAATAACGAAACGTAGGTCATTGCTTCCGATGCAGCAACTAAATCATTCAATATTTCAGTAGTTACCCTACCAGTAAAAACAACATCTTGGCTAAACTGCATTTGTTCATAAGCCTGTTTAATTGATTCACTCCACCATTTTTTTGCTCCAACTAAAACTAATTTGTAATTGTTGGGATTTTGCGTTTTAAAAAGATCGAATGCTTTAAATAGATTTATCAAATTTTTGCGAGGAGGTGTTGCTCCAACAAACACGAAATATGAATTTCCTTGAGTAAATTCAGCTCTTATTTTTTGTTTCTTTTCGTTGTTTATTGGCGAAAGTGTTTCGTTTGCACCATTATATACAACGTCAATTTTTGTTTCGGGAATACCATAACTAGTAATTATATCTTGCTTTGAAAATTCCGAAACTGTTGCTAAGCGTGTTGCCTTTTTAGCCCATCTTGGGAAAAATATATTATAATACGTTCGAAACGAAAAGGGTAGCCATTGTGGGAAATGACGAAAATTAAGGTCATGAATTACAGCTACCGTTTTAATATTTGTGCGAGTACTACACCATCCATCGAGCGAAAGATATACATCGGGTTTTAGTTTTTTTAAAACTCGGGGTAATAAAATTTCGAATTTAATGAACCACGTTAATGGATGATTGTATTTGGGGCCAACAATAATTGCCGAAACATTTTTTTCAAAAATAAAATCTTGGCTATATGCCTGATTGAAAATAAAGGTAAACTGATGTTCGGGATGATTCTTTGTTATGCGTCGCAGTGTTTCGTAGCCAAACCAACCCAATCCTTCAAGTTTGTTCTCAATAAGTAGCTGTGTATTTACTGCAATGTGCATGTTTTATTGTTTCTGTACAATGAAGTTTAGACCAAAAAAGAAATATGTTTTCAAAAAACGATTAGTCTTCCAAATACTTTGTTCTTTTGCAATAATGTCTACCGTATTATTTTCTTTGAACGAATAAGGCATATAAAATCGAATATATTGCGTTTTTTCGGAGATTAGTTCAAAGTTATTTTTCTTAAAAGCAACTGTCCACATTTTTAAGTTACGAATATTTTCATCGCCCAGAAGGATTGTCTTTCCAAGCTTTTCGTCATATATTTCTTTAACCTTTCTAAAACCGCGTTGTTTTATAAGTTTTAGGTTTTGAATGATGTTTGAACCATTTTCTTCAATCAAAATAATTTTCCCTTTTGGAAGCAAAGCTTTCTCAAATATTTTAATTGATGAGTCGAGTGGTTCTAAATGATGAAGCGTATCTTGCAGAATAATTGTGTTGTATTTATTCGTTTCAGATTCATCAAATACATTTTTATAGCTATACGTGAATTTTGATACATCGCCATATTTGCTCCAAAAAGACAAACGTGTTGGGATTTCGTTATAATAAAATTCGAGCGTTGTTCCTTCCGATTTTATGCCATTAAGCGACAAGAAAATGCCTGTAGTTCCATATCCACAACCACAATCCCAAATTTCAGAATCTGCTTTATCAATGTTGTCGATAATATATTGTAAGCGTTGACAAAAATAAGCTTTGCGAAATTCGAAGCGTGAAGGGTCGTTTAAAAACTTGTAATACTTCTGTAAATTCTTGTTTTGGCTAATTTCTAATTGAAATAGCGAGAAAAACTCTTCAACACTCATCATCAAAATTGGGCTTATTCTATAGCGTGTTCGTTCATTGCCTTTTGGAATTTTCGGGCATTCGCCAAATGTTCATCAAAAGTTATTGCAAAATTGTGACTACCTGAAAAATCTTCTTTTGCACAGAAAAACATATATTTATGATGTTGTGCATTTAACACTGCATCGATAGACGAAACTGCAGGCGTACAAATAGGACCTGGAGGCAAACCAATATTCATGTAGGTATTGTAAGGCGAATTTACCAAAAGATGTCCTTTTCGAACTCGTTTTATGGTAAAGTCGTTTACGGCATAAACAATTGTAGGATCGGCTTGCAAAGGCATGCTATCGCGAAGTCGGTTAAGGTAAACACCAGCAATTGTTGGTTTTTCGGGATTGTAATTTGTTTCACGATCAACAATCGAAGCCATTGTTATAGCTTGAATAGGTGTTAAACCTTGATCTTTGGCTTTAGCAATTCGACTCTCATTCCAAAATTTTAAATATTCTTTATACATCCTGTCGATGAACTGTTCGGTCGATGTATTCCAATTAAAGAAATACGTATTGGGCGTAAATAATGAAATAACATCGAATGTATTAAAACCATATTGACGCAACGAATCGTTATTATTAAAGAATGCTAACAGTTCGTCGTTTTTTACTTCAAGATTTTCGGAAACATATTTTGCCAATTCTTCTTTTTTTCGGAAGAATTTTAATGTCAATTTAACTTGTAAACGGTTTCCTGGACGAAGTAATTTAACGATATCTTTATTCGACATACCATTTTTAACCTCATATTTACCAGGCAGGATGCGACTAATTTTAGTTTTTGCTTTAAAAATGATTTTGAAAAATGTTGGGTCGTTAATGGTAAATTGTTGTAAAAGTAAAGACTCTATTTTATCGGCATTGGCACCTGTTGGTACATAGAAAAATGCAGTTTGTTCGTTGTTTTTTGTAAAAACGTTCGATTTAAAAACCATTCTCCACGAGAAATAACCAAAGATTAAAACAAGTATTCCAGCAATAATAAAGATATTTTTTAATCCTTTTTTGGTATTGCCCGATTCAGCTTTTTTGCCCATAAACGTTTACAATTTGCTTGTACAAAGCTACGTGCATTTTTTTGAAAAAAGAAATTTTGTTTCAATGTTGCTGTGGTAATTTTTTGTGTAAGTTTGGAACGAATTTTGAAATTTTGAAATCGCACATTTATGAAGAAAGTTATTTGTTATCTGATTTTGTTTGTATCGCCCATTTTACTTAATGCCCAAGAGGTTTCTAAATCGTTTTTATTGGTACCATTCTATCAAAGAATGTACAATAATCAAGAAAGTACCGACATGGTTAAACGCTCGAATTTGGCGTACGACGACGTGTTACGTTACTTTCAACGAGGATTAGATTCGGCAATAGTGAGCACCCTTCGCGATTCAATGAAAGTTGTTGATATGTTAAATGGTTTCACGCAAAGCATTTCGAGCGATTTGGAATTGATTCATGGTGCTTCAATATATTATATGACCGATCGCCCTACCCTTGTAACAAAAAACAAGAAGAAAAATGGACTTTTTAAAGAGTCGAATACTCCTGCTCCTACAAAGAAAGAGGAAAATAAAAATGTGCATAATGGTGAGATTACTACAACTCGCGAGGATTTATCGGGTAAATTTATGAATGTAAAATTCGAAGACGTTGCTTTAATTAATCAGATGACTGTAAAATATGGCGTTTCGTATATTGTTTTTCTTACTGAATTTGATATTACTGGCGATTTTTCAAATCAATATAAAGTAGCCGATAAAAGTTATTTGCGAACTGCAACCGTTCATTTTTCAATTTTCCGTAGCGATGGTGTTTTTGTAAATGGCGATTATGTAAAAGTAGAGTTCCCAGCAATGCAAAGCATTCCTGCTAAAATTTGCAAAATGTATATGCCCGAAATTGCTAAGCAAATTGGGAAAAGAATTCCTTAAATTGTTGAATTTTGATATTATAAAACCACTTAATAATTCTTCAATATTTTGAGCTAGATAGTTGTATCTTTGTATTATAAAAACAGAAAAGCATCATGGCACGAGTAGCAGGCATACAAATAGAAAAAGACAACAAAGGACGTGTTGCATATGTACGTATTAATATAAAGAAACATCCTGAGTTTATTCCTCAATTAGAGCAATTAGGAGCTATATCTGAAGATGAGTTTGAAAAAATGTGGTCGAAAGGAATTTCTGTTGATCAACTAAGAGAATCAGTATATAAACATATTGATGAATTATTCGATAAAAATGGACGTTAATATCAGCGAAAATACACGAGACTATTTAAACAATCTGATTGATATTCTTTACGACAAAGAATATTTTGGTTTCCGTGATTCAGCAAAAGACTATGTTGAAAAAATATTTGCGTTCATAGAAACATCAATACATACACGTCCAAAGAAACAAACACCATTATCGTTGCGTAAATATGGTTCGCATTATGTTACTTATCGACCCAATAAAACAACAACATGGTACATTTTTATATTCTATTCAAAAGATAGATATTTCATAAATCACATAACAAACAATCATTCAACAGCTCGTTATATTAAAGGATTAAAATAACAGATTCCATAATAGTTGATCCCTATTTTCGCCCACATACTTCTTGGCTTCAATTTCATTGGTTGCATGTCATCATGCATAATTTGTAATGGACTTTGCATTCGTCGTGTTACATAATTCATTCGTCTTGTTGTGTTCTGCAAGCGTAGTATTGTGTTCTGCATCATTCTTATCGTGTTCTGCTTAAGCCGTGAATTAAATTTCATCCTCGGGGTTACAACTTTTATATAAAGCAAGCTATCTTTATACAAAGGCATTGAATAAAGTATACGTCGTGTTACATAATTTGTCCGTCGTGTTGTGTTCTGCAAGCGTCGTAAAGCATAATTCATCCTCGGGCTTATATCTTTTATGCGTAGGAGGACATCTTTATACTACGGCATTGAATAAGGCATATGCCGTGTTACATAGTTTGTCCGTCGTGTTGCGTTCTGCGTGCGTCGTGAATCATATTTCATCCTCGGGCTTATTTCTTTAACGTAATAACAACATTAATTGAAGGTTAAAATATGTACGACTTTATAAAGTTGTACGCATTTTCGTGAATAACATTAACCATAATTCATTATTTAGAATACATTTGTACGGCTTTACTTATAAACCGCCATTTTTATAAAAATATAAATTATTTAATATAAAATTCAACCCTAAATTAAAACAAACATGAAACGTTTATTACTTATTATCGCTACATCGGTAGCGATTGCATTTAGTTCCTTTGCACAAGATTCAAAAGGATTCAGTTTTCAAGGTATAGCACGCGATGCTGGTGGTGCTATATTTGGTTCTTCGGCAGTAAATATTACAACTAGTTTATTAAATGGTAGTACTATTGTATATTCCGAAACTCAGGCGTTAAGTACCGATGCTTATGGTGTCTTTAGTATAATAATTGGGAAAGGTACACAAGTTGGTTTAAATGCTTTTTCTACCGTTGACTTTTCTTTACAATTAAATGTTAAAATAGATATCAGTATTGCTGGTGGTGCTACAACAACCATTGCCAATTATGCTTTACAATCTGTTCCGTATTCTAAATATGCAGTTAATGCAACCCATGCAGTTAATGCCGATAACGCAACAAATGCAACAAATGCGACACATGCTAATAATGCTGATAACGCAACAAATGCAACTAACGCAAATTATGCTAAAAACTCAACGATAGCTGAAAATGGAAGTCCTGTTGGAACTGTTGTTGCTTTTGCTGGACCAATAGCAAATATACCGGGAGGTTGGTTATTGTGTAATGGATCAAATGTTAGTAGAACAGCCTATGCGGCACTTTTTGCTGCAATAGGAACATCGTGGGGATATGGTGATAACGCAACGTCTTTTAATCTTCCTGATATGCGTGGACAATTTCTTAGAGGTGTTGATCAAGGTGCAAAAAAAGATCCTGATGCGGCATCAAGAACCGCATCACAACTTGGTGGAAATTCTGGAGATAATGTTGGTTCTGCTCAAGGTCATCAAGTTCAAATTGGTGCTTATATTGGAGGAGGTAATTCAAGAGGATTATTATGGGGGGGTAACTACGCTATAGGTAATTATAAAGAGGTAATTAATGAATATCTTGGAGGTAATGAAAATCGTCCAAGAAATGTAGATGTTTATTATATTATAAAATATTAACAAACATGAAGAAAGTATATATATCACTACTGATGGTGGTGGCATTGATGCGTCCTAGTTGGGCTCAAACAACTGCCGCACCAACAGTAATTGGTTGTGCCAGTGAGAATAAAATTACGGGTAATTACAATATCCCCTATATCATGGGTCAAGCTATTCAAACCGATCTTTCATTAGTTAGCTATAAAGTTCGTTTGGGTTTTCCTTATGATGTATGTTATTTGAAAAACACCTTTTT
>Ga0302286_10001402_pt1 | contig 17996 bp, 11 predicted proteins | sample III_Fen_E2_3_FD_198765 | JGI IMG/M metagenome (GOLD analysis project Ga0302286, IMG submission 198765) | Peat permafrost microbial communities from Stordalen Mire near Abisko, Sweden - III_Fen_E2_3 | ecosystem: Environmental > Terrestrial > Soil > Wetlands > Permafrost | place: Sweden: Abisko...
TCAATATTCATTAAGTTGTTTTGCAGCTATAAAATTCATTTCAGCGAAAACCTTTTGAAAGATTATCTCTGAAGTCCCCAGTAGTGCCGACTGATCGCCCATATCCGAAATAACAATCGGTGTGCTCTCCGAAATCTTTTCAAGGCAAAGGCGGTTTAACGATTGCTGGATGGGTGATAAAACATATCGTTTGGCCTTCGATATGGGGCCGCTTAATACAATGATCTCGGGATTCAGCAACTGAATAATATACGAGAGTCCCTTCCCCAATGCCAGACCGATCTCGTTCAGGATTGAAATACAAAATTCATCACCCATTCGTGCCGAGAGAATAACATCCTCGGGCGTTACTTTTTCGGGATGATCTTTAAACTGGCTGAGTAATGTGGAAATTATCTTCCCTTCAAACGCTTGTTCTACGCGCTTCATTATTGTATTTGACGAAGCAATGGTTTCGAGACATCCGCGTTTTCCGCAGATGCACAGTTCACCGTTTTCAACCATTGGGATATGGGAGAATTCGCCGGCAAAACCATTCTTTCCACTGTACAGCTGACCGTTCACGAAGATTCCAAGCCCAAGTCCCCAGCTCCAGTGAATAATGATGGCATCTTTAAAATTTTTGGCTGCACCAAAGTGAAACTCGCCATATGCATGCATCCTTGCATCATTATCGATGTACACCAGTTTATTAAACTTTAGTTTCAGATCACGACCGATATTCTGATGCTTTTTATCTTTAATTGTATAGTTGATTCCCGCTTTTGAATTGATCAGCCCGGGCATATCAACGCCCAAACCAAGGACTTTTTCATCTGAGATACCATGATCGGCCATTAGTTTCTTTGCTGCCAGGTACAGTTTATCTTCCAATTGCGGATCGTCAATATTTGTATCGATTTGGACAATCGGTGTAACAAACTTATTGTAGCAGTCGAAGACGGCCATATTTGCAGAGTAACGTGCAAAATCACATGCAATTACATAAATAACATCTTCCGCTAACCCGTATAGGAAGGGCTTTCTTCCGCCGCTCGATTCGCCAATTCCAATATTCTTTAAATAGCCTGAAGTTATCAGATCGTTCAATAAAACAATGCAGGTTGGCAAACTTATCTTTAGAGATTCGGCAAGCTCAGTGGCAGAGGTATGTCCATTTGTGTGCAGTAAACTCAACACCTTTTTCTTCTGCCTGATTTTATTCAGCTCAGTGGTAGAAATATTCCTGGTCTCTGGTATAGCTTTCTGATTCATAAATTCATCCTTAAATAAAAAGACAACTTAGTTAATGATCTGAAAAAAGTATGTGATGATACGTAAATGTTTTATAAAGGATTCATATTTATTTAGGAAATATTAACAATTTAATACAAAATTTACATTGTATGGAAATCTTCTAAATAAAGACCAATTTTTGATGTCGTTACACCATTCAATTTGTCATTAATTGTATTTCGGAGGAAAGTGCAGACATAAGCTACCAGGCGAATGCTAATTACCAGGGAAGTTGTATTGAAGTACAACTTTCATTGTTTAATTGCGGTCTTGACGTAAGTCTTTTACCCGCAGTAAGTGTGTTTCTGAAACCGCATCAAGATTTCATCTTTCCGATAGAAGAGCTTTTCTTACCTGAAGTTTCTTCGGTATTCTGATGGGGTCATTTTCATGATACTCCTGAAATAGAAGTTGAAGTTTGCGAGGTTGTTATAACCGCTTTCAAAACTGATTTGTGCAATAGGTTTCTCTGTATTGGATAACATTTTGGACGCGATACTAATGCGGATATCTTTTACGTATTGCATAAACGATTTTCCTGTTCTTTTCTTGAAAAAACGGCAAAACGATCCTGGAGCCATATTTAACAATCCGGAAATTGCATCAAGTCTAATAACTTCCTGAATGTTGCGCAGGACGTAATCATAAACTATTTTAATCTGATCAAGATCTTTATAGCGGCTCACCGGGAACTCTGGGGCGAGTGAGAGTATTTCCTGCTCTTCTATTTCAGTTAGACTTTTCAGTAATTTTAGGAGTACAATAAAAGCATCGCTTCCCTTCAAATCGTGCAATTGCAATATTTGCCGTTCAATCTGCTTAATACCTTCACCTTTAAAGGCAACCCCGCTCTTTGCCCGGTTAAAAAGATCATGGATTGCTTCAAGTTCCTTTATTTGAACTAAATCGCGATTAATGAGTGATTCAGAGATGTAGAGTATTAAGCATTCCGGATGATTGCTCCTTTCTTGTTCCGATAATTCCCGGTGATGCGGCAAGTTGGGGCCAATTAAAACCAGGTCATTACTCTCAAACGTCGATATATTATTGCCTACTATTCTTTTACCGCTGCCCGATGTTACAAAATTCAACTCATAGCTTTTATGCATATGAAAGACGGAAGACGTGTCATATCCTTCCTTCTGAACCGAAAAGGATTTTTCTTCCGGGATGTCAACCTTCATGAGCTGAAATTCCATCTGCAGTTTTTGTTTAGTGTTTCTGAGCAAATGTAATGTGTTTTGTGACGATTGGTTAAGATTATATTGGAAAGTGTCAAAAATAGATTGGTCATCCATTCTGATTCAGATAAACATCTTTAAGTTCTTTATGACCATTTTTTGAATACATTTTGCCGATAGTTAGTTTAAAATGGGTACTATTGGTGTTGGGAAAACCATACAAATTATTATCAATTTATGAGAACAACATTATACTTTGTTTTTTTGCTTGCTGTCATTCTTTCATCTCCAAAAATAACCTTGGCGGGCTCTGAAACCAGTAACTTACGATGCGAATACCTTGTGAACCCGATCGGCATTGATTCGCCAAATCCCCGCTTCACCTGGTTGATGGTTGATAACAGTCGGGAAGCTGCTCAAAGTGCCTATGAACTAATTGTAGGAACCGATTCATCGAAAGTTGCATCCGGAGTTGGTGATAAATGGACAACGGGGAAAGTCACCTCTGCTGCCATGCTTGTTGAATACAATGGGTCACCGTTAAACCCTTTTACGCGCTACTTTTGGAGCGTCAAGATTTATGATGCAGCAGGCAATTCATCTTCAAATACGGCTCCGGCAAGTTTCGAAACCGGGATGATGAAGATGGAAAACTGGAAGGGATCCTGGATAACCGATACGCGTGATATCAAGTTAAAACCGGCACCTTATTTCCGGGACGAGTTTATTGCGGGTAAGAAGGTAATCTCCGCAAAAGCATATATTGCCGTTGCAGGATTGTTTGAATTGTATGTGAATGGTGAGAAAGTTGGAAATCACCGGCTCGATCCGATGTACACACGTTTCGATCGCCGGACGCTTTACCTCACGCATGATATTACCAAATTGCTGAAAGAGGGGAAAAATGCGGTGGGCGTTTTGCTCGGAAACGGTTGGTACAATCACCAGTCAACTGCTGTCTGGTATTTCGATGAAGCTCCATGGCGTGCACGTCCCAGCTTTTGTATGGACATCCGTATCACCTATTCAGATGGCTCGCAGGAAACGATCACTTCGGGTACCGATTGGAAAACATCGTTGAGTCCCATTGTTTTCAACAGTATATATACAGGCGAGCATGTGGATGGCAGGTTGACACAGCGGGGATGGAACTCCCCCGGATTTGACGACTCGAAATGGAAAAATTCAATTCCTGTCAGCGCTCCATCCTCAAACGTTGTTACGCAGGCGCTTCAGCCTATCCGCGACGTGGAAGTGATTCCGGCTAAAAAGATGACCAAAGTAAGCGATTCACACTATATTTTTGATCTGGGACGAAATATCGCAGGTGTTAGTCAGCTAAAAGTAAGTGGTACTACAGGAACAATTATCCGGCTAAAACATGGCGAGCGGCTCCGTGCCGATGGAATGGTCGATCAATCGAATATCGATGCCCATTACCGTCCTACCGACCAGCTTGACCCGTTCGGAACAGATATTTATACCTTAAAGGGAGAAGGGGAGGAGATCTTTAAACCCACCTTTAATTACAAGGGTTTTCAATATGTCGAGGTTACCAGCGATCAGCCGGTTGATCTGAAGCTGGAAAGTCTGACAGGTTTTTTTATGCATAGTGATGTTCCCGTTGTAGGGCATATTCAATCGTCCGATTCAATTCTGAACAAGATTTGGAGAGCGACCAATGCTTCCTATCTGTCGAATTTATTCGGATATCCGACCGATTGTCCGCAACGCGAGAAGAACGGCTGGACAGGTGATGCCCATACGGCAGTTGAGGTTGGTCTCTATAATTTCGATGCTATTACTGTCTACGAAAAATGGATGGCTGATCATCGCGACGAACAACAACCAAATGGTGTTCTTCCTTCTATCATTCCGACCAGCGGATGGGGATACACCTGGGCAAATGGTCCTGACTGGACCAGTACAATTGCAATCATTCCCTGGAATATCTATCTCTTTTACGGAGATACAAAGGTCTTAAGCGATAATTATGAGAACATCCGACGCTATGTCGATCATATTACCCAGATTAGTCCGTTGGGATTAACGGATTGGGGCTTAGGTGACTGGATTCCGGTTAAATCGGTTTCATCCAAAGAGCTGACCTCTTCGATCTTCTATTATACCGATGCTTCCATTCTTGCAAAAACTGCCAATCTGTTGGGTAAGAAAGCTGATTTCGAAAAGTACAATACACTGGCTTTAAAGATTAAAGATGCGATTAACGCGAAATACCTGAATAAAGAGACCGGCATTTATGCGAGTGGTTTCCAGACTGAACTAAGTGCTCCGCTTTATTGGGGAATTGTACCCGTAGCGTTGAGAAGCAAAGTAGCTGAAAACCTTGCAAAACGTGTGATTGCTGATGGAAAACACATTGACGTTGGATTACTTGGGACAAAAACGATTTTGAATGCATTAAGCGTCAATGGTTATGCCGATCTTGCTTACGAAGTGGCTTTGCAGAAAACATTTCCTTCGTGGGGATGGTGGATCGTAAACGGCGCAACCACCTTGTATGAAAATTGGCCGATTGATTCGAAGTCAGACATCTCTTTAAATCATATCATGTTTGGAGAGATCGGGGCGTGGTTCTACAAATCACTTGGTGGAATTTATACGGATGAACAGCAACCTGGTTTTAAAAACGTCGTACTGAAACCCGATTTTGTGAAAGGGCTTAACAGCTTCGAAGCAAGCCACCAGGGGCCCTATGGAATGATTGTATCTTCATGGAAAAGAATTGGCAAAAAGATCGAATATCATGTAACAATTCCTCCAAACAGTACTGCTGAATTATCTTTGAAAGGAGATAAGATTTTAGAAGGTGGCAAGGCATTATCAGAGAATAAATCGGTTAAAATAGGATCGCAAACTGGCGGTTTATACTTGATGAGCCTGAAGTCCGGAAGTTATTCGTTCTCTGTCAGGTAGATGGGGAGAAGAGGAGAGTGGGAGAAAAGGAGACCTTGCCCTTGAAGCGGTTGCAAACCCTTCAAGCGGCGGTGTGAGAGAAAAGGCGAAGAGGATTAATGCCTGAAATGCTGTTTTTTACCCTGAAAGGGTTATATATTAATAACCCCGCGTAAGGAGGAACGACGCAACCCGGGGAAAGCGATAAAAGGACAGCAAAGGCGCATCTGCAAAGGTAAATTGAAATAAAATGCTGTATGCGCCGCATAGCGAAACTTCTGCCATTACAGTATGTTATATTAATGTTCAACCCACTTCGGGGTTGGGGAATTGTTTTGTTCTCACCCCCCAGTTCCGCAAGCTACACTGGGGGTTATTAAAATTAAACTCCTCACGGAGTTTTTAGGCAGACCCTAAATAGAGTCAAAAAGAAAACCATCTGATTTTTTACATCAGATGGTTTTCTTTTTAATATCAATATACTTTTATCAGAGAACCTGAAGTTTCCAGGGTTCGCGATAGGTCAGTTTTGTAAATTTATTTGCTTCCTCTTCTGTGAATTTCATATTGGCGGCATCCCAATGTAACAGGTTTCCTGCACGGTAAGCAATGTTTCCCATTTCGGAGATAATAGCTGTCTTGGCACCCACTTCCACGGGCGCATTCAGTTTTTCACCTTTCCGGATTCCGTTCAGAAAGTTCTGTACATGTTCTTTTAATCCGCCAATGGCTGGTTGCAATGCAACATCTGCAATGAATTTCTTACTGTCCTTGTTGCTTACTTCTGAGTTCACCATCCAGCCGTTTCTTGAGACAATCAAGGTCCCTTTTGTTCCCGTGAACGAAACACCATGGTGCATTCCGTAAGGCCCGAGGCGTGGAATCAATCCACATTCCCAGATCATAGTATGTGTTGGATAGTTATATAAAGCTTGCTGGATATCTGGTGTTTCGATTACTCCTTTGTTCATGAAATTTCCACCACCCGGTGAAACCGATTCGGGATAACCGGCCTTCATTCCATAAATGGCAAAGTCGAGTAAGTGAACACCCCAGTCTGTCATTGCTCCACCGGCATAATCCCAGAACCATCTGAAGTCGTAATGAAAGCGGTTTTTATTGAAAGGTCTTTCGGGAGCGGGTCCCAGCCACATATTATAATCGACATAGTCGGGTGCAGTACCGTCGGGTTGAGCCGGAACTGGTTCGCCCATTCCTTTGTAGATCCATGCCCTTACCAGGTTGATGTCGCCAAGCTTTCCTGACTGTACATATTCCGATGCATCGAACCAATGTTTCGAACTGCGTTGCCACATTCCAACCTGTACCATTTGTTTGGGATACTTTGCGGCTGCTTTTACCATCATCAGGCACTCTTCGATGCTATGACCCATCGGTTTCTCAACGTAAACGTGTTTTCCGGCTTCGAGCGCCATCACCATCATTAACGCATGCCAATGGTCAGGAGTTCCTATAATAACAACATCTATCTCTTTTAATTCAAGTAATTTGCGAAAATCTGAAAAGACCTGAGGACGTTTGCTTTTCAGTTTCTCAACTTCAGTTGCCTTTTCTTCGAGGATCTTTTTATCAACATCGCACAACGCAATGCAATCGACATTCTCTTCAGCTAAAAAAGCTTTTAAGTCGGTGAATCCCATGCTTCGGCAACCGATCAGTGCCACACCGATTCTTTCCGAAGGGGTGCTGCAACTTACAGTCCAGGGAATCATTGATGCAGCCAGTGTTGTTCCGGCAACTGCCCCCGATTTTTTTACAAACGATCTGCGGTTAATCTCTTCCATGTGTTTTGTTCTGATTTAAGGTGTTTTCTGCCTTTGGCAAGTTTTCGTGTTCCTTAACGGTCAGACAAACCTATGAAAAAATCGGTAGAAGCCGAAATTTTTGATCTGTTTATTTTAAATACAGAATCACTGTTCTTTTACTTTGTCTGATAGTAATTAACTATGAAAAAATAATTTGATTTTTTTTTGAAATTTGGGTAACAAAATTGGTTAAAAACGTATACCCCTGTTAAAATGTTGTGGTGAATTAATTTAGATCCATTATAATTTAATACTCTAATTATAACCATGATTGCAATGCCTGTCAGACAAACCTATTCATCATCGAAATTTATATTCCGGTTTCCGGATTTCAATACAAGTGTCCAATATGAAAAATGCGGCGCTCTGCATCTCAATCTCCGGTCATTGAAACTAAATCTCCGGTCATTGAAACTAAATCTCCGGTCATTGAAACTCAATCTCCGGTCATTGAAACTCAGTCTCCGGTCTTTGAAACTCAATCTCTGGTCATTGAAACTCAGTCTCCGGTCATTGAAACTCAGTCTCCAGTCTTTGAAATTCAATCTCCGATCTTTGATTCTTAATATCAAAGCCCTGCATCCCGAACTCAAGGATTCGTTATTGGTTATCAAAATACCATTTCCCCTTTTATGAAATTGCCGGTACTATATATTTTCACGTCACAATAGTCTGACGTATGGTAGACTTAACCAAAATTAAAAAATTTAAAATTTACAAATATGAAAACATCGGTAAAAGTTGATGTTTCAGTACATAAGCCAGATGAGCTTATTACTTTGGGTGATGATATATGGAAAAAACATATCGAGTTGGGTGAAAAAAGTCCTTTGAATGGACTCAATATGGAAACATTTGTGGATAATCTGAATGTTGCTAAAGCCAAGCGGGCTGATGCAAAAAGGCTGCATGATCAGGCTGAACTTTTGAATCAGCAGGCAGGACTGAGCCTTGGTACCGACTCAACTCAGAATTCAAAGACAACTGGTACGGTTTATTCCACAATTTCAAGTGTAAGAGGTATCTTGCTTGGATTGTACAAGGGCCAGGAGAAAAAACTATCTGAATGGGGATTTGATGTCGTGATCAGCGATGTTCCGCAAAGTACGAAAGCAAAACCTAATTAAGTCGAAAACCCCTTTCGCAGATACCGGCTGCTAAAGGGGTTTTGGTTGTGTTGTCATCTTTCTAATGCTTTTCGCTGTCCTTTTGCCGCTATTTGGAAACTCAATGCAGGATTGTAACAAGACAATGCCGAGCCTTCAGATTATTGCAATCTCAACGGTTCATTTTGGTCGCTTAGATTCTTTGTCCCTTTTATGGTTTTTGGAATTAAAAGATGCATATCGAAAATCACGATTTCGTTCTTTCCCTTTTTCAACCAGGGTGCCGGACAATATAATTCTTTCTGAGGACCAATATTCCAGTATCTTCCCAGGTTTTCTTATTAATTTCGTCTGATTTTAGTTGACAAATCCGCAGTTATTCCAAACCTTAAGACACTTAATGTCTTTGCAAAACTGATGTTATAATAGTCCTGTCCGTAATAATACTGGACAAAGAAATTTAACTCATCAAGCGCTACTGGATGTATTGATAGGCGCAGTGACGTTGTTAGCCGTTTCCAGTCGCAAGCCGAGGTGTTTATCATATCACCCATGATCCACTGCGTTTTAAGCTGAGCACTGACTGAATGCAACTGTCTTTTTAAGAAATTGCTTTCACCGGGGAATTTATCGGAATAAATAATGGAATTCAACTCACTGTTTATTCTGAAATTACCATACTTGCCGGCTAATTGCTCGCATTGTTTATAGTGATATTCAAAAGATAATTTGTAGAATGAGGGGTTATAATTGCTGACATTGTGATGCCGGGTTACTGATCCGCCTATTTCAATCATATTGGTCGAAAAATCACCGCTATTTGAGTTTATTGCTGTACTATCGGGCATGTAAAAGCTGTCGCTCTGACCATTTGAATGATGTTGCCAGGACAGGAATGCGAATAAAGGTGCAGGAGCCGAAGCTCTTCCTAAATTTGACGTGTTGTAATAGAAAGTAACCTTGGGCATGTACGAAGGGGTTCGGATTGGACTTGAGCGCTCATTGTACATGCGGATTACTATCTTGGGCGAAAGGTCGATACCCCACCTGGTTCGGTTTAAATGGATCATATAATAGGGAATGATGGCTCCTTCAAAAACCAGCGGTTCGATGTTGCCCAAACCTCCCAAAGCGGTAATATAACTTTGTTCGCGATTCACCTTAATTGATTTCATAAAACTGCTTTCCTCATAGTCAACTGGTGGTTGGCTGAAAACAGAAGATGCAAAATAGAATACAACTAAAAACGTAAATATGCGTTTCAGATAATTGTTCATGTAGATATAATTTGTGTTTTTAAGGCTCACTGGAATCGAAGACCAGCGGAGCTAATAGTCGTGATGAGAATATTCATTCCGATTTGTGTTTTAGAATTTCCTATTGGTTGATGCATTTTGGATTGAAGATCTGCCTGAAGGGATAAGAACCTTGTTTATCTTTGAGCAAAGTATCTTCATTATAGGAACATCTGTTTTGACGGGAGAATGGTATCAGGGCACGGAAAAAGTCCGTACCCTGTACCTTTACCCGAACCTTCAAAAAAACTAATAATTTAAAAGAACCATGTGCTTTTCATTTTTGTCATAAAAAGCAATTTTGTCTTCGCGAGCCAACCAGCCTAACGACCTGTTTAAGTCTGACTCTTCAATCTTGCTGATTTCCAGCAATTCTGTCAATTGCATTTCACCTTTTTCTTTGAGTAACTGCCAAATCTGACCGGCATTTTCTCCGATTGTTTGTTTTGTCATTGTCGCTAACTAAAATGATTGTTATAAAAGCATACTATTAATTGATTATCAAATCTCAGAAAACAGGCTTAGTTTTTATAGGTTCCGGTAGCCTGTAAGTACCGGGCCTTTTTTATCTGGAAATTACACCATGCCTCTGTCAGACTGTCGAGTGCACTTTGGTAAGCCGTTTGTGCCTCAAGCAGATCGGACATCGTAAATACACCTGCCTTGTAATTATCGGTTGTAACTTTAAGGTTTTCCTTGGATTGTTCTACTGATTTATGCGCAATAGAGATCTGAAAATGGCATTCGTTGAGCTCATTGTTTGCCTGCTCTATCTGCAACGACAGTAATTCGGATGTTTCAGCGAGTTTATTACGTGCACTTTCGATCTTAGCCTGACTTTGCCTGATTTTATGCCTGCCTCCCCACCAGTCTGTAATGGGAATACTTACCGTTGCAAAAGCCAGTCCATTTGTGTTGGTGCTGTTCATCGCATCCAAATAAAAACCTGTAACTCCAACTGCCACCTGTGGAAGATTCTCCCCAATGGTCATCTTCTTTTGAAGTTCTTCTGCATCAATGGCCTTGTTTAGCATTTTGTATTCCGAACGGTTAGTAACAGCCGCTTGTGAAGAAGTATAAAAACTTTGTACTAATTCGGGTTCGGTTTGTGGATCTGTCAGCACTAACGTACTGTCAAACTGAATGCCGGTATGCTGGCATAAAGCCCGTAATGACAGGTTGATCCCATTATTCAATTTCAATAAATTTACTTCCAGTTCATTGCGTTTTAGCTGCACTTTCAGCAGATCGGTACGTTGAACTAAGCCTGCTTTGAAAGACACGGATACATCGCGTTGCAGGGTATCGAGCAATTTGGCATAGCTATCGAGCGTTTTTATTTTTTCTCGCAAGTTGAGCACAGTCCAATAGAGTTCTTCTGTCCTTACAAGCACCTCTGTTGTTGTGAGTATCTTCTTCTCGAGGTTTATTTCGTATACTACTTTGGCCAGTTTATTTCCATTTGCAATTTGGCCACCGGCAAATACGGGTTGTGTAACCATAATGCTCGCTGTATTTAAATAGTCGAGTATATTGATGGGTATTGAAGGTACATAGGCAAACTGGGTTGCTGTTGCAAGGTTTGCTGCATTGCCATCGTAAACCGGAAGATTCATCTGGGGAATTGTCCCCTTTATTAAATAGTCGGCTGACTTCATTGCAACAGCACTGACACTCGCTTTGGGAAAATAATTCGTATAGGCTGCTTTCTTTTGCTCAGCCGATTGGGTGATTTCAAAACCTGCCTCCTTTATTTTGCGGTTATTTCGTAACGCAAGGTTTTTACATGAATCTAAACTTAATGATTGAGCTTCGGTAGTCGTCGCAAATGCAGAAAAGAGTAAAAATAAAGCAACAATTGCTCCTTTGGCAGGCCCCGACCTTTTTACTGGCGTCTTAACTTTGTCGCTGTAAACCATCGAATAAAGTACAGGAAGTATATAGAGGGTCAGCACCATTGAAATGAGCAACCCAAAACAAATGACTGTTCCTAAGGGGCCCCAGAGTGGCGAACGGCTCAGGATCATTGGGATAACTCCGACAGATGCTGCAGCCGAAGTAAGAAAGATAGGGCGCATACGCCTTTTCCCGGCAGCAATTGCGGCTTCGTGTACCGATAATTTATTCTTTAACCGAAGTTCGCGGGCATAATCGATCAGGATAATCCCATTGCGAACCACCATTCCGCAAAGACTTGTAATACCAATAAATGCTGTTAGACTGAATGCATAACCTGCCAATTTCAATCCGATGGCAGCACCCGGAAGTCCTAAAAGCATCGTCGACATGATCAAAAATGCCAGCTTTTCTTTTTTAAACTGGAACAAAAGGATAAAGAAAATCAGTACGATACTTAACCCCAGTGCAATGGTCATTGGCACAAATGTTTCGATCTGTCCTTCAAAATCGCCCCCATAGTTGATTGAACTTCCTTCGGGCAATGCAAGCTGGTCGATCTGAGGTTTTATTTCGTTAAAAATGGTGGAAGCCATCATTCCCATTTCACTATCTGCAAAGATGGTAAGTGTCCGGGTTCCGTTACGGCGGACAATCGTCCCTTCATTCCACTCAGGAGTGAAGGTAGCAAACGACCGGAGCGGAATGGCTTTAAAGCTTGACATCGAAGCAATATATTGATCTTCGAGTAGTTTAATGCTTTTGGTGCCACTGGTTTCCTGCGATAACCGCACTTCAACAGGGTAATCGTTTTCCCAGATTGTAGTAAGTGGTATCCCATCAAGACCAATCATCAGCGAGGTGGATACAAGACCTTTCGAATAACCCATCCGGTTGGCCTTATCGCGATCGAGGTTTACCTTGATGCTTTGCTGTTGCTGATCCCAATCGGTACGGACCCAGGCAAGATGTTTTGTTTTCTTAAGAATCTCATTCACCTTCTCTTCAACCATGCGAATATCTTTAATAGAATCGGATGAAATACGAATTTCAATAGACGCTTTGTTTAATTGCATGGCCAGAATTTTCCACTTTACATGCGCATTTTCGAAATTATCGGAATACTTCTTGTCGTACTCTGATACAACTGCACGTGTCGCTTTATTAGAAACCGTATTAACCAATAGCTGACCGTAATTAGTGGCCGGCATATTAGGAGCGTACATCGTATGGAACCTCGGAGAACTGGTTCCGATAAAACTTGTTACGTTGGTAATGCGTGTATCTTTTAAAAGCACAACTTCCAGGCTATCCATGATTTTGGCCGTGCTTTCGAGTGAAGAACCTGTTGGAAGGTAAACTTCTACGGCAAACTGATTCCGTTCAAGTTCCGGAAATAATTGCTGGTCGAGACCTTTAAATAGAATGATGGCAAGCGCAATAGAAGCAACCGCCAGTGTCATTACTATTTTTGGGTGACGGAATGCTTTTTCGATCGAAATGTCGAACCAACCCTGAAGCCTGTCTAAAAATGTTTTGCCTTTACTATCTGAATTACCGCTTTTCAACCCTTTTTTGATAAAGACGAAATTGAGATAGGGAACCAATAAAATGGCAACTAAAATTGAGACAATCAAAGCAATACCTACTACAATAGGAAGTGTATTAACAAATTCACCGGCGGTGCCAGGTAAAAATATCATCAACGGGAAATAGGCAGTAATAATAGCGAGGGTTGCAGTGATAATAGGAACAAGAAGTTCTTTGGCACTTTGTATGGCGGCATGCCACGACGAAAGCCCATGATCAATTTTCTCCACGTAGTTGTCAATTACAACAATGGAGTTGTCAACGATCATCCCTAACACAATAATCAGCGCCGCCAACGAAACCGTGTTTAGTTCGACTCCCAAAAAGTACAGGACGCTGAGGGTTATCAGAACTGAAATGGGGACAGTTATTCCGGCAACTGAAGCTACCCTAAAAGGGAGCAGTACCATCGTCACCATAATCACTGCGATTATTGCAATGAGGAATTCCTCCATGAAATTGCTGACCGAATCGTCGACATATTTTGGTAACTCCGATATTTTTGCCACCTCAATCTCCTTGGAGCAATGATTTTGAAAGGTCGCAAGCGCCTTGTCGACCTCTTCGCCATATTCAACAATATTATTGCCGGGTTGCATCTCGAGCGAGAGCAATATTGTTTTTTTACCTTGCTGTTTGATATAGCTGTCCGGATCTTCGTAACGTCGCTCAATTGAGGCAATGTTTTTAAGACGCACTACATTGCCGCGTGGATCGGAATATACAATCTGATCGGCTAAATCCTTTTCCGATTCGAAGTTGGCAGGCAAATGTACTGCCAGGTTTGTTATCCCATCTTTTAACTTCCCGGCATAATTGACCATCCCATTCATCTGGTAGGAGCCTAACAGCGAAATAGATTTAATATTGTACTCGTTCAACAATTCGGGTTTCACGTTTACAAATATCTTTTCCTTTTGTAATCCGTAATGTTTTATTTTAGAGGTGGCAGGTATCTTCCGGCATTCGGCTTCGAGCTTTTTCAGTTCTTCTTCCATCTGCTTATAACTTTGGGAGTCGGACGATAAAGTAATAAGTAGGGCAGAAGTGTCGCCAAAGTCGGAATTGGCAACCAAGGCCAAAACGCCAATCGGAAGGGTTGGTTTAAGTTCACTCAACCCATGCTTCAATTTCGACCAGAACTGATCGGCATTCTTTACATTGTCGTTAAGTTCAACAAATAGGTACATCATCCCCTCCTTCGATTGGGAATAGGTTTTCGCTTTTTTTACTTCCTGGTATCCGAAGATATAGTTTTCGACAACCTTGGTGAGTTGTGCCTCAACTTCAGCAGAGGTGGCTCCCGGATATACGCCAACAATAACTCCCTGGCGAATTGTAAATTGCGGAAATTCATTTCGCGGCATCTTCTTTAATGCTACAACTCCGATGAGCATAAATACAATAGTTAGAATAACTACGATATTACGGTTCCGCATCGCGTATTCAATAAGGCCTACTTTCTTGCGATTCATCTTAAAAACTGATTAAGCTATTGTCCGACAATTTTTCTTTCCCTTCTACAACGATGGTTTGATTGGAGCTAAGGCCACTAAGTATTGCTATGCCTGAGCGCTGATAGTTACCAACCTCGACGATTTGTTTTTTAACACTTTTATTGTCGGACGATACCAAATACACGAATGAATATCCTTTATTGTCTTTCGAAACAGCGCTGTTTGGAACTACAACCAATTGTTTCTCTGTAGTGGTATTCAGAATTACATCGCACACCATTCCTGGTTTCATTTCCAGGTTCGGGTTATTTACTGTTATTTTTACTTCATAAGTTCTTGAGAACTGATCGGCTACTACACCTACATTGGTTATAGCTCCTTCGAAGCTTTTATTGTCGAGTGCGGAGATTGTGAAGTTGGCTGTTAATCCTTTTTTAATCTTCCCGATTTCATTTTCGGGAACAGAAATCTTTACAGTGACTGTTTCGATTTTCACCAGTTCGATGGGAGAAAAACTGGAAATAGATGATTGTCCTGGTTCTATGTTCCGTTTTCCGACGATTCCACTGGTGGGCGCATATAAATTGCACTTATCCAGATTATTTTTTGAAATCTGCAATTGCGATTCGGCCTGTTTCAGCTTGGTTTCCATCTCCACCCACTTGACCTCCGAAAGGCTACCTTTTTCGAACACCTGTTTCATACGGTCGTAAGCATCCTTTGCCTGTTCGTACATTGCAAGCGACGAATTATAAATATTCTGGTTGTCCGACTTGTTTACAACTGCCAGTAATTGACCCTTGTGGACTACGTCGCCTTCCTGAACCAGTACCTGTTCTACTGTTCCTGAACTCTGGAAGGTAAGCGGAATAGTTTGCGAAGCCTCAACAGTTCCACTGTAACGCAGGTTCGACAAGCCATTCACTGTTGTTACAGCCATGGTTTTAACCTTAACTGTGTCAACTTCTTTCTTGACGGGTTCCTGTTTCTGTCCGCAACTGGACATCACGATCACGATGACGAATAAAATCAGATTCTTCTGCATGTTTGTTTGTATTGAAATGGATAAGATACTAAACGATTAGTATGTGGATGATTTAATAAAAAAACATACTGAACGAACAGTATGTTTTATTTTATAGGAAAAAGAGATTTATCTCTCGACTTTTTATGGTTTTAGTAATTTGTAAAACTCCGAAAACTGTTCTCTCATTCGCTCAATGGCTGTTTGAGTTGTCATATTATTGTGAACAAGGTTTCTTGCGATACCTGTGTTCAAAGTAAAAATCATTTCAGCTATTGATGAAGTATTTATATCACTTCTTATTTCTCCTCTTTCAATGGCCTGATCCAATACTTTTGTCGTTTTGTTAATTTCCGATTTTATCAGATCTTCCTTATTTGCTGCAAATCCGGGATAATGCCTGAATGCATCAATAAACAATGAAAGCAGATTTAGTGGTATGTACGAAGGAATCGTACTAATCAACTGACTAGTAATTTTCTGTGCTTTCTGTACTGAAAGATCCAGGAATTGTATCAATGTAGTTTGTTCAAGATCGAACTCCAATTCATCAATAATCAGGTATTTATCAACTACTGCCTTAAAAAGTTCTTCTTTATTGCGAAAATGATGATAAAGTGCTCCTTTGGTAAATCCAATGGCATTGCTTATTTCGCTGATTGAGACAGCTTCGTAACTACGACCTAAAAACAAGCCGTAGGCCTGATCGATAATATATTCTCTGGTGTCACTCATAGTAAAACATACTGAACGTTTAGGATGCAAATATAAACGATTTAATGTTAGATTTTAATAAATTGCGAAAATAATGAAATAGTTTTTATTACTCAGCATATGAGCATGATATCGTAATCTTGTTTAAACTTAAAGGGTTTAATGGATATAGAAACATAAACTTGTAAAGTAAATATGGACTTTTGTTGAGGAGGTATAACCCTAAAAGAACAAAACACATGTTTAACAACAGCTTTTACTAATTGCAAAGCTTTGCGGCACTTATAAACCACGATTGCTATTGGTAATTTGGTATTTAATCTTGAGCTTTGAGGGGTAATTCGATATCCATAACTAAATAACGATGAGAAGACTATTTCTTGCCATTTTCTTGTTTCTAATCGCAGGGTTTTCATATGCCCAATCCAAACCTCAACCCAACAGTCTTGCCTTTCTGAAATGGGCTCCGACACCAGCAATGGGTTGGAATAGTTGGGATTGTTTTGGCCCGACTGTTACTGAAAGTGAAGTAAAAGCCAATGCCGACTATATGGCGAAATACCTTAAGAAATCTGGGTGGGAATATATTGTAGTCGATATCCGGTGGTATGTCGAGAATGATAAAGCGCACGGCTATAACGAGAAAGATGCCATTTATGTAATGGATGAATACGGACGGTTACAACCGAGTCCATTGAAATTTCCATCGTCTGCCAATGGAAGGGGATTCAAAGCGCTGGCGGATTATATACATGGCAAAGGACTTAAATTTGGTATACACATGATGCGTGGCATTCCAATGGAAGCAGTCAAAAAAAATACACCTATCCTTGGAAGCAAAGCCCGGGCCCAGGATATCTACAGCACTGAACTGCAATGCCCATGGTTGAAAGACATGTATACTGTAGTCGCAGGAAAAGAAGGCGCACAGGCTTATTACAATTCGCTTTTCAAGCTTTATGCTTCGTGGGGGCTCGATTTTATAAAAATAGATGATCTTTCGGTCCCTTATCACCAGGGTGAAATCGAGATGATCCGGAAGGCAATTGACCAGACTGGTCGCAAGATTGTTTTAAGTACATCACCGGGTGAAACACCTATAGAGAATGCCGGACATGTGCAAAATCACGCCAATATGTGGCGCATTGTAGGTGACTTCTGGGATAACTGGAAACAGCTGAAGGAACATTTTGAAGTTTGCAACCGTTGGTCTCCTTACATCGGCGACGGGCATTTTCCCGATGCGGATATGCTTCCGCTTGGCAGGATAGGTATCAGGGCCGAAAGAGGTGATAACCGGATGTGTGCACTTTCGAAAGATGAGCAGATGACGATGATGTCGCTCTTCTCCATCTTCCGGTCACCTTTAATGTTTGGAGGTAATTTGCCTGACAACGATGAGTTTACACTTTCATTACTGACCAACAAAGAGGTTCTCTACATTAATCAATACAGTCAGAACAATCGACAATTATTCAGAAACGACGACCTGATTGCCTGGATTGCCGATGATCCAAAAACAGGGGACAAATTCCTTGCTGTATTCAATGCACAGGATGCTGTCAAAATTGACGGAAACAAAGATTCGGTCAAAATACCTGTTAACCTCGTGCAGATCGGTATCACAGGAAATTGCACGATAAAGGATGTTTGGAACAACAAGCGTTTAGGAAGTTACAGTAAGGAATTTGCTCCTGTCATCAGGCATCATGCCTC
>Ga0302286_10001407_pt1 | contig 17919 bp, 22 predicted proteins | sample III_Fen_E2_3_FD_198765 | JGI IMG/M metagenome (GOLD analysis project Ga0302286, IMG submission 198765) | Peat permafrost microbial communities from Stordalen Mire near Abisko, Sweden - III_Fen_E2_3 | ecosystem: Environmental > Terrestrial > Soil > Wetlands > Permafrost | place: Sweden: Abisko...
ATAAGATGGGGTAAGATCCAGTTCGGAATAGCTATTGTTAAAGGTAAAAGCAGACCAGACATTGAAACTGAATTTGTTACCACTCCAGGTTGCTGAAGGCATAACTACAGGAGCATCTCCAAGTCGTGTACCGCGCCAGATGTATTGGCTTGTTATTCCAACTTCAGCTTCACTAAAACGAAGCTGTCCGAATGAGCAAAAACCGGACAGGATAAAAATGATTAGGCCCAAATATTTGTGCATACCTATTGCTTTTGTGAATTTATATTTCCGTTTGAAATATAGTTCAAATGCTTGAAAATGCAATGATTTTACCCGGAAACCTGCACGGAAATGCCAATTTCTCTAATTTTATCAGCTATTTCCTGTAACTCCTGAAGTTTTACTTTTTCAAGTCCTGAAGCAGGAGTGTCACGGTCGAGGGTATAGATCATTACCTGTGAAGGCTTGATTTCTGTAATTAGTTTCAGCCATTCGGTAACTTCTTCACTGGTTGTATTGTCGATTGGTCCATCGTTCAATGTTCCGCGCAGAAACATGGTTTGGATGATCACTTTCCCTTCAAATGACTTTAGGTTTTCTACCACTTCATCCAGCTTGTAGACAGATGAAGCTCCGTCCATGCGTCGAACGGTATTGTCGATGCCGGAATCCAGTTTTTGAATGTTATCATCAACTTTAAGCAAAGCCCTTTTTACTGATGGTTTGTGTAGTTGTGTAGCATTTGATAAAACCGCGATCTTAGCCTGGGGCGCAAACTGGTTACGAAGTTCAATGGTATCGTCAATAATGCCTTCGAATTCAGGGTGCAGACTTGGTTCGCCATTCCCGGCAAAGGTTATTACATCGGGCAATTCATGGTCTGTACTCATCTCAGTAAGCTTTTCCTTTAGCTTCTGACGAACCACTTCGCGTGACGGAAGCTCCACTTTTTGCGTACGTTTTTTAGGAGTCCAGCCGCACTCGCAGTAGATACAGTCAAAAGAACAGACTTTGCTGGTGGTCGACAGTAGGTTAACTCCCAGTGAAATACCTAAACGGCGGCTTTTGATTGGCCCAAATATGATTTGATCGAATAGAAATGTTGACATGGGTTCAAGTAAAAAGGCAAAAGTTAAAAGTAAAAAGTAAAAAGGCAAAAGTAGGAAGTAAAAAGGCAAAAGGGAAACCCGGTTAAAGGATTTTCTTCAGTCTGGTGTTTGAAGTGAAATGCAGGTTAATCAAGTCGGTTTTGGTAAGAAGAAAAACTCCGGGAATACTTTGTTTGGAAAAACCTTCTTTCTGTAAGGTTTCTGACATTCGGGCAGCGATTTCCGGGATTTTCATTTCTGGAAATTTCCGCTGTATTTTTTCTGCCAACTCAATTGTATCTTGTACTGAAAGCTGATTCACCTGGGCAATATTCAGAACAATGATTGATTCGATGGTATTTTCTGGTTGGACTGTTGTTGCCGCGTTTCCTGTTTTTACAAAAACAAAACCGGCCATTAAAATCCCGTTCTGAAAAGAGAGCTGGGCAATTTCCTTTAAATTTCCTGTGGTATCGATGTATTCAATTGTCGTTCCATCTTCTTTGGTAATTAGGATCCCGTTTTTCAGGAAGTTCCCGTTCGCATGAATCAGATAATTGGCTACAAATTTTCGCATTACTTCACGGTCTCTAGTTTCTCTTTCGGGGTAAATTGCTGTTCCGATTCGCTCAGTGTTTTGATAATATTTACATGCATTTTTTCATATTCCTTCAGGAAACTGGAATAGTAAATTAATGATCGAACGAAAACCGTATCCGGAACGTCATACTTCTTAAGTACCGAAAAATAAAGATCCGACTGAGTCACTCTTTTTAATGTGTTTTGACTGCCAACACCCACACTCATGCCGTTAATCAGGTAAATGTCAGCCATTATTTTTTCAAACTTATCTTTTGGAATAAGCTTTTTAGGTTTTTTTATTTCGGTGTTGTAGCAGGATGAAAGTCCGGAAGCGATAGCTATAAACAACAATATTCCAATGAATTGTTTCATTTTGCGCATCATTAAATTCAGGTTCAAAGGTAATTCGAATAATTTACAAAATTGCCAGCTGTAGGTGTGATTTTATGTGTCCGTTAGTTTTGCGGGGATGTTTGGAAATTTCAAGCCACCAAACTGAAAAAACAGAATTAATTAACGCGAAAAGCAATTCTATTGCCGATATTCTCTGTAATATTGCGGCTGTGTTATCGGTTTCCCGTTTTGAACGGGACGAAGAGGGAATCCTGTTAAAATCAGGAGCTGTCCCCGCAGCTGTAGTCCTTTATCTGCAAGGAGGTTTTGCCGAATATAACCACTGTTTCCCGAGTACTCGGGAGATGGGAAGGTTGGCAAAATTCAGGAGAGCCAGAAGACCTGCCAATAACGAGAAGCTTTCGGGGTAAGAGCCAAAATCCCTGGCTTCACTGATTTCACTTCTGCCAAGTTTGAAATCGTGTAACTGTTGTAAAAGCTGATGGTCAGGGGCCTCAGCTTTTTTTTGTGTGTTGTATTTTTGTTTTTTTTTGGTATATTCTTTGTAGTGCTTTTCATAACTTAATTTAAATAAGTACTGCTATGAAAAAACTAGTCTTTTTGCTCACCATTATTCCATTTATTTCTTTTGCTCAGCAATATTCAGAAGTGGTTTCAATGCCAGGGAAAACAGCCGAACAGTTATATGTTAAGGCCAGGGAGTGGTTTGCTGAATCGTTTATCTCCGCCGATAATGCTTTGCTGATGGACGACCGGATTTCAGGCAGAATTATTGCAAAGGGGTCTATCCCTGTTTTGAACCAGAAAGGGAAACTTGGGTGGTATGCTAATTTTACAATTAAAGTCTCTTTTAAAGATGGAAAATACAAAAATGAGGTTTCGAATATTTCAGTTTTAACTGTTGCTACTGATGGTGGGTCTGATGTTACCACTCCTTTTAGTGCGTTTCTGGATAAGAAAGAATACTATCAGAATGCAAGTGATTTTAAATGGATCATGAAGAATCCGCCTGAGGAAATTGCTTTGGAAACTGATGCTGCAAAAGAACTTGCCCGTAAGAATAAATCTATTTATGACTTGATCATAAAAACAGAACTTGAGATGAAAGATCTTCTTTCGAATGTACAGTCAAAAATGAAAGAAACAGAGGCCAGTTGGTAATTTGCTTTTAGCCTTTCTTTGCAAATACATGCCTGAAGAATTCGTCCACACGACTGAATTGCAGAATCTCGATATTAAATTTCTGAAGATTAATTCCTTTCCCGGCTTTAGGAGTAAAAATGGTGTCGAAGCCTAACTTTTCAGCTTCGGCAATGCGTTGTTCCAGTCGGTTCACGGAGCGAATTTCACCGGAAAGTCCTATCTCTCCTGCAAAGCATACGTTTTTTCGGATCGGCAAATCAAAGTTTGAGGAAAGAATTGCCGTGATTACGCTTAAGTCGATGGCCGGGTCGTCGACCTTAATTCCACCGGCAATATTCATAAAAACATCTTTGGTTGCCAGCTTAAAACCAGCTCTTTTTTCCAAAACTGCAAGTAACATATTGAGGCGGCGAAGATCAAAACCGGTAGACGAACGTTGAGGCGTTCCGTAAGCTGCCGAACTGACCAGGGCCTGTATTTCAATCAATAAAGGGCGTATTCCTTCGATCGATGCCGATATTGCCGTGCCGCTTAGTCCTTCATGTGCACGGTTAATCAATAGTTCCGATGGATTTGATACTTCGCGTAAGCCGGAATTCCCCATTTCAAATATTCCCAATTCAGAAGTTGATCCAAAACGGTTTTTGATGGCTCGCAGAATGCGGTACATGTACTGGTTTTCACCTTCGAACTGCAATACGGTGTCGACAATATGTTCCAGAACCTTTGGGCCGGCCAGACTACCTTCCTTGGTGATGTGGCCGATCAAAATTACCGGAACCATATTTTCTTTGGCGTATTTCAAGATTCCATTGGTGCATTCGCGTATTTGTCCCACGGATCCCGGAGAGGATTCAATTGATTCGGTTGAAACCGTTTGAATGGAATCGATAATCAGTAGTTCGGGAACCAGTTGTTTGCTTTGTGCAAGAATATGTTCGAGCGAAGTTTCGCTTAAAAAATAACAGTTGGGGTTTTCTTTCTGAAGACGCTGTGCCCGTATTTTAATTTGCTGAATGCTCTCTTCTCCTGAAACATAAAGTATTTTTTTGCTTTTCAGGTCTAATGCAAGCTGTAAGACCAGCGTTGATTTGCCAATGCCAGGTTCTCCTCCAATCAAAACCATCGATCCGGGAACCAATCCTCCACCCAAAACCCGGTTGAGTTCCTGATTACAGGTGTCGATACGCTCGGTATGCTCCGACGAAACTTCGTGCAAGAGTTTGGGCTGATTGCCGGTTCCGGTCAAAAACGATGCAACGCTAGGACTTTCCCGCTCAACGATTTCTTCGACGAAGGAATTCCACTCGCCGCATGCATTGCATTTTCCAACCCATTTGGGCGATTGCGCTCCGCAGTTCTGACAGAAAAAACTTGTTTTTACTTTGGCCATTCGATATGTTTTTACAAGGGCTTCACGACAAAAATACGAATATTCTATCTTGCTTTATCTCCTTGTCCTTTTATCTGAATTTAGTTCTGATTTTCTTTAGATTAATTTTTAATTTTGAAGAAACATTTTTTATGTCTGAAATATCTCAAAATATTGACCGATTGACTAATTCTATTGTGAACATTCAGTCTGGAGATAGTTTTGATACCGAAGTTGTTTTACTGCAAAAAGAGGAGCTTGTTGTAGTAAAGAAAGGTTGGAAGTTTGATTGGAATAAAGAATTTGTCGAAGGGAAAGTGTATAAGTTAGTTATCAGACATTATCCATTTATTGTTCACGGATTGGTTAGTTTGATAGATAAAAATGATCATATTTTTATGAATTTATTGGAGGCTGCGCCTCATAATTTTGGAGAGAATAAAATATATGAGGGGGTTGCTGGTAATTTGGTTGCATTTGCCTGTAAATTATCTTTTGATTTGGGGTATGATGGATATGTTGCCTTTGAACCAAAGACCCAACTTATTGAACATTATCGAAAATCGTTAAGGGCACAACTTATTTCAAACAAACGTATGATTTTAGATACGAAGGCTGCTAATTTTCTGGTGATGAAATATTTTAATAAAGATAATAATGGGACATATTAAAGAACCAAAAGGAATTGATTTTGTGGTCACTCCACAGTCTTCTCCAGATAAAGATGCTGATGAATCGGTTAGCGAATTTATCCGAAAAGATAAGTTGCAAAAGAAAGTTCATCGTCGGAAAAAATTAGTTTCAATCACTAAATAAATTTCTGTTGATGGTCTGTTCTCATTGAGGTCTTGTTGTGTAGATCTTTCAGCGACAGTTCAATATTTTTTCAATCAGAGCTGTTGTTGAGAATCCTTCGGTCAGGTCGATGCGCTCAATTTTCCCGCCTTTGGCTAAAACAATATCGTATCCGGCAATTTCTTCCAGTTGGTATTCACTTCCTTTGACCAGCACATCAGGCTGTATGGCTTTTATTAGTTCGTAAGGAGTTTCTTCGTCGAAGATGATTACGGCATCAACCATTATCAGCGAGGCCAGTACGATAGCTCGCGATTGCTGATCGATTAGTGGGCGGGTTTCTCCTTTTAGCTTTCGCACCGAGGCATCAGAATTTAGACCTACAATCAAACGATTTCCAAATCCGGCAGCTTTGACCAACGAATCGATGTGTCCGCGGTGTATCAGATCGAAGCACCCGTTGGTGAAAATAATAGTGTCGGATTCTTGCTCCCATTGCTGCAAAACCGGTTGAAAGGCAAGCGCATTCTCGAATATTTTCGATTGAATAATTTCGGATGACATCATGGCGTAAAAGTATTTCTGTAAAAGTAACAAAAGTCCCCATTTCAGCGAAAACGGTGAACAAAAGAAAAAAGTGCTGGTTATTATCTGTTTGACGAACTTTATTTCTTAAATTGGCTAACCGGATATTGCCAAACTTTTAAAACGAAAAACTATGCACAACGCGGATCCAAATCGTTACAATCAAATGCCGTACAATAAATGTGGGAAATGGGGTTTAAAACTTCCTGCTCTTTCGCTTGGTTTATGGCATAATTTCGGTGGAGTTGATGTATTTGAGAATGGACGCGCGATGTGTCGTCGTGCATTCGATTTAGGTATTACTCATTTCGATTTAGCCAATAACTATGGACCACCACCCGGATCTGCCGAAGAAAATTTTGGCAAAATTATGCAGCTTGATCTGGCTCCTTATCGCGATGAGCTGATCATATCGACCAAAGCTGGATACCTGATGTGGCCTGGCCCTTATGGCGAATGGGGTAGTCGTAAAAATCTATTGTCGAGCCTTAATCAAAGCATGAAAAGGATGAAGCTTGATTATGTTGATATTTTTTATTCGCATCGTCCTGATCCCAATACTCCACTCGAAGAAACCATGATGGCACTTGATCATGCCGTTCGGCAAGGGAAAGCATTGTATGCAGGCATTTCCAATTATCCTGCTCCATTGGCTGCCGAAGCTTCCCGGATATTGAAAGAGCTTGGAACTCCCTGCCTGATTCATCAGCCACGTTATTCCATGCTTGAACGTTGGGTGGAAGACGAGCTGTTAGATACATTGGGTACAGAGGGCATTGGCTGTATTGCTTTTTCTCCTTTGGCTCAGGGCTTATTGACCGATAGATATTTAAATGGTATTCCTGACGGATCAAGAGCCTCAAAATCCTGGGGATTTTTGAAGGCATCGCAGGTTGTTCCTGCACTTGAGAAGGTTGAAAAACTGAATAAAATTGCGCTACAACGAGGACAAACGCTTGCTCAGATGGCTATTGTCTGGTTGCTTAAAGATCCCCGGGTTACATCAGTCCTGATCGGGGCAAGCTCTGTTGAACAACTCGAAGATAATGTGGACGCGCTGCAAAATTTGAATTTCTCAAAGGCTGATCTTGAACAAATTGAACTTGTTCTTTCGGGTAAAAAGTTTAATGTTCCAGTTCTTGATCCTCAAGAGCTTATTCTGGCAAAAAATGCTGAAAATTCTGCTGCATCCAGGGGCGATTTTATTAAAAATCTGGCCAAAAGGCTGGAAAGTCGATAATTTAAAAAGACAAATATGCCGGGAACTGCATTGATTACAGGTGCTTCCAGAAGGATAGGGAGAGCTTTGGCCATTCATTTGGCTCAGCAGGGATGGAATATTGCCATTCATTACCATACCTCTGTTGATGAGGCCACTGTTTTTTGCAAAGAACTATCGGATTGCTTTCCCGCTCAGCTATTTGAGGTTTTTAAAGCCGACCTGAGCCAGGTAAGTGAACTTGAATTGCTTATTGGACGGGTGCTGAATCGTATGGGAACGTTTGAACTTCTGATCAATAATGCTTCTGTTTTTGAGCCATCTGCTTTTAAACAAACTTCAACGGAACTTCTGGAACGGCAATGGAATGTGAACTTCCGGGCTCCGTTTGTTCTGATGCGGGATTATTCCCGGCTGGTTAAAACTGGGGCGATCGTAAATCTGGTAGATCCCCGGATTGTTACGAATCGTACGGATTTTGCAGCCTATACGCTTTCGAAAAAGGCTTTGTGGGAATCGACCAAAATGGCCGCTGTTGAATTTGCACCTCATATTCGGGTAAATGCAATTGCTCCGGGATTGGCTCTGCCTCCGGAAGGCAAGAACGAGGATTACCTTTGGAAACGGGCTGCAACTATTCCAATGAAACAACCAGGTGGGGTAGAGCCTATCCTGAAAAGTCTGGATTATATCCTGAACAATGTCTACTTAACAGGACAGCTTTTGTTTTGTGATGGTGGTGAAAATCTGATATAAACGAATTAATAAAACTAAGTATGGCATTAATCCGTGTGAAAAATCTACTTTTGCGAACCTATATCGGGTTTAATCCGGAGGAAATTGAAAACAAACAGGATGTTGTCATCAATATTGATATTGAGGCAGATATTCCGGAAGAAGTTCTTTTGTCGGATGAACCGAGAGGTATATACGATTACAAGGTCATTACCAAACAGGTTATTGAACTGGTTCAGGATAGTCGCTTTAAACTGCTTGAAGTACTTACCAAATCGATCCTTGATTTGATAATGTCTGACATTCGGGTAAAACGAGTCCGAGTTGAGGTTGACAAACCGCATGCCTTGCGTTTTGCTGAATCGGTTTCGTTTGAGATGGAGTCTGCGCGATGAACGATTGTATTATTGGAATCGGTTCGAATTTAGATGCAGAGGTGCATATTCCTGCAATGTTAAGGCTGTTAAGAGCTGCGGTTGAAGTGGTGGACGTATCGGAGATGGTACAAACCAAACCTATTGGAATCACCGAACAACCGGATTATACCAATGGTGCAGCGCGAATTCGAACAACGATGGATCTGGAATCTTTTAGGGTTTTCCTTAAAAAACTGGAGGATGACTTAGGAAGGAATCGAAATGAAGAAAAGTATGGCCCCCGAATTATTGATCTGGATATTATGATCTGGAACAATGTAGTGATTGATGTGGATTATTTTACCCGCGATTTCCTTCGGAATGCTGCGGAGGAACTGGGATTTAAGAATGAATGTTAATATTTATGTTATGAGACTTACTAAGCTTTGTCGGGTTTATTTGCTGATTGTTGTTTTGGGAGGATTGGTTTTTAGTTCGTGTGACAAAGTGGTGGAGTCGTCAGGAACGGTTAACGATTACTATGTTTCCAACGATTACAAGTATGATATTGCCGGTTCGAACGTGCTGGCTCAAATGAATATTTTTAAATGGGTTTATCCGGATGTATCTTCATTTCTGTCTTCGGTCGGAGATGATGCTTCGGTGTATAAAGTTACCTATAAAACAACACTTCAGGGCAAGTCGGTTGTTGCTTCCGGTTTGGTTTGTCTGCCTAAAAAAGCCGGAAATTATCCGATTGTGTCGTTTCAGAATGGAACGATTACCGAGAACAGTCAGTGTCCCACCTCCAATCCGAATAATCAGGCTTATTGGATTTTGGAAACCGTATCAACTATGGGCTTTATTGTGGTGATGCCCGATTATATTGGGTTTGGAGCATCTTCGTCCATGACTCATCCCTATCTTCATGCTGAATCAACAACCCAATCGATTCTGGATTTGATTCGGGCTACGAAAGAGTTTGTTGCGACTGAAAAGCTTAGTGCTGTACCAACCAAAGATCTTTATATTGCTGGCTATTCACAGGGTGGTTGGGCAACAATGCTGGCACAAAAGACCATTGAGAAGAATTATTCTTCCGAGTTTAATCTGATTGCCAGTTCGTGTGCTTCAGGTCCTTATTCGATTGAAGATATGAACAATTTCATGATGGCAAAAACAGATTTTCCGCAGCCTTATTTCTTGACTTATGTGCTGAACGCATATGTTTCGTATGGACTCGTTCCGAATACCATAAGTGATTTTGTTAATGCTCCCTATGCTTCAAAAATAGCTGGGCTTTATGATGGGAAACATAGTGCTGATGCGATTAATCAGGAACTGACCACGAAGATTGCCGATCTGTTTACTTCCGATTACCGGACCAATTATGCTTCGGCAACCAAGTTTTCCAGTGCCCGCTCTGCTTTCGCGGCCAATAGTGTTACTCCCTGGAATATTAGCACTCCAACCCGCTTGTATCATGGAACGAGTGATACTTACATTCCATACAGTCAGAGCCAAAATATTCTGGCCAGATTCAAGGCTGCTGGTGTTCCGGATAGCAAAATTCAATTGATCCCGGTTAATGGCGATCATCCAACCGCAGTTATTCCGGTAGGCTTTGCTACCATTAAATGGTTTCTGGAACTGAAAAAATAGAATCGTCGTTGTTATTTCGAATATACATGCACACTGCTTTGTGCGCTTGGCAGGTAACTGACCCCGAACCAGCAGATCAATAGAACGGCAAATGAAATAGCCAAAACGATCATTGCTTTGCGGTGTTCCAGTGGATGCCTGAACCGGTAATGAATGTAAACGAGATAAAGCATCCAGGTTATAAATGCCCACACTTCTTTGGGATCCCAGGTCCAGTAATGTCCCCAGGCTTCTTTGGCCCAGAGTGCTCCGAACAATAAACCCATTGTAATGAACGAAAATCCCAGATAAACCAGGTTGTCGGCCATCTGAATCGGATCCTTTATGTTTTTTATTTTTGTGGGGAAGAACAGGTTCTGCAACGCAACTAATGATGATGCACCTAGTAGGGCGTATGCGAAAATGTACACAATCACGTGGGGTACAAACCACGGGCTTTGTAAGGCGGGCATCAGTGTTTTGTCGTAAGTTTCCGGATGTCCAAGATTAATAAACAGGAAAAGTGCTGCTATAGACAGACTATAACAGATTAACCATTTGTATCCCCAGCGCAGGTAAGCGCCAATTCCGATTGCCGAAGTGAAAATAGCATACCAAAGCCTTGTTTCGCCGAGCGTACGCATGGGCGGACGCTGAATATGAATCCACAGGCTTGTGACAAAAACGAGCAATAGAATCGTACCTAAAGCTGCAAGTCCGGTGGATAGCTGATCGGTTAGTTTCTTTCCGGAACTTAGGTATAGAATTGTTGAGGCCAGCCAACAGATTAAAGCCATAGATGCATATATCGGAAAATCAAGCCACATGTTCTGCCCCTCCATTTTTGGGTTTGCCGTATATAAATAAGAATATGGCACCGGCCATCATTAAAAAGATACCTGTAAAAACTGCCGGAAGCCAGGGATCGCGCACCAGTTCGAGTACACTTAGCTTCGACCATCGTCCCATTTCTGCATTGTAGCTTAATTGGTAAATGGTCCAGCCATCAATTTTTACCGGATGGTTTACCTCTATTGTTGTGTTTATCCGTTGTCCCTGAGAAGTGTGAATGTTTAGTTCAGAGCTAAACTTCCGGGGTTCAGGCGGAAGCAGGCACAACGAGTACTGATCGTCAAGTTTTAAATTTTGGGCTTGCTGGCTATAGCTTCCGCTAAATATCCAACCTGAAACTTCCGTGTGATTGACCGTATTGGTAACTTTTATTTTTGCTGAAGGTGCTGCGCCGGGGGTATTTGTTGAAACATATTCATTGCTGTCTTTTGCCGAAGACTCTAAGAACTGTTGTACTTCCAGATGATAGCCGGGCAGGTCTAATGAATTGCGATCCAGAACTTCTTGTTTGTTTTTCCCCTTTTCAGAAACAGGTTGGCCGGTTTTATTGTCAACGATTGTTACTTTGGGACTGAACTCATCGACCTTAAAATCCAGTAGCTTAATGGCAAGAGGAACTTCAACGATTCGCCCTGAATTATCCATAGCACGCCATTCTGTTTCATTTTCGTAGCAGTTCATTTTGAGTTGCTGAACGTCGCTACTTCCCAAAGCAGAAGCGAATAATATCAAAAACAGACCGGTGTGGTTCAGGAAGAATCCAAAATTCCGGAGCGTGAATGGCGTTAGCCGTTTTAGGGTAACAATGCCCAACAGAATGAGCAGGTAAAGAGTCATCAGAATGAAAGGCCAGGTCTGAACCAGATGGTTAATTCCCAGTAGTTGAACCAATGGATTTTGTGAAGGAGTATCCTGTTTTACCAGACCTAACAAGAGTGCCAGCAGGGTAAATCCCAGAATTGCCGGTAATGCGGCACTAACGCTTCCCAGCCATTTCATCACCGGATGTTTTTTCCAAAGAAAGAATGACAAGGTCAGGAAGGTCAGAAAAACAAGTCCGGCAAGCAGGTTTTTAGGAAAGCTTACCAATAAGACAATATTGTCCTGACTGATCGTTTGCAATACAAATCCAAGGAAGATAATTGCCAATGTTACAGCGAATCCTTCGCGGTACGACCACGGATAATGCCAGATTTTGGGGTTGGTTGGTTTGCTCATAACGGGTGCAAAATGATTGCCGAAGATACTGAAAAGCTTATTTCAACACTAACAGATGAGAAAAAGATTGTTGACTAAGGGTTCTTTAGGTTTTAGTCTGAGGGGTAAAAGGTTCAGATTTGTAAAGACGTTGTGGGATTACTAAAAACGTTGGTTTTATGGCCTTCTGATTTACATAAACTCTCGTAACGAGATGTTATTCAGCACGAAAGCTGGATTTGTAGGATGAGTCACTTGTTCTTTTGAAATGTTTCGGTTTCTTTTGAACTACTTTAATTGAACTGGGCTCTAATCATGAAAAATAAACCGAATGAGTTGTGTCAAAGTTGTGGAATGCCTCTGAATAAAGATCCTCAGGGTGGAGGAACGCATGCTGATGGTGTGAAATCGAAAAAGTACTGTAGTTATTGCTACCGGAGTGGTTTGTTCACCCGGCCTGAGTTTACCGTTCAGGAGATGCAGGTTCTTTGTATTGATAAAATGGTTGAGATGAAGCTTCCCCGGTTTATTGCTAAATATTTAGTCCGAAACATCCCTAAATTGGAACGTTGGCGGAATCGATAATGCCGTTTGATTTTTCTGATATTTATTCTGAAAAAGCCAATCGCACGGTAGAATATCTACTGAGCGATTGGCTTTAATGTATTAGTATTTCTATCCTTGTTTTTGTCTCCTTTTCAATTGCGAGTTATAATACATACTCATAAAATCATAAATGATCAGCTCATATTTTCGTTGACTGGTTCGGAAATACCGGTTCATCATCATATGAATGTAGCTTTCTAACAATTTACTAACCGGATATTCAGTGCTTTGTTCGCTGATTCCCTTGATCTGTTGCGCAATTGGCGTAATATGCTCCGATTTAATAGAAAGGATTTGCTGGATTGGGTCAGGAACTCCTTCGGTCATCGACTTTTCGATTTCGGATTTGAATTTTCGGTATTTATCGGCCATTTGCTTTTTGGAGCTGTTCTTGTCGTCAAACCCGAACTCATTGGCAAACCCTTTGGCCAGACGCCCCATCAGTTCATTTTTTTCGGGTAAGGTAAGGGTGAAATCAGTTAGCAGGCAGTCAATTAGTTTCATGCTAAGTATCCAGCGTGCGTTTTCTGATTCATTTCCTTTGAGTTCGTTTAATAGTTGTACCGTAGCACGGCTGTCGTGGAAAAATAATTCTTCGGCAAGTTCCATGGTATTATTGCCGTAGCGTTCAATTTCCCGCTGGTAAGTGTCGATTTGGATTTTCCAAATAAGGTCTTCCTGAACGAATGCATTAACGGCCTGATTGAAATAGAGAATTACCGGTCCAATATTGCCGGGTTCTGTTACCCTGAACCTTATCCGTAGGTGGTATTTCGGATCTCCGTAACGAATAAAGAACCATTGGTCGATAAGGCCGGCATTCAGCAGAGACTCACTTAAGGGGAAGATCGTTTCCCTCAGAATCATTTCTGCTGTTTTGTATCCGGAGTATAGTTTGAAGTACAGCCATTGGTCTCCAGCAATAAAGGTACGTTGTATATTCATGATTTTTTATTTCGGATCGTTGACTGATTGAGCGTTTTTGTAGAAAGCAAACACGAATTCGTTGGTGAATGAATCACCTTTTTTGTTGTGAATCAAGGCATTGTTCGAGTCAAACAAAAATTCCTCGAGGTTGAACGTTGGTCGTTTTTTGATAGCGGAATAGAGTGATTGAATACAATCCCAGTTCTCGAAGTCAACAAAAAGAGTGTTGTCGTGATCGGGTTGCACTACGTATCGTGGTATTTTCTTTTCTTCTCGCCACTGGTTTATCTTTCTCATTCTTTCCGTTTCTTCTTTTGTTTCCATCAATGCTTTAAAGTCAGAAACATTGATGATCCAACGGGCTAAGGAAAGAACCAAATTTTTGTAGGTTACCCGTGGAAGAAACGAAAATTCATCTTCCAGACTTCCCCAGTGAAAGCCTATGCCTCCGCGTTTCCCCTGATTTTGTAAATCGCATAGGAACTGGTAAACAGGCATTGCTCCGTTCGAATAGTTGTGGGCACTGCTAAGACGGGGCATAATTTCTTTGTTTAAGCGTTTGGAGAAAAGTTTTATGGCTCCGGATCGAACAGAAACGTACAAATCAGATAACGGTAACTGAAATTCCGTATCAACAGATGATTTGGCCAGGTATGGAATTTCATAGGGACGTAATACGGGGCGGATCAGGATATTCCCAATTCGGGATTCAGGTAGATGAACAATTTCTGCCAGAATGCAATCGGGGTTAAGCTCTTCTTCCTTGGCGGTAATATTTAGTACATGTTGGTGCAATGTGGGGTCTGTATGACAGAACCGACCCAATAGGTTTGCGGCACTTGACCCTCCGGCAGATTCCATGATGATGGTTTTTTTATCGTCGGTGTAGGTGGCTATTTTGCACATAACCGAGAATGTCGAGGGAAGATTGTCCCATTGAATCGGTGTTTTTTCGAAATCTTTGTCCTTAAGCTCTAATGTAGTCTGCTTTTCAGCCAGCGTTTCCACTAATTTCCGATGAAGAAAAGACTGAACAAAATCCCAGCTTATCTCACTTCGCTGACTTTGTTTCGTCGGGGTATATAAGTCGTCAATTAAGGGATTGATGTCGCCCTCGTTCCCGGAGGCGCGGTATCCGATTCCCAGTTCGGTATCCAGCACCCGAAGAAGGGGAACGGACTGGTCTTCGTAGCGTTCCTGAAAAGATTCCATGAAATGATTAAGCAGTGAATTTCCGGAATAATTCAGACTTATCTTGTTCATCAGAGTAATTCCTTCATAAATTTCATCAAGAATCTCCGGAGATATGGATGACGAGATACATGGTTTGGTCATGTCAGTCTGAAACAGGTATTTGATGTCGTACTCTGTTTTAAGTTCCTTGACTAGCTCAATGATCTGTGTGTAGTATTCTTGTGTTTCTCCGGGAGGCAGATTGTCAATTTCTGTCAGTAATTTTTCGATGGTTTGGAGTTTGTTTTTAAGCTCATCCAATCCGGGAATCTGAGCTAAGGTTTCTGTCAATTGTTCAAAGTATTCTTTGCCCGTGATGGCAGGTTCCAGTTCGTTAACTAAAACCTGGCTTTCTACCATTTCGTCAATAAAATCGGAGGCTTCTTCCAGACTTATCTCTTCATCAACAAGCAGTTCTGCCAGATCCAGTAGTCTGGCTCCCTGTTGTGCACGGCTTAGTACCCGTTGGATATATTCCGAATTGTCAACTGAAACAATATTGTGAATTCTGCGAGCCTGAATATATTTGTATTCGATGTACCGTAGTTGTTCTCCATAGGCATAAATACTGGTGTTCGGGAAAAATAGTGTGTTTTGTTTCACCTCCGGTATTTTGGCAATGTCCTGAGAAAGAGCACACAAATAGTTCATGTCGAGACGGGTATGCCGTCCGTATTGTGAAAGATCATCAATAATGATTTGGTCTTCGTTGCCTAGGATTCCCATGGAACATCCTGCGAATAAACCAAATGGAGTACAGCGTGTTGACATCCGGGTAAGGTAGCGGATCACAGCGTTTTTTAGTCTGTCTTCTTCTTTCGGATCTTTTGTTTTTTGATCCAGGTATTTTTGGATTTCCTGATGGAGAACCGGGGATCCCAGAAAAATAGCTTCCAGAATAACCGGATTTTCAAGTATTTGTTTTAGCTCCAGTTTCTGGTTTTTCATTCTTTCAAGCGTTTCTTCCAACTGGCTGAACGGCAGCAAGGGAGTGCGGACAACAAAGTTTTTAAATGGAAGATATTCTTTTGCTTTAGACATTGAAGTGTATTTTTCGTTTATGCTTAATCGGGACGATAGGGTGTCAGCTTAATAAAAAGTATTTATCCCACACTGGCTCGGATTCCGACACTGCTGCCAGTAAGGCCAGTCCAATGCCGCTGACTCCTTCAAGCATCCCGGGTTCAGCAAGCCATTCCTGTTCTGGTTCTTCATTCCCGTGAAAGGTTTTGTACCCGGCCAACCCGTCTTCAAATTTTGCCATTTTAAGGGTCTCGTCCACCCAGTGTAGGTATGTTTTATGGAAGATTTCCTGACCGGTGTTGCGGTACATCCGGTTGAATATATGGGCCACCCCAGCGGTTCCGTGGCAGAAACAGGCATCCACAAGCAGGTTTTCCTGCAGGTCGCGTCGCTGGCATGAAAAACTGAGAATCTCGAGTGCTTTATCTTTCCAGATTTCGTTTTCTAAAGTTTCGCCAGCCTGCCAGATTGCCATAGCCACACCTAAGTCGCCATAGCACCAGGCCAGTCGGCTTCCTGTCAATGGCATGGAGGTTTCGATGGAAGAATAGGGGAAGACTGATTGGTAGGTGTTGCGATCGATTTGTTGCTTCAGGATGTAATTGATGGCTCCTTCAATCAGGGCAACAATTCTTTTCCGGGTGGAAGGAATACCCAATTTTAAAATTTTGGATAGAAGTACAACAATGCTTGACATCCCGTGTGACATCGAAATGTTGTACTCAACGGCGGCAGTAGTGTGATGGTAGGATTTCCATTTTACTAAGTTGACTCCGTCTTCAGTATATCGTTGCGCGGTATGATCCAGATAATCGACAATAAGTTTGACCACTCGCTGGTATTTTTTCTTTTTTTCGGCCCGCGAAACGAAGTAATACGAAATGCCCACGGCACCATGTAAAAAATCATAGTGGTCGTGAATAATTTCATTTTTCATCGCCATTTCCAGAAATTGGTCGATTTCTTTGGTGATGGTAGTCTCTACCAGTTTTTGCTCTTCCAGATCGGAAAGAAAAAGTGAAATGCCAGCCAATCCAGCACAGAACGTTGGGTAACTGTTCCCCTCAAAGACTAATTCGATTGTTTTGTCAATGATTTTTAAGGCCTGTTGACGGATTGAGTCATTGCTGGCATAATGCGCATATTCGAAGAGGAAGCAGGCAACACCTGAACTCCCTGCCAGAAGGCCGGGATGAGTATACGATTCAATATCAATCTGCGATAATAAGGTGGCGATTTCTTCAATCTTTGCTTTTACTGCTTCCATATATGTTGGGTATAAAACACGTTTCTCGTTATAATACAAGCTTGTTATTGATCTGTTAGGTGCCCTTTACGTTGCATTTGTCCATGTCGGGATTTTTATAGACAGGTGCAGGTGTGGCAAGCATTCATTTTACTCAGTGTACCTAACGTTCCTTTTGCATCGCAATTGGCCGAACATTCTGTTTTTGTGCAATTCCATTCAGTATTCATAATTCCGCAGCCATCGGTGCATCCGCCGGTACAATCTCCGACAAAAGACCATAATCCTGCTACCTGATTTATTTTTCTGTCGGCTAATGCTCCACCCCGGATCTGTTCCATTTCGTTTTCGCTAAGCTTTACTACAACATCTTTATTTAGTCTAAGTTTTTTCATACGTATGTCTTTATAGATAAACGGTCACAGATTTTTTTGTCTCGTGACTTGTGCAGATATTAACACTTGGACTTTTACAGTCATCGGAACAGTTTGTTTTTGTGCAATTCCAAATCGTAGCAAGGTCTCCGCAGCCATCCGTACATCCGTCAGTACACTTTCCCTCAAAAGTCCAGAATCCGGCTTTTGGTATACCTTTTGCTAGTCCACCACCTCGAACCATGCTCATTGAATCATCATTCAGTTTTGCAATGGTTTCTTTGTTCAATTGCAGTTTTTTGTTTTTCATAGCTTATGAAGGATAATTAAAATTACAAAATGCGGATAACTTTATGTTGGTTGGTAGTTTTGGTCTATTTTTTCAACTTTATCATTATGATAAGTAATGATACTAATTTAATGTCGCATTTTGTTTCATTCACCCCGAAGACCGATTTATCGGTCTTCCCCCCCTTCTCTACACCTACCGTGTGTACACATCTTTTTCTAATCTTATGCCTTCTATTATGAATCCCAAGCGCTCTAGTCCCTTCTTCAATACGATTACTCCTGGCGGGCCTTGAGAGTCATATCCTTTCCAACCACCCA
>Ga0302286_10001408_pt1 | contig 17913 bp, 11 predicted proteins | sample III_Fen_E2_3_FD_198765 | JGI IMG/M metagenome (GOLD analysis project Ga0302286, IMG submission 198765) | Peat permafrost microbial communities from Stordalen Mire near Abisko, Sweden - III_Fen_E2_3 | ecosystem: Environmental > Terrestrial > Soil > Wetlands > Permafrost | place: Sweden: Abisko...
GTAGAAAATCAGTTCAAGAATAAATTATTAAGCCGCATAGCGGCGGCATATTATTAAAAAGTTATTTCATTTACTAAATTACCTTCGTAAGCATAATTCTTTCAAATTTAAAAACAGATATGAACTTTAAGAAAATTATAATCCTGACATTCGCCGCATTGCTGAGTGTCTACCCTGATTTATCGGCAAAAGTAATACTGCCCAAGATTCTCGGACACAATATGGTATTGCAACGCCTAAAGACAGTTCCTATCTGGGGGACAGCTAATCCGGGTGAAAAAATAACAGTAGTATTTGGAGGACAGCATAAAGAAACCATGGCAAATGATTCCGGAAAATGGGAAGTAAAACTTAATCCCATGTCAGCTTCCGAATTGTCACGTGAGATGGTCATTACAGGCACTAACACGATCAGGCTTAAAAACATACTGGTAGGTGAAGTCTGGCTTTGCTCGGGACAATCAAACATGGAGTATGCCATGCGTAAAAACAGCAAGATTCAGGGTACAGTAAAAGGAAAGAAACCCTTGGAAGATGATTTATTAACCGCTAACAATACAAATATACGGATCTTTCTGGTAAGAAGAAAATACATGTCGCCCGATTCAACCCACGGAGGTTGGGATGCGGCAAGTGGTGTTGCACTGAAAGACTTTTCGGCGGTAGGATATTTTTATGGCAAGGAATTGTATCAGAAATTACATATCCCCATTGGCATGATTTCATCAGCCGTACCAGGCAGCCGCATTGAACCCTGGATAGAAGCATCTAAAATGGAAGCTTCACCTAAAATGAAAGACGGGAAAGTTTTGGAGCCACTCAATGCCGACAACGGCGATCCCGGAAAGTTTTACACTACGATGATTAAACCGTTAATTCCTTTTCCACTCAGGGGATTCCTGTGGTATCAGGGAGAATCAAATTGTTTCCTGAATGAGAATATCCGCTATGCCTATAAGTTCAAGACACTGATAGAAAGCTGGCGCAGCGATTGGAAAAATGAGACTATGCCTTTCTATTTTGTGCAAATTGCCCCGTACGGGTATTCAATCTCGAAGGATGTTCGTCCACACTCACCGGAGAACCTGCCTGAATTCTGGGAAGCACAGGCTCTTGCCCTTACCATCCCCAACACAGGCATGATCACCATCACCGACCTCGTGGACAGCATTGTGGATATTCATCCTGCCTACAAATGGGAAGTCGGGCGCAGGTTGAGCCTGGTTGCCCTGAATAAGACTTATGGGTTTAAGGACATCATCTGTTCGGGACCAACCTATAAACAGATGAAAATCAAGAACAATAGAATTGAGGTTACTTTCACCAATACAGGCAGCGGATTGGCAAGTCGTAACGGCAAACCACTGACAGGATTCACCATTGCCGGGGCTGATGGTAAGTTTGTGATAGCTCAGGCTGAAACACAAGGAAACAAGTTAATTTTATCGTCTCCGGATGTAAAAGAGCCTCTCAATGTACGCTTTTCATGGACAGAATCGGCAGGTTCTAACTTTATAAATGCCGAAGGATTACCGGCAGTGCCTTTTCGAAGTGACAACCCGTGGGAGAAAATATTTTGATCAGTTGGTTCTATTAAATTGGATTCAGGAGCCTAATTTAAACCATTGTATAAAACTAATTGTTTAATAACAATTAGTTTTATACATTTGTAGCTAGATTTGAACAATCCGGCAATTAAAGAATTACACTGCCTGTAAATACCGACAGGTAGTTAAAGTTTACCTTATTTCAAGCTGATGCAGATTTTCTTAATCATATTTCACGGAGTTTTACGTTCCCAATAGAAGATATTCATTGATTTCAATATGAAAAAGTTACACCTTTCCGTTCTATTTATTTTTCTTGCTTTACAATCAGGCTATTGCAGTATAAACATGATTGTACAGGAATATACCACCGAGAATGGATTGCTTCATAATACCGTTTTTTGTGGAATAAAAGACACGGACGGATTTATGTGGTTTGGAACCTGGTATGGCCTGACCAGTTTTGATGGGGTAAAGTTTAAGAGTTATAACAACAGGGATGACTATAATACAGACATTCCGCCTCATAAACTGCAAACCATTATTGAAGCCAAGGACGGAAACCTGTGGGTCAAAACTGTTGATCACAAGTTATATCTTTTTGACAAACGAAATGAACTGTTTTACGATGTGTTCAATGTCATAAAAAAGAAGTATTCAGTTAGTCCTAAAATAATCAAGATTCAGAAAACCGAGAATGGAGATTTGTTGTTACTTACCAAAAACAAAGATCTCCTGAAGGCTGTTTCTACAGGGAACGGGAGTCTGGATGTGTCACTTTTATATAATTCACAAAGCAAAAGAGAACATAAATTAACTAACAATCTACTAATTGAAGATGTTGCCTTCATAAACTGGATTGGGTTGGATTATAAAATCATATCCTGTAAAAAGGGAAATTCACTGAAGTTAAAGCCTGCTGATTATTTGATTCGAAGGATTCCACTGGCAGTGGGGCAGGAATTTACATGTGCATATTTATCAGACAAGAAATTATGGTTAGGGGATAATTTTGGGAATATCTACAAAATAGATTATAACTCGGGGGCGATTTCAAAAAGGTCCTTAATCAAAGGCAGTTCCATCCAAAATATCGTCAGCAATGATGGAAAAAACCTATATATTTCGATCAGGAATAAAGGGGTTTTCGAATATGATGCACGTACCAGCGGTTTTCAAAAGATAATTCCCTTGTCTGGGAATGATGTTGTGATAAATTCCTACATCGACTCCTATGATAAGCTGTGGTTCGAGATGAGTCAAGGTTCCCTTATTTATTATGATCCGTTTAGCAAACTTGTGAAAAGGTTTAACTTGCCAGTAGGGAATGTAAACAGGGCGCTAAAATTTCAGGATGGGAAAGAACAGGGGATGTTCTTTCTGACTACTTCAGGGGAAGTTGCCTGGTTTGATCGGACAAAAATCTCTGTCACCTTATTGAACAATCAACCAGAACTGACACTCAACGGGGTAAAAAAGCTCTTTTTCGATATTCTTTTAGACAAAGATAATATCCTGTGGTTATCTTCAACCTCGAATGGAGTGATTAAGATCATTTTTCCAAAACAACAGTTCAATCTGTTTCAGTTGCCCTCAACAAATCCATCTTCAACAGACTTTGCAGTAAAAACGGTGCACCAAGCTCGGAATGGGGATATATGGGTAGCAACACGTCAGGCCGAGGTATATCAACTTGACAGGAATAGGAAAGTCAAACATATATTTTCGAAGAGTACCAATTTCATTGGGAACGTCTACAATATCATGGAGGACCGGAAAGGCACAATTTGGTTTTCTACAAAAGGGAACGGGCTTGTGAAAGCAGTTTTGAATGCAGCAAGCCCAACAGGTTATACATTAACACGCTATGTATATGACGAAAAAAATCTACAGTCCATCAGCGGAAATGACGTTTATTACACTTATGAAGATAGCAGCAACCGTATCTGGGTAGGCTTGTTTGGGGGTGGATTAAACCTCATCAGCCAGGAAAAAGGGAAAACAATCTTTAAGAATAAATTTAACAGCTTTGAGCATTATCCTAAGTTTGGGATGTATATGGAGGTCAGGAATATTGCTGAAGACAGAAATGGCCGTATCTGGGTAGGTACGAGCGACGGACTAATGTCATTTGACAGTCATTTCAGGAGTCCGTCTAAAATAGATTTTGAGATTTACAGATCGGATACTTCCGCCTCAAACATTGCCGATAATGATATTTATGTCTTATTTAAAGATGCATCCTCACAAATCTGGATCAGTGTATTCGGTGGAGGATTAAATAAACTGGAGAGTTATAACAAAGAGAAGAAACGCCCTATTTTCAAATCTTACAGTTTAAGGGAAGGGCTAAACACCAATGTCATAGTTTCCATTATCGAGGATAATGAGAATGCACTTTGGCTGGTAACCGAAAATGGGTTAGCCCGGTTTGATAAAAGTAAAGAAACTTGTCGGAATTTCGATCGTTATGATGGTTTCCTGAATGTACAAATGGAACAGGAAAGTGCCATGAAGACACAATCCGGGGATCTTTGGTTTGGAAGCCGTATGGGTATCCTTTCATTCAACCCTCATAAAATTGAAACCTTTAATTCTGATTATAAAACCTACATTGTAGATTTTCTGATATCAAACAGAGACTTAAGAAGTTTCAAAGGCCGACAAATCATGAAGGGTTCTATCCGGTATGCCGATAAGATTATCCTCGACCACACCCAATCGACCTTTGTGATTGAATTCACCGCTTTAAACTTTTATAATCAAAACCGCGTATCTTATAAGTATATTTTGGAAGGTTTTGAGGAAGAATGGCACTATAACGGAAAAAACCGCATAGCTTCGTATCCGAACATACCCCCCGGAAAATATCATTTTAGGGTACAGACCATCGATGAAGCAAATCCTTCTTTAAAATCAGAGCGTTCATTGGAAATCATCATATTACCTCCCTGGTGGTTAACCTGGTGGGCTTATACTTTTTATACGATATTAGCGATCGTATTTGTCTATTTTCTACTCCGGGGAATCTTGTTTTATATCAAAATGCGGAATGATATTTATGTAGAACAACGAGTTTCGGAACTTAAAATCAAATTCTTCACCAATATCTCGCATGAACTGCGCACTCCGTTGACGCTTATTATGGGCCCTATCCAGGAACTGAGGCAAAAGCAGCAACTCACTGAAAGGGGAATACAATATGTTTCGATGATTGAGAAAAATGCCAATCAGATGCTACAACTGGTGAATCAGATACTTGATTTCCGGAAGATACAAAACGGGAAAATGATTTTGCATATATCGCAATTGAACCTGATAGAGCTGGTTGATTCGTTTCAAAATGAGTTTAGCGTAATGTCCGAAGAGAAGGAAATTAGTTTTACTTTTCATTATTTTGAAGAGGAAATACCTGTTTGGGTAGATAAGGATAAACTCGAAATTGTAATCCGAAATATTCTTTCAAATGCTTTCAAGTTCACTCAAAGCGGCGGAAGTATTATAGTTACCGCGGGTTTAAAGGAAGATGGACACCATTGTTTTATAAAAATACAGGATACTGGCATTGGCATTCCCCAGAATAAAATCACTGAGATTTTCGAACGATTCTTTCAGGGGGAACATTCAAGCAATACATACTATCCCGGTACCGGCATAGGGTTAGCACTTTCGAAAGAAATAGTAAACCTGCATCATGGCAATATCATTGCTGAGAGTAAACCCGATCAAGGCACAGTTTTTACTATCGAGCTGAATCTGGGGAAAGATCATTATAATCCTTCAGAAGTAAACTTTTACGTCAGTGATTCGGTGAGTGAATCAGCGGATGAGACTGCCGAAAACGATACTGGTTCGGTTGATGATTTGCTAAATGAGACTACTGAGAATAAAAATGCCCTGCCAACCTTGCTGGTTGTAGAGGACAATAAGGATTTATGCAACCTTCTCAAGTTGCAACTGGAAGATAAATACAAGGTTTATGTTGCAGGCAACGGGGTTGAAGGATTGAAAAAAGTAAACCTGTATCATCCGGACATTGTGGTTACAGACCAGATGATGCCTGAGATGTCCGGTACCGAAATGTTGCAGCAGATACGCAACGACTTCCGGATCAGTCATATTCCAGTCATAATCCTTACCGCCAAAAATGACGATGAGGATAAAATAAAAGCCATAAGCATGGGAGCTAATGCATATATCACAAAACCATTTAATAAGGAATACCTCATAGCCCGTATCGAACAATTACTCAGTGACCGGAAAGTATTCCGGGATAAAATCTGGAATCAGGAGAAATCAGAAGAATTTGAGAAACAGGATTCGTATGAAAACTACCTAATGAAAAAAGACATCCAGTTTCTGGATAAGATTCATCAAGTCATTGAAGAAAATATCGACAACAGTGATTTTAATATTGATACCATAGCCGACAACATCGGGTTGAGCCGTTCGGCTTTCTTCAAAAAGCTTAAAAGTCTTACCGGGCTGGCCCCGGTGGATACCATTAAAGAAATCAGGCTTACCAAATCGATTGAATTGCTTAAAAATACTGATATGACAATTTCAGAAATTGCATTTGCAGTAGGGTTTAAAGAATCAGGCTATTATGGCAAGTGTTTCCGCAAGAAATATGACCAAACGCCGACAGAATACATTAGTAAGTATAGAAAAAAGTGATCATCTGATTACAAAAGGGTTTGTTATTCGTTTTAAGGGTATAAAATAGATCCTAATGAAAATAAATCAATTCCAAAAAGTTTTATCACTTCTGATAATTGCAGTATCGGTGTTGCCAATAATGGCTCAATACCCGATCATTCCTGACTCAGTAAAAACAAGGGCTGCACGTCAGACTAAAGAGTGTGACCTGAAATCGGATATGGCCTGGGAAAAGGCACTTCCGATAGTAGAAAAAGAAGAAAAATCAGGCCGCCCTTACAAACCATGGGCTTCCAAACCTGAAGATTTGTTGAAAGCTGAGATCCCTGCCTTTCCGGGAGCTGAGGGCGGTGGCGCATTTACTTCCGGAGGACGTGACGGTAAAGTGATAATAGTAAGCACTCTGGCAGAAGAGGGTCCCGGATCATTTCGGGAGGCCTGTGAAACAGGTGGTGCCCGTATTATCGTCTTTAATATTTCCGGGATTATCCGGCTAACCACTCCTATTCATGTTCGTGCCCCCTACCTTACTGTTGCCGGACAAACATCCCCGGGTGATGGTATCTGTGTGACCGGTGCTTCATTTTTAATCGATACCCATGATGTAATTTTACGTCATATGCGTTTCCGACGGGGTGCGCAGGATGTTGCATTCAGGGATGATGCCATTGGGGGCAATCCGGTAGGTAATATCATGATTGACCACTGTTCCGCCAGCTGGGGATTGGACGAAAACATGTCCATCTACCGCCATGTATATGAGCGTGGGGCAAGCGGCAAAGGATTAAAACTACCGACTGTCAATGTGACTATCCAAAATTCAATTTTCTCTGAAGCCATGGATTCATACAATCACGCTTTTGGTTCAACCTGTGGCGGGCACAACTGTATGTTTACACGCAACCTGTATGCTTCGAATATCAGCCGTAACTGTTCAATAGGAATGGATGAAGGGTTTAACTTCGTCAACAATGTGATCTTTAACTGGTGGAACCGTTCGATTGATGGAGGAGACTATAACAGCCTGTATAACATCATCAATAATTACTTCAAGCCGGGTCCTATCACTCCGTTGGACAAACCTATTTCATACCGTATTCTTAAACCCGAAGCCGGGAGGGATAAAAGCAAGCCCCTTACATTTGGGAAAGCATTTGTATTCGGAAATATAGTGGAAGGCAATGACAAAGTAACCAGAAATAACTGGGACGGTGGTGTACAACTAGCGGAAGAAGTAAGTGAAAAAGATTATTTACCCGGAATCAGGGTGGATAAACCTTTTGAAATGCCTCCTGTCACTATCATGGATACAAAACAAGCTTACAAGTTTGTCCTTGAAAATGCAGGTGCTACCTTTCCAAAGAGAGATGCGATCGATACACGCATTGTAAAAACTGTCACAACAGGGAAAGCTATTTACGTAAAAAACGCTCCTGAATTTATCCCTAAATATGTAAAACGACGGTTGCCTGCTGATTCATACAAGAAAGGAATAATTACTGATATCCGTCAGGTTGGCGGACTTCCTGAATATAACGGAAAGTCTATTCTGGATTCGGATAACGACGGTATGCCTGATGCATGGGAAAAAGCAAATGGTTTAAACCCGAATGATCCAACCGATGCCGTTAAAGATTGCAATGGCGATGGATATACTAATATCGAAAAATACATCAATGGTATAGATACAAAAAAGAGAGTTGACTGGAAAAATCTAAAGAACAATCACGACACACTGGCTGGTCGTAAGAGTTTATAATGAATAAGTTGTTGGAACAATATAATATCTTGTTTTAATCTTATCGAAATCAGACCTCTCCCCCTGCCCTCTCACAAGGAGAGGGCGATAGAGCTGAGGGTTGATTCAGTTATATTTTAAATAATACGACACTATTTATTTCCCATTGCTTAAAGCAGAAAAAAATTGCAGAAATGAAATTAATAAAATTTTCAACGATATTCATCGGTTTAGTAGCCCTGGGATTTCTTGTGCCTGTTAAAAGTCAAGACTTCCCGTTACAGATAAAACAGGGTAAAATAAACTATTCACAGGATGCAAAGGGAAACCGGATCCTGGACTTTTCATATTGTGGTTATAAAAGTTCGGAACAGGATATCCCCAATCTGAAAAATGTAATATTCGTGCCTCATACCGATATCGATGCCACCGAGATCATTCAACGTGCCATTAACCATGTTTCAACTTTAAAGGCAGATGCGCATGGGTATCGTGGGGCTGTATTACTGGACAAAGGGACATTCAATATCTCTAAAAGCCTTTGGATACAGGCTTCCGGTGTTGTATTACGCGGTACTGACAACCATGAAACCATCTTGTTAAGACATGGAGTCGACCGGAGTGCCCTGCTACATATTGAAGGTATAAACAATCAGGCACTGAAAGATTCATTTAATCTGACTTCAACCTATGTCCCTGTAAATCAAAAAACTCTTGAACTAGCTACTACTGCCGGTTTAAAAGTAGGTGACCGGCTGATTGTTTTTCGTCCTTCTACCAAGGAATGGATTGCATCATTAGGTTGTGATATCTTTGGAGGTGCAATCAGCTCATTAGGATGGAAACCGGGGGACATGGATATCCGTTGGGACAGAACTGTCAGTGCTGTGAAAGGTAAAACAGTTACCCTGAATGCCCCATTGACAACAGCTATCGATACACAATATGGTGGTGCAAAAATCTATCGTTACGATTGGAACGGACGGATAATGGATTCGGGTGTTGAAAATCTGACAATGATTTCGGATTATGACAAAAAATATCCGAAAGATGAGGATCATTGCTGGACCGGAGTTTCAATTGAACATGCCGAAAATTGTTGGGTACGTCAGGTAAATTTCCAACACTTTGCAGGAAATGCAGTTTTTCTTCAACCTACAGCTTCACAAATTACAGTGGAAGATTGTATTTCAAAAGCACCCGTTTCTGAAATCGCAGGATTACGCAGGATTACATTTTATACCATGGGACAGCAAACCCTGTTTCAACGGTGTTATTCTGAAGATGGTATCAATGATTTTGCAGCGGGGTATTGTGCACCGGGACCCAATGCATTCGTTCAATGTGAAGCAAAAAGAGCTTTAGGTTTTAGCGGTGCTGTTGATGCCTGGGCGTGTGGTTTATTATTCGATGTAGTCAATGTTGACGGACATAACCTTACTTTCAAGAACCTGGGGCAAAGTAAAAACGGTGCCGGGTGGGGAACAGCGAACAGTATGTTCTGGCAATGTACGGCAGCAGAAATAGAATGTTACTCTCCCTCAAAAGAATCATCTAACAGGGCATATGGTTGTTGGGCACAATTCTCAGGTGATGGCGATTGGGCTGAATCGAACAATCATGTTCAACCCCGAAGTTTCTATTACGCTCAACTGGCAGCAAGGCTAAACCAGGATGTTTCCTCACGTGGTCGTATACTTCCAAAGAATACGGATGCCTCCAGCAGCCCTTCTGTTGAAGTTGCAGCAGAGATGGTGAAAGAATCCTATATTCCTCTATTGACCCTCGAAAATTGGATTGAGCAAGCATCTTTTATCCCTTCTGTGGATCATGCCGGTCTAATAACAACCAATGAGTTGAGAAGCAAACCCATGAAAGTGAAGGCATATATGCCTGTTTATGCAATTTCGAATGGCCGGATAGTTATTGATGAAGCTTTAATTACCGGTGGAAAGCTTGATGTCCAGTGGTGGAATGGGAAACTAAAACCATACTATATTAATTCTTACTTAACAAGGCCTCATGTGACCCGATTTGTACCCGGACGTGAAGGCTTAGGATTTACAGACAGGATTGATACGGTTATATCGACCCTGAAATCAAATGGAATTACTGTTCTCGACCATAATTATGGATTATGGACTGACCGTCGCCGTGATGACCATGAACGTATCCGCCGCCGTGATGGAGATATCTGGGCACCTTTCTATGAACAACCTTTCGGACGGAGTGGTGAAGGTAATGCTTGGGATGGATTATCAAAATACGATTTAAACCGTCCGAATGCATGGTATTGGAACCGGCTGAAAGAATTTGCAGATAAAGGACAAAAGCAGGGAATGCTCTTATTCCATGAAAACTTCTTTCAACACAATATCATAGAAGCCGGTGCCCACTGGGTGGATTGCCCGTGGCGATCAGCCAACAATATCAATGACCTTGGCTTTCCCGAACCGGTGAACTTTGCAGGGGACAAACGTATTTTCAGGGCAGATATGTTCTATGATATTTCAGTACCTGTCAGACGGAAGTACTATCGCAACTATATTCGCCAGAGTTTAAATAATTTTGCAGAGAATAAAAATGTGATTCAACTGATTAGTGCTGAATTTACAGGACCTCTTAAATTTGTACAATTCTGGCTGGATGTAATTGCTGAATGGGAAACAGAGACTGGTAAAAAAGCGAATATTGCCTTGAGTACTACCAAAGATGTCCAGGACTCCATTCTAAACGATCCTAAGAGGGCTGCTGTGGTCGACATTATTGATATCCGATATTGGCATTACAAAAACGACGGAACGGTCTACGCCCCACTGGGAGGGCTTAATTTAGCGCCCCGTCAGCATGCCCGCTTATTGAAAGTAGGTAAAGTAACTTTTAATGAAGCCTATAAAGCGGTTCGTGAATACCGTACTAAATATCCGGAGAAAGCTGTTACTTATTATACCGAAAATTATCCAGACATGGCTTGGGCTGTTTTAATGGCAGGAGGATCCTGCCCTGCACTGAAAATCAAGGATATAGAGTTTTTAAAGACTGTTGCTCAAATGAATGTAAAAGATGTAGAGTCTACTAACTATAAGCTATTGGTAAAATCTGGTACGGGAATTATCATTTTCGCCCAATCCAAATCAGAAATTCCCATCCCTTTGGAACATGGGAAATACCGACTAAAGTTCATTGAAAGTAAAACGGGAGAAATATCTGTGGTGAATAAATCCATTGCAGGTGACCAAGTATTTAATCTGAAAGTAGATACAAAGGGGGTCGGAGCCTATTGGTTTCAAAAATTATAGGATAAATCATCAGGTAAGTGACTGGTAAACTAAATATGCCGGGGCAATCGAAAGGTTGTTCCGGCATGTTTTTATTGGCAGAATTGTGGAATAAATACAAAAACATGTTCTAAAGCAGGTTACCTAAATTTACCATATCAAAATCAGAATTTCCAACTACTTCATTTTGCAAGAGTGTATTTTTGCTGCATAGAAATTAGTAACAAATACATACTCTATCGTGATGGAAAATTCATACTCGCTGAAAGCAACTTATTTAAATACTGATGTCCAAACATCCGAATTGTTAGGAAATTTCATAAAAGGTGATACAGTTGCTTTTTCGAAGCTATATAACCTCCATGTAAACCTGCTCTATAATTATGGTTGTAAGCTGACTACGGACGTTGAGTTACTTAAAGATTGCATTCAGGAAGTATTCATCAAGATATATAACAAGAGAACTGAACTCGATACAGTTGCAAATTTCAAATCGTATATTATTATTTCTCTCAAAAACAAATTGTGCGACGAAAGCCGTAAAAGGGTGAATCTTTCGGATGTAGCAGTTGAAGAACTTGATGCTGTCTCAAGTGATAATATAGAGAAAGACTATATCGATAATGAAAAAGAGTTATTAGACAATGCTTTTGTGACTAAAATACTGGATCAACTATCACCCCGTCAACGTAAAGCAATTGTTTTATACTATATTGAAGAAAAAAAATACGAAGAAATCTGCACTTTAATGGACATGAATTATCAGTCAGTTCGTAACCTGATTCACCGTGGCATATCAAAAATGCGCACTTGTGCAATTTAATAAAACTAATCGCTATCCAATTGAGTACGAAATAAACTGAATTTGCGTCTTAACTATAAATTAAACGCAACTTCGTGAATCCAACTACTGACAAACGCCTAATAGGTTTTCTGGTTAATGATGATTTCATTAACTACATACTAAACCCAAACCTGATTCTGAAGGAGTTGTGGGAAGATTATTCCATAACTCACCCTGAAGACATACCTATTTTACATCAAGCTGCTCAGATATTACTTGGTGATCTACAACAAAAAAGTCTTACGGAAGAAGATTCTAACAACTTAAAACGCACCATCTTCGAAAAATGCAGTTTGTCAATGTACTAAGCTATCATTAAGATTATACCCCGTGCATAAACTATTCAGCTTTCAAAACATTTAGAAATACTCCATTTGAATAATGTTATTGGACCTGACAACTCCCAAGACTTCAAACTTTCATATATTTCTCGGCCAACAAGAAAATTTATTTATCTACTTTCCTGCTGAACTATCCATTACTCCCACTCATCACCTTTCTAAGTTTTACAATTTATAATACTTAATGAGTTTTTTAATCATTAACTAGATGAATTTTTATTAGTAGTAGCTCTGAGAAGAAGGATTTTCCTAAAGAAGAGAAAAAAATAGACACTTAAAAACATATTACTTTCCCAACAACTGTAACTGCATTCATTTGTATTCTGAATGTTTATCACTCCCTTTTTTGTACTTTTGCAAAGTATTTGTAAATTGTAAAACAGGTCCGACTTTAAGCGGATGAATAAAAACAGTAAATCAGTTGACTTCAAACAAAAACATATTTAAAGTAACTTACCCTATCTTCCTGACACTGCTGGCCCAGAACATTATCAATGTTACCAACACTGCCTTTCTAGGGCGCGTGGGTGAAGTGGAGCTGGGTGCGTCGGCAATTGGCGGAGTGTTCTACTTTGCCATTTTTATGATCGGGTTCGGGTTTAGCCAGGGTATGCAAATTCTTATCGGCAGACGCAATGGAGAAAAGAACTATAAGCAGATCGGACCAATATTCAACAACAGCCTGATATTCAACTTTCTGTTAAGTGTCATTATTTTTGGTGTATCCTTGAAAGGAGTACCTCATATCATGAAGTTGTTGGTCAGTTCAGAGCATATATACCAAGCTTCCATAGAGTATATGAACTGGCGGATCTACGGTTTTTTCTTTGCTTTTGTCAGTGTAGTATTTCGCGGGTTATATGTAGGTATTACCCAAACCCGTATCCTCACAACGTCGGCAATATTAATGGCAATCACCAATATAATATTTGACTATGCACTGATATTCGGTCATTTTGGTTTCCCTGTCATGGGTATTGCCGGTGCAGGCTTATCATCGGTCATTGCCGAGGTAGTCACCTTACTCTACCTGGTGTGGCATACTCTCTACCGGACAGACAGGAAGAAATACGGACTTTTTGTATTCAGGAAAATACAATTAAAACTTCTGTTGAACATCCTGAATTTATCCATTTTCATCATGTTTCAGTATTTTATTTCCATTTCCACCTGGTTTATGTTCTTTATTTTCATAGAGCGCATGGGGGAAGAGCCTTTGGCAGTGAGCAATATAGGACGAAGTACGTATATTTTACTGATGATTCCAGGCTCAGCTCTTTCCACCACTGTAAACACGCTGGCGAGCAACCTGATTGGTGCCGGACGAAAGGAAGAAGTATTGCCATTTATCAGGCGAATCATCCGGATGGCATTAGTCATCGTTGTGCCCATGATTCTGGTGACCTTAACCATGCCTGAGTTAATTGCACGGATTTACACCGATGATGCAAGATTGATTGCCGCCTGCATCCCGGTATTACAAGTGATATCAGTGGCTATCATCTTTTGTGCCATAGGTAATATCGTATTCAGCGGAGTGTCTGGCACCGGGAATACACGCACCGCTTTCTTTATAGAATTCCTGACTTTATTTTTTTACCTGAGCTACGTATATTATACTTCCATCATCCATCCAAGTGCTACCTATATAGTCTGGATGTCCGAGTTTGTATACTGGATCATCATTGGTGGCCTGGGATATCTGTATCTGATGAAAGGGAACTGGAGGAAAAGGGAAATTTGATTTAGTTGATTGGTTGAATAAGCTGATTAAGTTTATACACACACATCTTTTATGCCAATATTGTGTATTAAATCACACTTTCGGCACAAAACATGTGATTCCTATCCTTTTTTAATAGATCCTGATCACTATTTAAAAACCTAAGTAATCGATTGAAAGTTTCAAATCTAAATTTCAATCAATAAAATTACTTATTTTTGTAAATCCTATTCAATCTTACTACCAATTACCTCAATCAGCTTATTCAACCAATCAACTTAATCAACCAACTACAATGGCCAAAACCAAATCAGTATACGTCTGTCAAAACTGTGGAGTCGATTCTCCTAAATGGATTGGGAAATGCCCATCGTGTGGTGAATGGAACAGTTACGTGGAAGAAATTATCGGCAAGGATCCGGCACCCAGGTTCCAGATAGCCGGTGTGGAAATCATCAAACAAAAGCCTATACTGATTACCGAAGTAGAGACAAGTGAAGAAAGTCGTTTTGATACGAGTTGCAACGAACTAAACCGTGTACTGGGTGGTGGATTGGTACCAGGATCGTTGGTTCTGATTGGCGGTGAACCTGGTATTGGCAAGTCCACCCTGGTGCTTCAGGTGGTGTTGAATCTGAAAGGAAAGCGAACACTTTATATCTCGGGGGAAGAAAGTGTCAAGCAACTCAAGCTACGTGCTGAGCGATTGAAGTTTGAAAATCCGGATTGCTATATTGTCAGTGAAACTTCGCTGGAACAGATCTACGTCCATATCCAGAACATACAACCCGACATAGTGATTGTCGATTCCATACAGACAGTCTCCACAGAGTTGATCGAGTCATCCCCCGGGAGTGTATCCCAGGTGCGTGAATGTGCTGCCAGCCTGTTGAAATTCTGCAAGACAACCTCCATACCGGTACTGCTTATCGGCCATATCAATAAGGAAGGCACCATTGCAGGTCCAAAGGTGCTGGAACATATTGTCGATACCGTATTACAGTTCGAGGGGGACCAGAATTACATGTACCGTATCCTACGTTCCATCAAGAACCGTTTTGGGAGTACTTCCGAACTGGGAATCTTTGAAATGCAGCAAAACGGGTTGCGTGAAGTGAGCAATCCTTCGGAGTTATTGCTTTCACAAAACCATGAAGGCTTAAGTGGTGTCGCCATTGCTTCGGCTATTGAAGGGGTACGTCCTTTCCTGATCGAAGTACAGGGACTGGTCAGTTCTGCAGCTTACGGAACACCCCAACGCTCGAGTACGGGCTTTGATTTACGACGGTTAAACATGCTGCTTGCTGTACTTGAGAAACGTGCCGGATTTAAGATTGCCCAGAAGGATGTTTTCCTGAATATAGCAGGGGGCATCAAGGTGAATGATCCGGCTATTGACCTGGCAGTCATATCGGCTATCCTTTCGTCGAACGTAGACATTGCCATCGAAAAGCATGTCTGTGTAGCTGGCGAAGTGGGGCTATCCGGTGAGATAAGACCCATCAATCGCATAGAACAGCGCATCCTGGAAGCTGAGAAACTTGGCTTTGAGAAAATGATTATTCCTGACTTCAATCTCAAAAGTATTAACCTCCGAAAACTGAATATTCAACTGGTTCAGGTAAAGAAAGTGGAAGAAGCTTTTAGGGTTTTATTTAAAAGGTAAGCTACTGCCTCAACAAACATTTTAATAAAATAGAAACAATTCAATGGATTTACGCACCGTAAATGTTACCCGCTATATTACTCCTTTACGTGAAGGAGGTTCCCTGCCTGCATTGGCTGAAGCTGATGACGGCTTCAATTACGTAGTCAAATTCCGCGGTGCCGGTCATGGTACCAAAGCGCTCATTGCCGAATTAATAGGCGGTGTGGTGGCTAAACTCTTAAAGTTACGGATTCCTGAACTGGTATTCGTCCAACTCGATGAAGCATTCGGTCAAACAGAAGGGGATGAAGAGATACAGGACTTGCTACAAAGCAGTCGGGGACTGAACCTGGGCCTGCACTTCCTGTCCGGGGCATTGACCTACGACCCTGTCACTACAATAGTAGAGGGTAGGTTGGCATCCTACATTGTGTGGATGGATGCTTTTCTAACCAATGTAGATAGAACCGCACGTAATACGAATATGCTCATGTGGCACAGAGACCTGTGGTTGATCGATCATGGTGCAATGCTATACTTTCATCATTCATGGACAAACTGGGAAAAACAAGCCTTAAATCCGTTCCCAATCATCAAGGATCATGTGCTGCTGCCTTTTGCCGACCAATTGGTGGAAGTAGATGCCGAATGCAGGTTATTGCTTACCGACGGGATACTCCGTGAGATCACCGACCTGATACCCGAGGATTGGGCCAATTGGTCGTATAATGGAGAAACACCGCAAGATATCAAAGAAATATACTATCAATTCCTGAGTGAGAGACTGAAACATTCCGAAAACTTTTTAAACGAAGCGCTGCATGCAAGGGAAACAGGTTTATGAGTACGCCGTGATACGTGTTTTGCCGAAGGTGGAACGCGAGGAATTTATCAATGTTGGCATTATTTTGTTTTCAAAGAAAGCAAAGTACATTCGCATGATCTATAAGTTGGATGCAGTGCGCCTGAATGCATTTTCTACTGAGCTCGACATGGGTTTATTGGAAGAATCCCTGAAATCATTCGAGAAGATCTGCAATGGTCATAAAAACGGCGGAGCAATAGCACAACTCGATATCCCCGAACGTTTCCGATGGCTTACTGCTGTACGCAGCTCGTGTATCCAGACTTCACGTCCCCATCCGGGTTTTTCGGATAATATGGACAAATCGGTGGAGAAGCTTTTTGAGGAATTGGTGCTTTGATGTAGTTGTACGACAAATAAATAAAAAAAGGTTTCACTATTTAAAGTGAAACCTTTTTTTTGCATTCTATATTGTAAAAAGAAATGTATTTCCGAATATCAGTAATGGGAAATATTTAAAGTCCCATTATTTTAAATAAAACTTAATCACCCCTCAGCTCTATCACCCTCTCAAATACTTTTTTCCTATTTCTTTCTCCTTTAGGAGAAAGTCCCCGAAGGGGGTAGAGGTCTGGAGTGGGCAGGTGGAGAGGGCATATTTCAAAAAATAAAACAAAACATTATATTGTTCCAACTACTTAGCTACAATAAAAAAAAGGTCAAACAATTTAATGCTTGACCTTAGTCTTTTGTGGGCGTTGAGGGATTCGAACCCCCGACCCTTCCGATGGATCGGAATGCACTGAACCAGCTGCGTAATATTCATTGTTGAGTTATAAGTTCTTCAATATATTTTCTGCTTTTCTGCAATTTAATATAAAGTTCTGCTTGATATGCTTCTGATTTTGTTTGATAATTCTTACTATAGACAAGTTTCCAGGGAAGGCCTCTCTTCGTAAAAGTACTTCTGCCACTATTATGCCGTTTTAATCGATCCTCAATATTGGAGGTTGAACCAACATAATAAATATCTATTCGCTCAGAATATAAAATATACGTTGTAAACATGATTGATTATAAAAAAAGGTCAAACAATTTAATGCTTGACCTTAGTCTTTTGTGGGCGTTGAGGGATTCGAACCCCCGACCCTCTGCTTGTAAGGCAGATGCTCTGAACCAGCTGAGCTAAACGCCCGAATGTATTATGAAAAATTGCTTTGAAGGTGGGCGTTGAGGGATTCGAACCCCCGACCCTCTGCTTGTAAGGCAGATGCTCTGAACCAGCTGAGCTAAACGCCCGAATTTTTCGTATTCGGATTGTAATACCTTT
>Ga0302286_10001409_pt1 | contig 17900 bp, 14 predicted proteins | sample III_Fen_E2_3_FD_198765 | JGI IMG/M metagenome (GOLD analysis project Ga0302286, IMG submission 198765) | Peat permafrost microbial communities from Stordalen Mire near Abisko, Sweden - III_Fen_E2_3 | ecosystem: Environmental > Terrestrial > Soil > Wetlands > Permafrost | place: Sweden: Abisko...
AGGGGCTTACTTTTGAAAAAACATAAATATAAGACCTCAAAACCCTTTATTTATTGGAGAATGGAAACTTAATTCCGCGTTTAGCGGACAACAATGATATTTAATTGTTACTTTTTTAATCAATAAACAATATTAATTCTTTTTGACTAAATAAATTAAATAAAAAAAACTAACTTGCGGGTTAATTTATAAATCTAAAAATATTATTGTTATGAAGCGAAGTTGTTTATTCTTATTAATTTGTTTGGGCTTTTTACCGATTGAAAATACAGGGGCAAAAGTCAAATTACCGGCTCTATTTACTAACAATATGGTATTGCAACAACAATCTGAAGTTCCTTTTTGGGGTGATGCAACACCAAATAAGAAAGTGAAAATCACCACTTCCTGGAATGGTAAAGTTTATACGGCAATAGCTTCTTCAACAGGAAAATGGAAAACCAATGTATCAACACCTTCCTATGGTGGACCTTTCAAAATAGAAATTAGTGATGGTTCAAAACTGGTGCTTGAAAATATATTAATTGGAGATATCTGGATTTGTTCCGGTCAATCCAATATGGAAATGCCACTGGCAGGCTGGGGAAAAGTGAAAAATTATGAACAGGAAATTAATGCAGCTAATTATCCGAATATACGGCTTTTACAAGTTACTAAAAATACAAGTACACGCCCTTTAACTGATCTGACAGTGGCTATGGGAGGATGGGTTCCCTGTTCTCCGGAAACAGTAAAGGAATTCTCGGCTTTAGCATATTTCTTTGGACGAAATCTTTATGAGAATAAAAATATTCCTGTAGGACTAATAAATACATCCTGGGGCGGGACCATAGCTGAAGCATGGACAAGTGGAGAAGCGCTCAAAACAATGCCTGATTTTGAGAAACCTGTAGTGGAAATGGAAAAATCTTCTTCTGACCTGTTGGATCCGAAAAAGAAATATGATCAGGACCTGGAACTTTGGAATAAACAGTTATTAAAGGCCGATAAAGGTTTATTGGATGGTAAAGCAATTTGGACAACTTATGACTTAGATGAAAGTGACTGGAAACCAATAAATGCTCCCGAAATATGGGAAAATCAAACTCTCCCTGGTTTTGATGGAGTAGTATGGTACAGAAAAACGGTAGAAATACCTGAAGACTGGAAGAATAAAGATCTGACGTTAAGTCTCGGAATGATTGATGACAATGATGTAACCTATTTTAATGGCGTTGAAGTTGGTCACTTAAATGGTTATAATTTGTCCCGCATATATTCTATTCCTGCAAATTTGGTTGTTTCTGGTAAAGCAGTCATTACTGTCAGAATTCATGATCTGATAGGAGATGGTGGAATATATGGTGACCCTGCAGCATTGAAATTGAGTTTAACGCCTGATAAAATTATACCGCTTTCAGGCGCATGGAAATACAAAATCGGATTTAATCAAAAAGATGTTCCGGCAGTACCTAAGAACTGGATTGATCCAAACAGACCTACCGTACTTTTTAATGCAATGATCAATCCGATCATACCTTTTACCATCAAAGGTGCAATCTGGTATCAGGGTGAAAGTAACGCCGACAGAGCTTATCAATACAGAGATTTATTTACGTTAATGATTAAAGACTGGCGTAAACAATGGAACATTAATTTTCCTTTCTATTTTGTACAACTTGCCAATTATACAAAGGTTTTAGACGAACCGGCTCCTTCTCAGTGGGCTGAATTACGTGAGGCACAGTTAAAAGCATTACATCTCGAAAATACTGGAATGACCGTAATAATTGATATCGGGGAGGAAAAGGATATACATCCTAAAAACAAACAGGAAGTGGGGCGGCGCCTATCATTAATAGCCAGAAGCGATGGCGGGGAAAAGATATCCTTTTCGGGACCAATCTATGATACTTATAAAATTGAAAATAACTCGATCCGCATATCATTTAAACATTCTGATGGTGGCCTGAAAATCCAGAACGGTGAAACTCTTAAAGGATTTGAAATAGCCGGTCTAGATCATAAATTCTATTGGGCGGATGCGAAAATTGTTGGTAATGAGGTTGTGGTATCTAATGCTAAAGTTGAAAATCCGATAGCTGTCAGATATGCCTGGGCTCAAAATCCGGTCTGCAATTTATCAAATAATTCAGATTTGCCTGCATCACCTTTTCGTACTGATGACTGGCAAGGTATTACCTATAAATAATTTTACTTTTATTAATGTAGTTGTTACAGCTCTGGTAAAATAATAAATGGTGTAAGAATTAAGTATTGTTTTCATGTTTGTAATTGTATTTTAAAAACCTCAGTTTCTAATTGAAACTGAGGTTTTATTTTAAAGAGGAAATGGTATTATATACTTTGAAATGCAATTCTTACAGTTCGGTAGAATGATTATTATTTTATAAAAGAAGTAATTAGTGTTCCTGATTTAGAAAACCTTGTTCTTTCAATACTTTTAAGTACTTATCTGAAAAAAACTCATTGTTTTTGCGGGAATAACGGATATCTGTAAATACCTGAGCCAATGTTTTTTTATCGTTTTCCTTTATAAATTGTTTATAGAAATCACTGTTTTCTTTTTCAGAATAAATATTATTTATCGCTTCAGAAGTAAAATCTTTATAGGTCTCGTAATGAACTACAGCCTCCAGTGGTAATCGGTCTGTCTGTTCGGGAATACCGTCAGGATAGCCAACTGTGATAGTGGTTATTGGAACGACTAATTCAGGAAGTTTCAGTGCTTCTATAATTTCACCGGCGTTGTAGGTAGTGGTGCCAAGATAGCAAATGCCAAGTCCGACACTTTCGGCAGCAATACAAAATGTTTGTGCTGCCAGTAAAGCATCTATGGCAGTAGCCATAAAGGATTGAAAATTATCATAACCCGGGTCAGCCTGTCGAAGAAGACACCATTTTGTAAAACGATTGAAATCTGCACAAAACGTCAAGACTACCGGTGCCTGAGTGATCATGGGCTGATTAAAGTGTGCAGGAGAAAGTTGTTTTTTTATTTCAGTATCAGTCGTTACAACAATACTGTAGGCCTGCATATTTCCTGTGTTTGAGGTTTTGCAAGCCATCTCAAGTAATTCTGTAAGCAATTCAGGAGCAATCTTTTGATCGGTATATTTCCGGATTGTCCTGTGTTGATTTAGTAGTTCTAACATGTTAATATTTTTGATTGCAAAGATAATCAATTTATTCAGCTGTTACAAAATCAGTAAATAGTTATGAACCCTTGACAATTCTATTAATTGAGAGTTTTATCGTTCTGTATAAATTGGTTTAATTGTTTCATGCGAAGTATTAAAAAAAAGATCCGACTTATTAAAGTTGAATCTTTTCTATATAAATTTAAAATAACTGATATACTCAGGTTTATAGTATCCCCTGTGCAAGCATTGCTTTTGCTACTTTTAAGAACCCGGCTACGTTGGCACCTTTCATATAGTTGATGTATCCATCTGATTCACGACCATATTTAACGCACTGGTTATGAATTTCGCTCATTATCTGATGTAATCTTAAATCAACTTCTTCAGCAGTCCAAGTAAGGTGCATTGCATTTTGCGACATTTCAAGCCCTGATGTGGCCACACCACCTGCATTAACGGCCTTACCCGGTCCATACATGATTTTATTGGAAATAAATAACTCAATTGCTTCAGGTGTACAACCCATGTTTGAAATTTCACCAACACAAATAACGCCATTTTGAATAAGCAATTTTGCATCTTCTTCATCTAACTCATTCTGTGTGGCACAAGGTAGAGCAATGTCTACTTTTAATTCCCATGGTCGACGGTTTGGAACAAATACTGCCCCGTATTTTTCAGCATACGGAGAAACTATATCGTTGCAGGTAGCTCTCAGCTCCAGTAAATAATCTATTTTTTCACCGGAGATTCCATTTTCATCATATACATAACCATCGGGACCGGAAATTGATACTACTTTTGCACCCAGTTCAGTTGCTTTTTTTACTGCACCCCAGGCAACATTCCCAAAACCTGAAATAGCTACCGTTTTATCTTTTAAGTACATTCCTGCAGTTTCGAGCATTTGTTTTACAAAATACAATCCACCAAAACCTGTTGCTTCTGGACGAATGAGAGATCCACCGAATTCAAGATTTTTACCAGTCAAAACACCTGTATTTACATGTGCCAGTTTGCGATACATGCCATATAGATAGCCGATTTCTCTTGAGCCAACCCCTATATCACCGGCAGGCACATCCGTATCTGCTCCAATATGTTGCCAGAGTTCCAACATGAATCCCTGACAAAAGCGCATTACCTCAGCGTCTGATTTGCCTCGTGGATTAAAATCCGAGCCTCCTTTTGAGCCACCCATAGGGAGAGTAGTCAATGCATTCTTAAATATCTGTTCGAATCCCAGAAATTTCAGAATGGATAGATTTACTGAAGCATGAAACCTCAATCCACCTTTGTAAGGACCAATGGCATTATTAAACTGAATCCGGTAGCCAAGATTGGTCTGCACTTCTCCCTGATCATCCACCCAGGGCACTTTGAATGTGAATATCCTATCCGGTTCTACCAGTCTTTCTGCAATTTTTGCTTTCTCAAATTCAGGATGTTCGTTGTAAATAGGTTCAATCGTACTCAACACTTCACGTACTGCCTGTAAATACTCTTTTTCACCCGGGTGTTTAGCCTCAAGTGACTGCATCAATTTTTCTATATTCATACAATTTAAATTATTTGAAGAAATCGGGATATATAATTAGTTTGTTCTTTTTTGATTTATGATCTCCAAAACATTTTATGCACAACAAACAATATTGACATAATGTAAGCTGCTTAAGGTTAATTCACTAAATTAGACCAATTAAAATGATCAAAAGGATAATAACTAAAATCATTCCTGTCATTTAGATTCTGGTACAAGTTTAAAGTTTTTATTTGTCATAATCAAATGTTTTGACCTATATTATTTATTAATTTCAAAATAATTTACAATCAATCTCTTTGTCACCCGAAATATTTTACCGGACAGATAATTTAGTATTTATTATTTCAAAATTAAATCATATCATACTATGATTATTATCTGGGATCGATCATTTTTACGATCAATTTTATCATCCTTAAATACCGATTTTACTTTTATAACCTATGTCATTCGGCTTCGCCAATAAATTTTTGTATCTTTGCACACTTACGAAAAGTACCTAATAATGAGGGACTGAAAATAACTGGATCGTTTATGTATTAATACTTTTTTTCTGTGAAAAAGATTTTTTCTTCTCTTCTGTTTATATTCGTTATTGTAGCTGTATTTGCACAGGTTCCTCCAAATTACAGGTTTGTGAAAACATGGCAGATATCCGACAGGCTTGCTACTGCCGATTCAATCCCTGTGGATACCATTCATCAAAATTATCAGATTTCAAATCCAATCGATAGGTTCAGTATTGCCAATTCCTTTAATGGGAACCTGGGATCGCCTATTCAGTCTAAATTGTATTTTGATCGTCCTGAGAATACTGATTTTATCTTCACCAATGCCAATTTTCCATATTTGATGAATGTGAAAAATGCAACTTTTTATAATACAAAGACGCCTTACAGTTATATTGATTATAATACAGGTGGTACCACTTACCGGGATGAAGATCATATAAAATTTTTATTCACGGCGAATGCGAATAAAAAGTTGAATTTTGGTACAACACTTGATTATATTTATGCAACTGGTGAATATAAAAATCAGGCTTCAAAACGTTTTTCAGGTTCATTATTCGGAACATATCTCGGTAAACATTATTCTGCCACCGGGGTACTGGCAACTAATAATATGAGTAATTATGAAAACGGAGGTACTAAAGATTCGTTGTTGATTAATCCAAACAATATAGCTACCAATCTTATTGACACAAGATTGAACGGATATTCAAATTTCAAACAAAATCAAATTTATTACAATCATCAATACAGTGTAGGTTTTGAACGTGCGGTCAGGATTAATGAAGATTCGGTAAGGATGGATTATGTACCTGTTACCCGTTTTGCACATACTATTAAATTGGATGATGTCAGAAAAAGATATTTTGAACCTGTAACCGATACGGCATTTTATAAAAATACATATTACCCTAAAATACAAACCAACGATTCTTCTGCTCTGCAAACGTTAACCAATACGGTTTCCATAAGCCTGGTAGAAGAATTTAATAAATGGATGCCATTTGGTCTGACTGCTTTTGCTGAAAATGAAATTCAACGTTATACATTCAATAAAGATACGTTGATTGATAAAATGTATCAATCCACTACTAAAATCGGTGGTGTATTATCAAAACAACGTGGTCAGATTTTTAAATATAATATTCTGGGTGAATTAAGTCTGGTTGGCTATAAAGCAGGTAATTTCAGACTTGAAGGAAATGTAGGAGGCTTTTTTAAATTATGGAAAGACAGCATTTCACTGGTCGCAAATGGATTTGTACGAAATGACAATCCTTCTTATTTTTTACAGCATTATGAATCAAACCATTTTATATGGAATAATAGTTTCTCCAATATCTATCGAACCCATATAGGTGGAACTTTTTCTATTCCCACACGTTTATTTTCATTAAATGTCAATGTAGAGAATGTAACAAAATATATTTATTTTAATTCAGTGGCATTGCCATCACAATATTCAGGGAACATACAGATATTAGCTGCCAATTTAAAACAGAATTTTCATGTCGGAAAATTCTGGCTGGAGAATAATGTTGTTTATCAGGTAAGTTCGAATCAGGATGTTTTGCCTCTCCCGACTTTGACTTTATATCATAATTTATATTATGATGATGTCTGGTTTAAAGTGTTGAGCATGCAGATAGGAGTGAATGTCAGATACCATTCTGCTTATTATGCCCCATCGTACATGCCGGCAACGGGACAGTTTTATAGCCAGTCGAAAATTATGATCGGGAATTATCCTGTAATGAATGCTTATCTGAATTTCCATTTAAAACGCACAAGATTCTTCTTTGAATACTATCATGTCAATCAGTTATTCATGAAAGGAGCTTATTTCTCTATGCCAAATTATCCTATCGACCCTTCTATCACCAAAATGGGGGTTTCGTGGAATTTCTATGATTAATTGGAATATGTACGGATTTAACCGGAGCGTGTATGAATCGAAAAATACTAGTTGGGATTGCAGGTATTGCGATTATTTCTTTGGTAGTTTTGTTGAGTACTTTATTGGGAAATCATCGGTTTAAAAATCAAATTCATGATTTGCCCGGTATACTTAAATCCGGAAGGTTATCGGTATTGACTGACAGCAGCAGCATTGGATTTTCTGTAAAAGGTGATACTGTTTCAGGATTTCAATACGAGATAGTAAAATCGTTTGCCGATAGCCTGGGACTGGAACTGGTTATCACTGAAAAGAATGACATTCAGGATTGTTTGAAAGGGTTGAGTAGCGGTGATTATGACATCATTGCAAATTTTATTCCTGTTACTACTGAGTGGAAATCAAAAGTTTTGTTTACTACTCCCTTTTTTACTTCCCGGGAGATATTGGTTCAGCGGACAGGGATTAAACCATTCCGGAATAAACTAATTAAAAAGCACGACGAACTTGCCAATGATACTATTTATATTCCGGTAAATTCGCCTTTTAAAATGCGTTTAAATCATCTTTCTGACGAGATCGCCGAACCTATTCATATTATTGAAATCAAGAATAAAAGCTCTGAGCAAATGGTCCGTATGGTTGCCTGCGGAAAAATTAGATTAACCATATGCGACGAACAGTTTGCTCAACGGTTAAAATTAAAATATCCAAATATTGATGTGTCTTTACCCGTTAGTTTTGGACAACAACAAGCCTGGGCAGTTCATCCCAGTTCTCCGAAATTACTGGAAAAACTGAATGAATTCCTTGATGATTTTATTGGAAGTTCCGCTTACTGGAACATTTATCGAAAATATTATTAATACACTGTTATGCCATTAAATATACCTGTAACATTACCGGCAGTAGATGTCCTTCGTGAGGAAAATATCTTTGTAATGGATTCGGAACGTGCATCAAGTCAGGAAATACGACCTTTGAAGATTGTTATTCTGAATCTTATGCCTGTGAAAATTACTACGGAGACTGATTTGATACGTCTTTTATCAAATTCTCCTTTACAGATTGAAATCGATTTTCTGCATATGGAAAGTCATACTTCAAAAAATACACCCATTGAACATTTGATGACCTTTTATAAGGGATTTGATGAAATAAGCCTCAGCAATTATGATGGAATGATCATTACCGGAGCGCCTGTTGAACAACTGGAGTTTGAAGATGTAAATTACTGGCCTGAATTTACTAAGATTTTAGATTGGGCTAAAACCCATGTCACTTCTACCTTATTTATCTGCTGGGCGGCACAGGCCGGAATGTTCCATTATTACGGAATCCCGAAATATCCTTTGGATGCAAAGATGTTCGGTGTATTTGAACATATGAAATTTGAACAGTACAATCCTATATTCAGGGGGTTTGACGATGTGTTTTATGTTCCTCACAGTCGACATACCGAAGTACGTTCCGAAGATATTCGTAAAGTGCCTGAATTGACATTGCTTTCCGAATCACCCGAATCGGGAGTCTATATGGTTATGGCACGTAATGGCAGGGAATTGTTTATTACCGGTCATTCAGAGTATTCCCCCGAAACCCTGGATACAGAATATAAAAGGGATCTGGAAAAAGGATTACCGATCAATATGCCACTAAATTATTACCGCGATAATAACCCTGAAAACGAACCATTGGTACGTTGGAGGAGTCATGCCAACCTGCTATTCACCAACTGGCTGAATTATTTCGTTTACCAGGAAACACCGTATGATCTGACGAAGATTCATTAATAAAAAAAACACCCCTAACCCCTAAAGGGGGATAAGAAAAAAGAACCCCGTACCTCTAAAGGGGGATAAAAAAAGAACTGTAAATAAAAATCGAATGAATATAAATAACAATGAAGAATCTAATTCCTTGTCCCATTTAATGGTTAGGGGTATAGAACTTCTCTCGCCTGCTAAGAACCTTGAATGCGGGTTGGCAGCCATCAATCACGGAGCTGATGCCGTATATATCGGTGCCTCTCAGTTTGGTGCCCGTGCTGCTGCAGGAAATTCGATTGAAGATATTGATACTTTGGTCCAATACGCCCATAATTATCGTTCTAAGGTCCTTGTTGCTGTGAACACTGTGTTGACAGACGAACAGCTGGCTGATGCCGAAAAGTTGATATGGGACGTCTATAATGCGGGAGCTGATGCCCTGATTATTCAGGATATGGGAATCCTTCAACTGAATTTACCTCCCATTGCCCTACATGCAAGTACACAGACCGATAACCGTACTGTGGAGAAAGTGAAATTTCTGCAGGATGTTGGGTTCTCACGAGTGGTATTAGCACGTGAGTTGTCTTTGAAACAGATTGCTGAAATAGCATCACAGACCAATGTGGAACTCGAAGCTTTTGTACATGGTGCATTGTGCGTGAGTTACAGCGGGCAATGTTACATGAGCCAGGCTAACTGCGGGCGAAGTGCCAATCGGGGACAGTGTGCCCAGTATTGCCGGTTGCCTTATCATTTGCTGGATGCCGACGATAACATGTTGATGAAGAATAAGCATTTCCTTTCACTGAAAGATCTGGACTTGTCCGGTTCTCTGGCCGAAATGATGGACGCAGGAGTCACTTCTTTTAAAATTGAAGGTCGACTGAAAGATGCTGATTATGTAAAAAATATTACTGCCTATTACCGAATGAAACTGGACGCTGTACTTGAAGGAAATACCCGTTTTAAAAAGGCTTCTGTCGGACGGACTACTTTCTTTTTTGAACCGAATCCTGAAAAAAGTTTCAGAAGAGGTTCTACCGATTACTTCTTACACGGCCGTAAACCCGATATTACACAACTGGACACCCCAAAATCAATGGGTGAAGCCATTGGAAAAGTAAAAGAAATAGGTGACTATTATTTTACTATGTCAAGTGCCGAAAAACTGAATAACGGGGATGGGTTGTGTTTCATAAATCCTCATGGTGATCTGACAGGTTTCCGTGTGAATAAAGTGGATGGTCGACGGGTGTATCCTGCCGATATGCCGAAGCTGAACGAAGGAATATGGTTATACCGTAATCAGGATCAGGCTTTTGATAAGATATTAAAAGGTAAGACCTCCGAACGCAAAGTGGGGCTGGAAATCGTATTCAGAGAAATTGCAAACGGTTTTTATATCCAAATGACGGATGAAGAGGGTATATCAATCTTGTTCCGGATTGAATGTGATAAACAACCGGCTCAAAAGCCTGAGGCGGTCAATGACAATATCAAAAATCAACTTTCCAAACTAGGAAATACCATATACGAGGCAATAGATATCAGCATTCAACTGGATGCTCCGTGGTTCTTCCAGGCTTCACAGTTAAGCGAATGGCGCAGGTTGGCTGTAGAACAGCTGGATCAGGCACGAAAAATTGCTTATGTACGACCCTCTAAACGGGAAGGCATTCCGGCAACTTATCCTACATCACCGTTGACATACCTTGGAAATGTAACCAATGCCGGAGCCGAAGCATTTTACCATGAACACGGAGTAGACGATATTCAACCCGGTTTTGAAGTGAAAGCGGAAGAAGACGTACCCCTTATGTTTTGTAAACATTGTATCAAATACAACCTGGGCTGGTGTCCGAAAGAAGGGTATAAGGCAACATTTAAAGAACCGTTGTTTCTGAAAAATAACAATCAGTTGTATAAGCTTACCTTTGATTGCAAAATCTGCGAAATGAGGATTAGTAAATCGGATTTGTAGTTGATATATCTTTTTGAGCGCTATTTAAAACGAACAAAGTTATCCTGTTACAAATTGTTTTATCGGGCAATCTATAATCATGGAAAACCTGTCAGATCATTCAGGATGAAGTTATTGAGCAGGGTAAGTCTTTCGACCCTGTTATTGAAAGTCTTTCAGTTTATGAAAAATGATTTTACTCTGAAAGATTACAAAGAAAGATAGTTTTAGATATTATTTTTAGATCAGTTGATATAAAAAGGCATATAAATAAGAATTCCGGTTTCTCAACTATCAGGGAAACCGGAATTAATTATTTATAAGGGTACTGAAATTATTTTGCCTGAATAGCAGCAACAATTTTAGTTTCCAATTCAGCAGCCAGTTCAGGATTATCTTTGATTAAGTTTTTAGAAGCGTCACGTCCCTGTGCCAGTTTGGTTTCACCGTAACTGTACCACGAACCGCTCTTTTTGATAATACCGTATTCCACACCAAGGTCCACAATTTCACCGGTCTTGGAAATTCCCTCACCGTACATGATGTCAAATTCGGCTTTACGGAACGGAGGTGCTACCTTGTTTTTCACTACTTTCACACGGGTTTGGTTACCAATAGCATCTTCACCATCTTTCAACTGTCCGATACGACGAATGTCCAACCGGATAGAAGCATAGAACTTCAAGGCATTCCCACCGGTAGTTGTTTCGGGATTGCCGAACATGACACCGATTTTTTCACGCAACTGATTGATAAAAATACAGGTTGTGTTGGTTTTGCTGATATTGGCAGTTAATTTACGCAATGCCTGGGACATCAGACGTGCCTGTAATCCCATTTTAGAATCACCCATGTCACCTTCAAGCTCAGCTTTAGGTGTTAAAGCGGCAACTGAGTCAATCACCACAATGTCGACAGCCGAAGAACGAATCAACTGATCGGCTACTTCCAGTGCCTGTTCACCATTATCGGGTTGTGAAATAAGCAATTCTTCGATATTTACACCTAATTTTTCAGCATAAAAACGATCGAATGCATGTTCCGCATCAATAAAGGCTGCAATACCACCTGCTTTTTGAGCTTCGGCAATGGCATGAATGGCCAAGGTCGTTTTACCGGATGATTCAGGGCCAAAAATTTCAATAACACGGCCACGTGGGTAACCGCCAATCCCTAATGCCACATTTAATCCAATGGAGCCGGTAGAAATAAAAGAGACATCTTCTACTTTGGTATCGCCCATTCGCATGATGGTACCTTTTCCATGGTCCTTTTCAATCTTGTCCATTGCCAGTTGCAATGCTTTCAGTTTGTCAGAAGATGGTCCTTTTACCTCTTCTACGGTCTTTGTTGCCATAATTTTATAGTTTTGTTTTTATATTATTTTGTTGATAAATTATTTATGAATGAGTTCTTCTGTTATTTTTAATGAAAAAGTCTGTCATATCAAATACCCCTCCTTCATTACATTTTTGTAAAATGGAGTAATTCTATAGTTTGTATCCCATCCTTTTTGAGAATAAATCATTGGAATGATGATCCCGCCTGTTTCAAATTCTATATCGTAGAGAGGAGAAGTAAATGCATTTTCAATATCAGAAGTAATCTGATCACTGTTTAATAAAATCAATAAATCCCAATCAGAGTCTTTTTTTTGAATTTTCCTTAGCTCTTGATCTGTATAAATAGATTTTAGCACTGAAATCCCTTTCTTCGACTATCCTTTTTATTGTTTTTAAAATGTTGACAGAATTCTTCATCTGGAATTTTTTAAAATTGTTTTACAAAGATAAAATTATTTATTCCAAATTCTTACATAACTGGAAAGATTTATTCAGTGAACAAATCTCAAATAACAACTATTATTTATTTCAATACTTCCAGCTTTGCAAATTTCAATAACAACGATTTAACTCCTTTTTCACCAAAGTCAATCTCTGCTTTTTCATTCCCGTTCACCATGGTTGTTTCGATTACTTTCCCAATGCCGAATATGCCGTGTTTAACAAAAGCACCTATCGGGAGGGACGTATTTTCCATCATGACTTTCTCTCCTTCAGTATTGCCTACTTTTATCAGTCTTTTCGGACTTGCAGGTAAGCTGTTCTGGCTGAATGAGGGCTTAGAAAACGAACTCTTGAAACGGTTTCTTTCAATTTCCATATCATCGTCCCAATCACCGATTTTAGCTTGTTTTGGAATGTTTTCAACAGGCAAATCAAGAAATTGCTCGTCAATGTCTTTTATAAACCGGCTTGGATTAGAAAAGTTTGTTTTTCCGTTTTTGAAACGTGACTTGGCATAACTGATAAAGCAAAGCTCTTCAGCTCTTGTAATGGCAACATAAAACAACCGGCGTTCTTCTTCGAGCTCCCGCTCGCTTTGTGTACAAAAGGGTGAAGGAAAGAGTTCTTCTTCCATGCCGACGATGAAAACAGCCCTGAATTCAAGCCCTTTTGCGGCATGCACGGTCATTAAGGTTATTTTGTCCTTGTCCTGTTCTTTGTCTGTATCCTGATCGGTTAATAACGATATTTCAGCCAGGTATTCAGGCAGGATGATCAACGTTTCACCATCCTGTTGTTTCGTTTCACAGAATTCATGAATTGCTTTTAATAACTCCTGGATATTGTCCTGTTTGCTCAGGTTTTCCGGAGACATGTCGGTATAGGTGTCGCTGATAACTCCGGTAGTCTTTACAATGCTGTTGGCCAGATCGTACGCATTCTGAGCAGGTACCTGTTCGGCAAAAACATCAATCATATTTCTGAACTGAGCCAGTTTGTTGGCTGTACCGGCATTCACCGGCAGGTTGTATTTCAACATGTCGGAAAGGACTTCCCAAACACTGACCCCATGCAGTTGAGAGCATTCGATCAGTTTGTTCACGGTTGTATCACCAATACCACGTGCCGGGTAATTGATAATCCGTTTAAAAGCTTCTTCATCGTTCTGATTGGAGATTAACCTGAAATAGGCAATCAGATCCTTTATTTCTTTCCGTTGATAAAATGATAAACCTCCGTAAATCCGGTAGGGTATGTTTTGTTTGCGTAATGCCTCTTCCATGACCCTCGACTGCGAATTCGTTCGGTACAGGATGGCAATGTCCTGAAATTTATACTCGTTTTTATACCGCAAATCGACAATGTTATTCGCTACGACAAACCCTTCCTCGAAATCGGTAAAGACACTCAGTACCTTGATGGGTTTACCGGTTTCTTTTTCAGAAAACACTGTCTTCCTGATTTGTTGAGCATTTTTATCAATCAGGCTATTGGCAGCATTGACGATGGTTTTGGTCGAACGGTAATTCTGTTCCAGTTTAAAGATCTGTGCATTGTTATACGCATTTTTAAACTGGAGGATATTGTCGATATTAGCCCCCCGGAATGAATAAATGCTTTGAGCATCATCTCCTACAACACATATCTTTTCATGTACTTCAGCCAGTTTTTTCACAATGAGATATTGTGCAAAATTGGTGTCCTGATACTCATCCACCAACACATATCCAAACAATTGCTGATACTTTTGAAGTATAACGGGGTTATTGCGGAACAGGACATTGGTTTGAAGCAGCAAGTCGTCAAAATCCATGGCATCGGCCTTTTTACACCGGTTACAATAGATTTTGTAGATATCTTTCATTTGAGGCACCTTTGCTGCAACATCCGCTTTAATCAGGTCGGTGTTGGCAGAGTAGGCATCAGGAGTGATCAGGTTGTTTTTGGCATACGACAGACGCGATTGAACAAATCCCGGTTTATAGACTTTATCGTCGAGTTTCAACTCTTTGACTATACTTTTTATCAGACTTTTTGAATCCGCCGAATCATAGATCGTAAAGTTTTTAGTGTACCCGATCACTTCAGCTTCTGAGCGAAGAATCCTCGAAAAGACAGAGTGAAAGGTACCCATCCACAGATAGCGTGCTGTTTTCTCACCAACCATACCGGCTACCCGTTCTTTCATTTCGCGGGCGGCTTTATTGGTAAATGTAAGAGCCAGTATTGAAGAAGGTGCGAAGCCTTTTTTCAACAGATAGGCTATTTTGTAAGTCAAAACACGCGTTTTACCTGAACCTGCACCGGCTATCACCAGCGAAGCTCCACCGGTATATTCAACAGCTTTGCGTTGACTTTCGTTGAGTTCGTTTAAAAAATCCATAAAACTTAGTCTAAAAACATTAAAGCGGATGAAGTAACTTTATGTGTTTATTTAATGTGTTCACCTCAAAACTTATGTAGTACTTTTGAGTGTTTAATAGCCAATCAGTAAAAACGCTTTTGTGTGCTTCGCACGACAAAAGGTTTTTTCTGATTTTAGTGCAAAGTTAGTAAATGGTTTCAATACTTGCTAAAATACTTTTCAACAACTTGTAGTTTGCGGTAAAAGGTGTAGTTTTGCATCTCAATTCGAGAAATTCAAAATTAAAATATTGTAAATGCAGAAATTTAGTCAGTGGTTATTTAAAATAATCGGTTGGACAGCAGTAGTAACCGTGAATGAACCACCTAAAAGTGTAATATGTGTAGCTCCTCATACCAGTAACTGGGACTTTTTAATCGGTAAGCTTTTTTATTGGTCGTTGGGTCGAAAAGCGTCTTTTTTGATGAAGAAGTCATGGTTTTTCTTTCCATTCGGTGCTTTATTACGAAGTGCAGGCGGTATTGCTGTGGATCGTTCCAGACAAACTTCTGTTACCGGTCAGATGGCAGAAGAATTCAGTAATCATAATACTTTTCATCTTGCCATTACACCCGAAGGAACCCGCAAGCTTGTGGATAAATGGAAAATGGGTTTTTATCATATCGCTGTTAAAGCCAATGTGCCGATACAACTGGCTTATATCGATTACGAAAAAAAAGAGATGGGTATAAAAGCTATCATTTATCCTACCGGTGATGAAAATGCTGATCTGGCAACCATTCAGTTGTTTTATGAAGACATAAAAGGAAGGCATCCTGAAAAGTTTAATAAAAATAATTAGCTTGTCAGAATTCCTTATTCAAAGCGTTAATTGAATTATTTTATAAACTGGGATTGAAAATTTCAACAATTTTACGTTTCAACTGTTCGATTTAAATACAGATAAATAAACAACATGCGCATAACCCTTATACAGGACATTATTTTCTGGGCCGATAAAGCTGCAAACATTCAAAAAGTGGAAGATCAGCTGATACTACTTGCCGGAAAAACTGATTTGGTAGTACTCCCCGAAATGTTTACCACCGGATTTTGTACCGAAAAACTTCAATTAGCTGAAAAAATGGATGGTGTAACTGTTCATACGCTTAAAACCTGGGCTGTAAAATACAAAATGGCAATTACCGGGAGTTTTATTGCAAATGAAGATGAAAAAATTTATAACAGGGCTTTTTTTGTTTTTCCTTCCGGTGAAATCGAAACGGCAGATAAACGTCATTTGTTTAGTCTCGGGGGTGAACATGAACATTTTACAGCAGGAGATAAACGGTTGATTGTAAATTACGAAGGCTTCAATATTCTGGTATTGGTTTGCTATGATGTCCGTTTTCCTGTCTGGTCGCGAAATGTAAATGCCGGATTTGACTTAATCATTTATGTCGCAAATTTCCCTCAACGACGGATTATCGACTGGGATATCCTGCTTCAGGCAAGAGCTGTTGAAAATCAGGCTTATGTTTGCGGAGTAAACAGGGTCGGAGTTGATGGTCTCGGGATTGATTATGATGGACATTCCGCATTGCTCGATTTTAAAGCAAAACCCTTATTGAATTTTCCCGAAAATAAAACGTCCATTCAAACAGCAGTCATAACCACAGAACCGCTTGCACGTTATCGTCATAAGTTTGATGTTTTACGTGATGCCGACACGTTTGATATTAATTAAGATGAATTTCTTAAAAAGGGATGAAAGATTAATTGTCCTCTATAACTTTATGTTTATAACATAACACTACAACGCCACATTCAAATGGTCTTGATGAGATGAGTTTCATGGTGTGAAATTCCCCGAAAACAGGCATTCCATTACCCAGTGCAGTTGGATTTACTAATAAGTGCAGTTCGTCAAATAACCCGGCTTCAATTAAGGTTCTAACAAATGTTCCTCCCCCATAGACAATCATATCTTTTCCTTCCTGATTTTTTAATCTGGTAACTTCCTCAACGATATCACCCGATTCAAGTTTTGTTCGTTTCCATTCAGTTTTGAATATCGTTTTTGTAAAGACGACTTTTTGAGTTTCATTTATTTTATCTGCACCTTCTTCTGCTGAATCAGTATTTTCAGCATGGCTGGCCCAGTAATCAATAAATCCTTCTGCCAGTTTACGACCGAGCAGAATGCAGTCGACAGTTTCGGTGATATCTGTAATATATTTTTTTAATTCTTCATCCCATTCCCATTCCAGCCACTCCATTTCACCTTCAGAACCTGCCATATATCCATCGATGGACATTTGTACCTGTAATTTTAATTTTCGCATGGTCTTTTAATTTAAGTTTGTGATTGTCTAACATATTTATGTTTTAATTTGTTTTCAAAAACAGCTCTAAAATGTGTCAGACAGGTATTCTAACATTGTTATTTAACTTGATTGGTCATTTTATTTTATGAAGATTACTTAGCAGGAACTCTGTAACAGGAATAAATTCAATACAATTATTTTGATGAATTATACTGCCATACTGTAATTTTACATATTTGTTTTCTGAACGTATTATCTCATTTATTGCCGGATTGTTTTTTAAAAATTATATGTAATATTGCTTATATTCAATTAATTGTTTATTTTTGTAACTGTTATTTTCATTTATCCAGACCTTCTTTTCGAAATTGTCAGGCAATTTTTTAATACGTAACAGATATTAGTCTTCAAATGGTTTTTAAACGGTTTTGGATTGGTTTTAGATCCGAGATCATAATCATATATCAGTCACTTTATATCCATTTATTTGCCTTATAAAAGCCATATATCTATAAAGATAAATGGTATATATATTGTAAATAAATGACCTGGTTATTGTTACCAAAACCAATCCAAAAACGTTCCAAAATACTTTAAGAACCAATTGAAAAAGAT
>Ga0302286_10001410_pt1 | contig 17897 bp, 12 predicted proteins | sample III_Fen_E2_3_FD_198765 | JGI IMG/M metagenome (GOLD analysis project Ga0302286, IMG submission 198765) | Peat permafrost microbial communities from Stordalen Mire near Abisko, Sweden - III_Fen_E2_3 | ecosystem: Environmental > Terrestrial > Soil > Wetlands > Permafrost | place: Sweden: Abisko...
AGTATCAATATAATCACTCCAGTTCTGAACTCTTTTTCATGAATTGCAAGCAATTGATTTTACGCTTGCTCAATGTGCTTTTTCGGTATACATATTCTGACTTTTTCAACTAAATTGCAAAAGAGCCTAAATGATTGCCAGAAAGCATTCGTTTTTCCTGAGCACGAAGGCATAGAAATAATCTTGTCCACCCTAAGTAATAAACAAGAAATCAAAAATATGTCCTTCACCCTTGGCCATTAGATAATGTCTCGCTTTCATTTCTTTGCACAATAGCCAATATTAAAAAGGAAGCGTTTAGATGTTACACCTTGAAACAGTTGCAACCGCCACACTGGAACTTTTAAAAGGGTTACAGGAATTAGTTCACTTAGAAAAACACGTTTAGTTGGAGGTACCGCGTTTGCAGTCTTGTAGAGTACATTGCTCGTGAAACAAAAAACCACCGCTCAGTGGTCGGTCAAGAAATAGTGCTACTTATAAAAAACATTTTTGCATCCTTATCTTTAGACGAAATTCACCATTACCCCAATTGGGCAATAGAAATCAAAAATATTTACGACAGCTTTCCAAAACTAAAAATCGTATTTACAGGTTCGTCACTTTTGCAAATTTATAAATCAACGGCAGATTTGTCGCGAAGGGTTGTTTATGAAATGCTCGAAGGACTGTCGGCTGTCGAGAATATTGAATTTGTTTAACGGCATAAATTGAAAAAGTTGTTGGCAGTACTTTCCACATTAGTTCCCTACACGCCAAACATTAAAGAGTTTTGTGGTTTCCGATGATCTCGAAGTTGGACACAAAAACAAAATTCCGCTTTGGCTATTCGGAATGATGTATTAAATACGTGTCCACTGGAAATAAGAGTGACAAGAAGTCGTGGAGGAATATGTAAAACGTCTAAACTTACAGGTATTGACTTCTCTTTCAAATGTAACATCGTCAGTTTTGGAATAAAAAATCGACTTCAACGTTTTTTATATAGTAATAAGTTACGGGGTTAATATCCCGGCAGGGCAATGGCCTTTGATTGAGGTGATGGTGGGTTAAACGTAGGGTTAAAGTCGGGTATGTCCATTTTCATACTCCGTAAATCTTGTTTATCCATAATGCAAAGAGTTTGTCTGTTACCGAAATCTTTTTGTTGATTTCGGTTATATAATCTTTTTCAAGCAACTTATTGGCTGCTGATTGAACGGAACTGGAGGAGGAAAGACGATGACGTTTTATGAATGCAGCTGAGGTGATCTGCGTTGCTTCACCTTCTCTTGCAATGGCATACAATAGCTCTTTTTGTTTTTCGGGTATATTGGACAATATTTCACGGAATAGGGTGGCATTATTTGCAATGATGCTATCGATGGCGTCATGTATGGTCTCTGCCGTACATTCTTGCCCTTTTTGAGTATCAGAAAAGGCTTCGTTAAATGTCTTTTGAACGTAATAGGTATGCCCTTTGAATAGATTGTAGACCTTCTTGACGTTTTCAGCATCAATGAGCCTATCGAGTCTGGTAAAATGTTCGACAATAAACGGAATATAAATGTCTTCCGCAATCGCATTTAATTCCATGAAGTCGGCACTATGATAAAATGGATGGGCTGCCGACATAAACATAGCCTGCATCATGTGACGTTCACTACCGGCAAAAATGAACTGACTGTTACTTATCTTCTGTATATGGGTGCGTAACAACGCCTCGGTATTTTTTTCCGGATATTTGGTGATTTGTTGAAATTCGTCAATGGCAACAATACATGGTTTATCGGCTTCTCCAAGAGCTTTAAAAATTTCCTCCAAGGTGTACTCTGGGCGGTCTATGTCTCCCAGCTGAAGGTTGAATGACGGCATTCCGGTTAGTGTATCAAAGCCGAATTTTCCGTTGATTGATTTCAGGGTTTGCATGAAAGCCATTGCCATCTTTTGGCTTCGCGGTAATAGTGTTTCGAATATTTCTTTGCCCAGAAGGAAGATCAATTCACGTAAACTGGAGGTGTGCAGGATATCAATGAAAAAAGTATAATACGTATCTTTCCATTCAGGCTTATCATAACAAAATTGAATCAGTCCGGTTTTACCCATACGGCGGGGTGATATGATCACCATATTGTTTCCATTTGTCAGTGATTTCACAAGTCGTTTGGACTCTTCTACTCGATCACAAAAATATTCAGGAGCGATTTTGCCGGTTACAATAAACGGATTGATTTCTTTGTTCATTCTGTTATTTGTTTTCTACAAATATAATTATTCGATTTAGATTATGCAAATAGAATAATGTTTCTATGGAGATGCTATTCATCCCGGTCGGACGGGTATTTTGGAAAAACGATTGCATTTGTATTCAGTATCAGAATGCGTTTATAATTACGCTAAGATATTAATAATTAACTATTTTAAAAAATTAAATGACCCTTTTTTCAAAATGGTAAAGTAGAACTATGAGAAAGTTTTTCAGGTTGCACCATTGTACGGATAAATAAATGAATAAAATTGACAATTTACTGCTTGACAAATTAGTGGACAGTTTTTGCTTTAATTCCTGACCATATTTGCTGAAAGCAAGGATGTGAGTGGCGGCATTGGGATAAATATGTAAATGGAGGAAATTATCAATTTTTAATTGATAATTTTGTATATTTGTGTGGTCTTGGATATCTATTCTGATTCATGGATATATACATCGTAAAGACAATTACTTCTATTTAATGAAAGTAAATGACATAGTATGTCAATAATAAAGAAAGACACATTTATCCAACACTTGGGCAGTAAGCCTAAGGCTATTTGTATTCCTCTTCCTCGTTTTGACTTTTTTCATAAGCCTTCAACAGAGAAAGACGTTGATGCCAAATTTATTGGCAGGGATAGAATATCGGAAGAATTACGTAACTGGTTACAGAACGATTCGCTTTCTGGTTCATATCTGGTGACTGGTTATAGGGGAGTTGGAAAGTCAAGCTTTGTTGGTAAGGTCTTGAATCAAATTACTGTGCAGAATCACAAGTGCTTTAACGTGCTGTTTATGGTTTCGACCATTCTGGCTTGTTTGACTCTGGCTCTTTTATTCAGAGTAAAGACGGCTTTTTTGTCTGAATATGTATTTCGTGTATTTATTCTTAGCTCAGTGATAACGGCACTGAGCTATTTTAGTGATACGATAGAAGCACTAATAAAAAAGATTGTTTTTTGGTATCAATTTTGGGCTTATCAACGGAACAAAGGTGTTGTTCAGTCTTTATGGTCTGTTATTTGTGAAAGCAGAATTCACAAAAAAAGTGTGAATGATCTGTTGAATAAGGTAAAAAAAACAAAAGAAGATGCTAAAAGGGTGGTACTTCGCATGAATCTTGGACATGAAGTGCTGAATGAGAGAGATATATTGTGTTTGATTGCAAAAGGTATTCACGATAAATATAGAGTTTCAGTTAATAATTATAGGGCACATCCTCTATTTTCCTTGCTTAAAATTGGTGTATATCTAAGCGCAACCACTTTTACATATTTTTTATTCGTTGAGGATTTTCTGCAGTATTGTTCTCAATTGTCGGTAGTTGGATTACCTTGGTGGTTGAGCGGCATTTGGGAAATGATAAGCAAGTTATTTCAGAGCAATTTGTTACAGGTCCAGCTTCTAATTGCGATTAGTCTGTTTTTAATACTGTTATTTTTAATACGACTGATATCTATTATTTTACAGTCTCATTTTCCTTATTTTGCTTGTAGGTATTTTCCTAAGGTGATAATAAAAGATCTGAACCACTTGATAGAACGGATGGAAGCTTCTGTCAGTGAAGATGCAAATCCCAATATGGAGTATACTAATTCGATGATCAACATTTCTTTTTTGAAAAGGAAAAATCGGACTTATCCTATTGCCAATGTGCGTGAAATCGAATATGAATTAATAGACATTCTGGATAGGATCAATGACTTCAAATATTTTGCGATAGCAAAGTTTATTATTGTTTTTGATGAATTAGATAAGATTGATCCGGCTTACAACCATGATTCTGAGCAGAAGTTGGTTCTAAATGATGATTATGAAAACGATGAAAGCGGTTTTTCCGGTGGAATGAATTCTAGAAAACGTAAACAGAATGTTTTAAAATTGCTGGCGAATATGAAAATGTTCGTTTCTTCGGCGAAGGCAAAATTTATTTTCATATCCGGCCGGGAATTGTATGACGCGTCATTGGCCGATTTATCTGATCGTGAATTTGCTATAAGCAGCATTTTCAATGGGGTTATTTATGTGGACAGTTTCTTTGAGTCCGGTGATGATAATGTGAAAGACATTACAAACAAAACGGAAGAATATATTTGCAACCAACTTATCCCGATCGGATATGTGAATTATTTAAAACGTTTGAGTTTTTTCGAAAATCGGGAAAGCTTTACGATTGTTACCAATCTTAAATTGTATTATCAGTATTTGACTGGTTTGTTTGGCTTTACCAAGGATGCTTATTTCAAGGACAAGAAACAAACAGAACTATGTGAAACCGAAGATCGGAGACAAGTTTTGCATGCATTAGATGCAATGATTATATTTCTGTATCAGTTTTCAGTCTATCTTTCACATATTAGCAATGGCTCTCCCAAGAAAATAGCTTTATATTTTGAAAAGTATGTAAAAAAATACGCACCATACTGTAAATTAGAAGAAAACCCGTTTACATCTGTACAAAGAAAAAAAAATTATAATGCTCAGTATTGTTTATATTTTGATGAAACAGATCAATTGACCATTGGTTTTATTCATCAAATGGCTTATCCGGTAATTAGTGCCATTATTAACAATTCCTGTCAGTACGGCGACAAACTATTAGTGTCCGCGTCGTTTATCATCGATCAGATTTATAAACATCATGGTGGTGGGTTCTCTTGGCATAATTTGGAACAAACACCGGAGCTGCTGGAAGTTTATCGCATACCGGAATTCAGGGATTTCATGAATTCAATCGTGACTTTTTTGAGCAAGACACATCTGAGACCTATTCTTTCAGGAATGTATAATTTCAAGTTCCGGAGGATCGTCTCGGATGAAATATCCTATTTTTCAAAGATTTCGGAAGAAGTCTCGGCTATTTTTAACTTTACATTAGATGAATCGTTGTCGGTCAAGAAATATTATCGGAAGCTGATTAGTGATTATGATCGACTAAAAAGTGAAAGTGGCAAAAATTGTAATGAAAGGGATGACGAATACGATGACGCGTTAATTCAATTACATCATATTTTGGGAGAGTTGTATCTCTCAGATGAAGAATATACGAGTGCAGTTCTAGAATTTGGTATTGCTTTGAGGCTGATAAACCAGATGGCCATTAATGATAAGAATAGTAAGATGACGGCACCGTTAATCCTGGCTAAAGCACGAAATATGCTAAAGCTGGGATATGCTTATGAATGTCAAAAAACATACAATGCAGCGTATGCTATTTACTCTCAATTGGTAACAGCACTCATCGAATTTAGGACTTTTAATGAAAATGATTTTGGTTTAACATTAGGCATGGAGCCCTACAACGAGGGGGGTGATACTTGGGTTAGAAAAAGGAGTGTGTTGTATCACCGGAGGAATATGGAAACAGAAAAGGAGTCTTCGTTTGAACAGTTTTATCCTGATTTCTGGACACCGGAAAGAGAAATGGATTATTCTATTTACGGAGACGAACTTATTTCCTCATTTTCTAAAGAGTTGATGTCTGACAAAAGTGCAATAATATCTAAAGTGTCCATTTTTGAGAATGTACGATTTTTGTACCAGAGCCTGTTGGTAAAACTTTTCGTATTGGAAAAGATAGAAATCGGAGGAATTACGCGATCCAATATAGATGTTATTGAGGGGGAATTTACCCGTCTACACTATTTTACAAACATCAATGAGAAATTTATTGTTTCTGTAAATTTTTTCAGAAAATTAGGTGACATTTTTTATTACAAGAATGGCTTGGTTAAAGTAAACCACAAGCTATTCTTCACTGGGTACTATTTTTGGGGATACGATGTGCAGCAGGACATATTGGATTATTGCCGGCAAGAGTCAAATGTCATTGAAAAAGATATTCTGTCGAATTTTGTGGATTGGTTGAAAAATTTGGATGAGGAAAAAGCCGATACTGTCCGTATAAAAGAATGGATTAAGGAACAGGCTGAAGAATATGAAAGTGGATGTCATTTTATGGGACTTCCCGAGTCGTTGAGAGAAACAATAAAAAATAGCAAACCAGGCTATCGTCAAATTATTTGCAATTTTGTGGATAGTGCTTATTTTAGGTTGCCACAAACTATAAAATATAGCAAAATTTATCATTGTAATAAACATAGGGAAATAATGATTGGCAATAACTGCCAGTTGCCGTGTTATGCTTGTAAATATTATTCGAGAAGTCTTCGGATTCTAAAGAAATATGTGTTGGAAAACTCAAATATAGAAGAAAATGATGACAGTAAAGTCCTGGACTTTCTTAAAGTGTTGAAAGACAAGCAGAAATTGGTTAGTTTGCGTAAAAATTATGTGGAGGCTATTGCGTCTACATTGAGCACGATGGGCGATATTATGCTTTCCTGCTCAGGTGAAATAGAGGATATCTCAGAAAATTTTCTTTCCCCATTTTTTGAGGAAATCAAAAGTATAACGGATAACAATGTGGTTCGTATGGAAGGAGGTTTTTTAAAACTTATTGATAAAAATTTGTCTCGTTTGGGAAAGTCAATTTTGTATTATTGGACTTCTTCGGAATACTATCGGATGGCTTCATCTCAAAAAGATGCTTTCACAAATTTGGGTAAAGTGCTCCGTATTTTTGTAGTTTATCTTGACGGTTTAAAAGAAAAGTCTCCGGCTATATTTGAACAAAAACGAACATTATTTAATAGGCACTTGCCTGATATAAAACAGGAGATTCTCGAACGTGCAATATGGCTCGTATATTCCTATCATGAGTATGTAAATCTGGCTGAAATCCAAAAACTTAAATGGTTGTTTTCCAAACAGATGTATGAACCAATATCCTTGAATACATTATCGGTTTTTCCTGAATTGGAAGACTTGATTTTAAATTATATGGAACTTGAAATGCATTGCTGTGACAGCCCTCAGAAAGCTATTCAGTATTATTCGACCAATGCAAACAATTTTAAACTAGACAATACATTTTCTCAAAGGGTGTTGTCATTACGCTTTAATGCTATTATGAATGCTAAAATTCTGGAAGAAATAGCATGTAACCTGGAATTGGAACATTTTGACTATACATCCAGTCGGGTAGCGTACCAGTATTACAACTTCTTGCATCACTTTTTGACATATCGTGATAGTACAAATAAACTACTGGGGGATTTTTGTCCTTGTTTGACCAATTATCATCCTGTGCCTGATGATTTAGGACAACGATTACAGATTCTTGAATTCCTAATAAGGGATTCGATGTATTGTCTGACAAAGATTCTGGAAATGAATGAATCGACTAATTTTGCACTGTTTTCAAATAGTTATATAGGTGATGTGTACTATCAATTGTTTAACTGGACTCAACTATTTGAATTCACTTTTTTACTTTACAGACAATTGGATTATGGTGAAACTGAGCGTTCAAAAATTGAGTCACGTCTGAAAACCTTTGTTGAAAAAAGACTGGAGTCTGAGAATAATGCAGGGGTATATCAATCGGATTCATCTATTGAGAGCAAAGTCCCCATTAAAGAGTTTCATATATGTGAAATAGATATTCGAAAAATGAATTGTCAGGGCCTTAACAATAAAGCTCACGTTTTTTTTCATAGTGTATTAAATCACATTGGTAAAAACAATATTCACTACTCTGTAAACAATTACTTGGCTGAGAAAGCCTTGCTTTACTATACGGCGGCTAAGGAAATGCATACAGAACAAGCATCGTACAAGGAAATGATTCAGCAAATGTATATTCTTGACGATGATTTAAATAACGATACAACTTTGTTTGCTTTTGCCGTAGAGCGATATAAGTTGAACAGCGGCTATGTAAACAGACAGTGCCGACGTTTGAAAATATCTTACCGTAATTCCACAATCTACGATGTGGATAGTTACATTAATGATAACTCTTTGGAAATTCCTGATTTTTCTAACCGATTTAACGTCTAAGAATATTTATGAATAGTACCATAATCCATTCAAACATGAAACATGAATGTCACGATGAAAGACCGCAGATACCGTACTTGAAAATGTTGGTCGAAATTTCTTTTGATTCAAATTCTACGAATCAGAACCAAAACAGGAAAAGTATAATTGATTGTTTGTTGTCAGGAGAGCATAATGAAGGAACATTTGAAAGGCTCTCCCAAAATTTCAAATTAGTCATTGAAAGTCCTTATTTGATGAATGTATTTTGTGATTCCATTGAAAGACAAGATAATGGTGTTGTTTTTTCAATACTATTACGATTGGACGTTATGGAACCTGTAGATGATTCTGTTTCTTTTGAGTCACTTGTCTGTAAGAATATAAAATCAATATTTTGTCCCAATGACTGTTTGGGAAGTATTCACATGTATTTTATTAATGGAAAATCTTATCAATTATATAACAATTCATCATGTAATAAATGGTGTTACGATGAGTTTAAGTTAGATGTAAATGGTTTTGTTGACAGAGTGTTGACTTCAGCAGAGACTAACTCTCAAAATGATAGAACCGATCGAAAACAAATACAGCGAGAGAATAATGATTTGAGGCAAGAAGATTGTGATTATAAGATTTCTCATGAAGCAGAATTACACAGATTAGACGTTGCTTATCTAAACGACTTGCATCAGATTAAGTATCAATTGCATACTGTTTCGACAGAAAACAAAACAATTGATGATAGATATGAGGCGGAAATAAAGTTATTAAATCAGGTGCATTTAAATGCAATACAGAAATTGGAGTGTAAGATTGCCCAAAGAGAGATTCAATTATCTGGAAAAAAGGATCAATATGTTTTCAGTTTAATTATAAATTGTATTCTCGTGTTGTCAATCATTTTTGTTCTTTGCTTTGTATATAATAATTCTGAATCGAAATATGATCATCAAATTAAGGATACTGTTTATGATAGTGCAAGAAAGGTATTGAAAGGGGAAAATTCGAGCAATTTCGGTAGGATCATTAAGGATTTGGAATGGAATTACACCTCTCCTGAAAAAAATACTAAAGGCGATATTTCATCACAAACACATGAAGTTATGATAAATAATAATGTTAAGTGAATGGCATTATGAATGCGCGCAACTGGTTCTTATTATGTTTTGTGGTATTTATGTTTTTTTTATGAGAAAGTTTTTCAGGTTGCACCATTGTACGGATAAATAAATGAATAAAATTGACAATTTACTGCTTGACGATGTGTCTCGTCAGGCTCAATCCAATCCGCGTTTGCGGATGAATCATAATTTTCATGTTTCGTTGCAATCGCCTTCGCAACGGCTGCTTAACGCATTGGAGCCGGGCACGGTTTTGCCCATACACCGGCACATGTTGACGGACGAGACATACATTGTTTTGCGTGGTAAGCTGTGGGTTCGATTTTACGATGATGATAAGCGGGTGGTGGAAGAAGCCCTGCTGGATCCGGCAAAAGGTTGTTACGGAGTTAATATCCCTGCTGGGCAATGGCATTCTATTGAGGTGATGACATCGGGTACGACTATTTTTGAATGCAAGGATGGGCCGTATACTGCTTTGGAAGAAAAGGATGTTTTGGTGTGAAGCAATGCTCAAATAGTATAATGTTTCATAAAATACAAGAATGATTAACCTTATTAGTGAATAGTTTTGTATATTTACAGTGGAAATATCATACAAGAACAACAAACTCGAAAAAGCACTTACCAATGATAAGGAACTTATTAAAACTTATGGTGAGTTGGCTAAGAAGATAAAGCAACGACTGAAGGAGCTAAAAGGGGCAGAAAGTCTGCTTGTAATATCTCAACTTCCTGCTTTGCGCTTACACCCTTATAGAGGGAATAGACTTGGTGAATGGTCAGTTGTTTCAGTAGAAGACCCTCATTAATAAAACGAAAGTCATGACTGATTTAGAAGCAAAGAAACTACTTTTATCTTGCCCTGGTGATACAATTCAGGAGACAATAGATAAAATAGGTATGTCGCAAGCCGAATTGGCTGAGCGCCTGGGCAGGTCTATCCCTAAACTCAATGAACTAATAAAAGGTAAAGCTCCTATTACAAAAGAAACAGCCACCAAGCTCGAATATGTATTGGGTATATCTGCTAGCTTCTGGCTCAATTTAGAACGCAATTATCAAGATGAATTGTTGGAAATTGAGAAAATGGAGTTTTTAGAACAATGTATTGAATGGTTAAAAGCATTCCCCATTTCAGTAATGAAAAAAAATGGATTGTTGCCAAACACGAATGACAAGCCTCAATTGGTCGAAAGTCTTTTGAAGTTTTTCAGAGTTGCATCGCCTGTTCAGTGGTCAAGTCTTTATACTAATACAGCCGAGCCACAAGCCATTTCTGTCTGGTTGCGGTTGGGCGAAATACAGGCGGATAAAATACAAACTGTAGAATTTGATAAAAGATTAATCCGTGAACGCTTTGAAGAGATTCAGGCTTTGTGTTACCAAAAGCCTGATTATTGGATGGAACTTTTGCAGCAAATATGCAGTGAATGTGGTATTGCTTTGGTTTATACACCTTGTATTTCCAAAGCTCCAATTTATGGCGCGACACGATGGATTAGAAATAGTTCAAAGCCATTAATTCAGATAACCGACCGTCAAAAGGATTACAATGCTTTTTGGTTCTCTTTTTTTCATGAATTGGCACATATTCTGCTTCATAATAAAAAAGACATATTCATTGAAGGTCTAAGTGAAATAAACCAAAACGATGAAAAAGAAAAGCAAGCAGATGACTTTGCTGCTCGTATGTTACTGTCAGAAAAAGAGAGGAATGAGCTGTTTCGCAATTCAAATTACCCAGTCGAATTAATAATGACATTTAGTCAGAAATATAGAAAGAATCCCTCTATTCTTGTCTCTCAAATTCAAAGAGAAGGTAAGGCCGAATACAATGATTTCAGATTAAACAAAATTAAGATTAAAGTGGAGTTTGACAAATTATCCATTTGAAGCTGCCCAATCAGGCAGCTTTTACTAACGGTTGTGGATGTTTTGTGGTACATCAATACCTATCGAAAATCATAGGAATTTATGTATTTTTACAGCGTGATAGAACGAAAACTTATGACATTATGACTAAATATCCGTTTCCTTATGACCTTGTTTCTGTTTTGCCGTTAAGTCATATTTTACTTAACTTATGCAGTAAAGACGCGTTGTTTGATCTGTGTGATGATTACTTGATACCCTGTCGTCGGTCGATGAACAAAACCCAGTTGGTGCTCTGTTTTGAAAGTACTTTGATAAAGGCTCCGGAAATATTGGCCAGATGTTTGCCTTTAAATGAATTGCTGGCATTGCAGAAAATTGTCGGTGCGGGTGGAATTTTGCATTCAAATGAACCGTTGGATGCTTTGATTTTAGAATCGCAGTCGCTAATTGTTTTTTATGAAAAGAAACTTTCTGTTTCCGGGAAACATTCGGATGCACCATTTCTATACACGATTGCAGGGAATTTGCAAAAGTTGCTGAAACCTGTCATTGACAGATGGGTGATTGATCCTAAAGTGAGGGAAAGTGATCACAAAGAACGGGTATTGATGAGTTTGTTGCGTCTATACGGAGTATTGTCTGAAGAGAAGTTACGTGAACTATGGGAAAGAATGACCGGCAATTCGTTGGAGTTATACGAGCTTTTTGATTTGTTTAGAAACAGAATCGGCATAAGAAATGAATTTCTACCGGTTTATATAGAAAATAAACTGTTTTTTTCTTCTGTCATACTGGATTTTCCTGAATCATTTTACAGGGATATCAACAAACGGAACGATCTGGATTATGCGATTTATTCGAAGGACTTTGTTATGGCTTATTCGAATGCACCTTTTCAGACGGTAAATGTTAATAATGCGGCCCAGTTGGTTAGCTGTCTCAATAATAAAAATAGCGGAGACATGGATCTTACCGCTGCTCAGATAGGGCAAATCTGGGAGTCAATTCAATCCGGTGAAAAAGGTACGGTTTTGGTTTCCAAATTGTCAGAATTATTCTCCTTCAAATCGATTGATGAAATAAATAGCTTGATGAGGTTTGTGATGGATTTTTCAAACGATACGCCCCAGTGGCTGCTTAAGGGGCACACTCCCAATGAATTATTTTCAAAAAATCCGATTGATCTGAAAGATAAGTCGTTCAGGAAAAGCATTAATGATCAGCTTTTGCAAAAGTTTCCGGATGCCAATCCCGATGAGCTTTGGCGTAAGGTTGATACGAATGATAGTAATTTGTCGATGAAAGTGGGACGTAACGACCTTTGTCCTTGTGGCAGCGGTAAAAAGTATAAGAAATGTTGCGGTGCAAATTAACAGGTGCGCCATCCGGAAGGAACAAACGGGCATTGGCGTCGAATTGCTCTCGGGGTGGCTGCGCATGACCTCCAAGACATTAAGGAGTTATTTAACAAGAAATGTCAGCCTTCCCGAAACTGTCGGTGAAGATGACATTAATTATCTAGGATTTTTGTTTGAGTCGTTGGCTACACGCGATTTGCGTATCTATGCGCAGACTCTCGATGGTGATATTTTTCACTATCACGACAAAAGCGATTTGGAAGCCGATCTTATCATCCGTCTTCATTATGGTCGTTGGGCACCTGTCCTCTATTATTGTCTCTCAAATTCAAAGAGAAGGTAAGGCCGAATACAATGATTTCAGATTAAACAAAATGAAGATCAAAGTGGAGTTTGATAAATTATCAATTTGAAGCTGTCCAATGGAATTTGACTTGGGTCAACGTAACTTTCTTGTTATCCCTCATAAAAACGTATGGTAATGTTGACAATACGCTCATAAAAGTGTACTAAAGAAATCGATGTATGATAATTTGAGCCACAGCCGAACTACATACTATTGCCAGGATTAAACCGGTTAAAAATCAATCCTCAATAAGCGGGCCTCTGCCAGGGGAGTGGTACGCATCTGTTGTCACGCTATGTGTAATTGTCTTTTCGTATGCTATCACAATTCCTGACACGATAATGTTTTGATGAATAAAGAGGAGGAAGTTGGGTAATTTTTCTTGTTTTTTCCGGTAAAATGTTCTACCTTTGTTTAAGGTAAATAGATGCTATGAGTGAGTACAAGATAAAAGATTCGAAAAAAAAAGGCACAAACCGGTTGAATGAATCGGATGTGGCGTATGCATTGATTAACAAAACCGTGGATAGTCGTTGCTTGTTGGCTTTGAAAGATGAAACGGGCATTGGCGGCGAATTGCTCTCGGGGTGGCTGCACATGACCTCCAAGACATTAAGGAGTTATTTAACAAGAAATGTCAGCCTTCCCGAAACTGTCGGTGAACAGGTGTTACTTCTGACTTCTTTGTTCAGACTTGGAAGTGTTGTTTTTGGCTCGGTTAAGGTCTTTGAGGTCTGGTTAAACAGGGAGAACGGTATGCTTGATGGGCTGAAACCTGCCGACCTGTTAGGGTCTGTATCCGGTATTCGGTTGATTGAAAGTCGGCTGTACGGTATGGAGTATGGCGATAACGCTTGAGCTATGTTGGTATACCGTATTTGCCTTGCTGAATTTACAACAGATTTGAAAGCCTCGGGTCTGGCCGGAAGGTGGAACCACGATGGCCAAAGGGTTTTGTATGCCAGTGCTACGCGTTCATTAGCAGCTCTGGAACAGCTTGCCAACTGTAGTGGATTGATGTTAAATGATTCTTACTCGGTAATGATAATTGAAATTCCTGACGGTGTGGATTCAATTCGTGCTGTTAACCCTGAGATGTTGCCGTCAGACTGGCGTCGGCTTTCGGGTTATGGACGGTTGCAGGAACTTGGGTCGGATTGGTATAGACGTTCTGAATCTTTATTGCTGAGGGTCCCGTCCGTTCTGGTTCCCCAGGAATATAATTACTTGATCCATACACTGCATCTTGATTTTGGCTCGCAGGTCCGGTTGTTAGGAGTGGAGGCTTATGATTGGGACAACAGGGTCGTTTTGTAAACGCAAGGTATTTTTTTGTTGATTTTATTAGAAAAGTGTAATTACTGTATTTTTTAATCACAAGACGTGGCTGTTCGCTTATGAAAGTTCGTAGAAGAATTAATTTTTTATTGATTTTTGTTTTAATTGCTAATCTAAGCTTTTCACAAACGAGTTTAAAAGATTCCGTAGGTTTGAATGAAGTCGTTGTAACTGGCTCAAAGATAGGAATTTCCAGGAAATTGGTTCCATTATCAGTTTCGCAGATTTCTCAAAAAGATATTGAAAACAGTGGTCAAATCAATATTTTGCCAGCTCTAAATTCTTATTCACCCAGCGTATTTGTTACCGAACGAAATATTCTTGGTTTTGGGGTTTCCACTGGTGGTGCAGGGTCTATAACGATTCGGGGAATCAGTGGCTCGCCTGACAATGAGGTATTGGTTCTTATTGATGGTCATCCTCAATATCAAGGAATCTTTGGTCATCCTCTGCCAGATGCTTATGTGGCATCTGATGTGGAAAAGGTTGAAATTATTAGGGGACCGGCATCTATCCTATATGGCTCAAATGCCATGGGTGGAGTTATTAATATTATAACAAAGAAACAAAAGGATGATGGTTTGAATGTAAATTTGGGGGCATCATACGGATCATACAATACTCGGAAATTTTATGGAACTTTGGGCTATAAAAAGGATAAATTAAGTTTGTTTGCATCGTTGAATCACGACCAAACTGATGGTATTCGCGATAGTACCAGTTTCAATATTACAAATGGGTATGCCAAAGCAGGATACGAACTAAGTAAACATTTTGACTTGACCGCTGATTTTAGCATAGCTAAGTTTAACGCCAACGATAATGGGACAATTTACCAACCTGCATTTCTAAACATTGACATTACCCGTGGAAAAACCTCCTTGTCCATTGATAATAAATTTGATAAATCAGAGGGAAGTCTGAAATTCTATCATAATTTTGGAACACATGATTTATCCGATGGTTTTCATTCTACCGATCGAAACAGTGGAATTATGCTTTATCAGACTTTCAAATTAGCATCAGCAACTAATATCACTATTGGTTCCGATTTCAAACAAAACGGTGGTACAGCCAATGATGGATTCAAACGTGATTCACTTATAATTGTCAATGAATTAGCAGTTTATGCCTATGCTCAACAAACTTTATTTGAAAAACTGTCTGTCAGTGCCGGATTAAGGCTCGAAAATAATTCTAAATTTGGAAACGAATTAGTTCCAATGGGTGGGCTAACATATGGTTTGACGGATCAAACATCGTTCAAAGCTTCGGTATCAAAAGGCTTCCGCAGTCCAACTATCATGGAGATGTATTTGTATGCACCCAATCCCGATTTAAAACCCGAGCGTTTGGTTAACTACGAAATCAGTTGGTTACAATCCTTACTCGATAATTGTTTGAATTTTGAACTTACAGCATATAAAGCCAATGGTTCGAATATGATACAAGTGGTTGGACAATATCCGAATATAATAAGACAAAATGTTGGCTCATTTTCTAACCGGGGAATTGAGTTTTCTGTACGATATGAGCTGAACAAAAATTTATATTTTAATGCCAATTACAGTTACCTCGATATGGATAAAGTTGTGATTGCAGCACCCCGTCAGCAAATGAATATCGGTGGCAATTACAGATATAAAATATGGAGTTTGCATTTGTCAGCCCAATATATCGATAAATTATATACAAATGTCGCACCTACAATTACTCAGAATTATGCTTTGGTCAATGCCCGTCTATCGTACCAAACACTGAAACATCTGGAGCTTTTTGTTTCCGGCAACAACCTGCTTGACCAACAGTACCAAATTAATTATGGTTATCCCATGCCTAATATTAATTTCAATGGGGGTATAAATTTTAAATTATAGAAATAGACGAAACTATAGCTTTGATTCCAAACCCGCCAATATTTGGTACATTCAAAATGACCGTACGTTTTTAGTTGGATAACTGTCAACTATTTAATGAGTGAATCATGCAACTTATTTTCAATGTTATGTAATATTTTAAGAAATATAATAATTGATATTTGTTTGCTAAAATCTATCACATTTAAATGTGAAATACTGAAACCCATGTCTGATTTATATCGATATATTCTGAGTGCTATCATGGATAAACTTTCCTGTGATATTCACTGACAGATGACGGATGTCATTATCAGATACAAGCCTGTTGCTGAACTGTTGGTTTACGGATAATCATTTAATTTAATTTTATTATTATTAAATTATTAAACAAAAGTATCATATTCCTGATTATTTTATTTGTCTCAACCTCTTGTGAACAAAAAGAATTTTCAGAGAAATTTGTATCAGTACTTCCTGAATATAGGAATTTTTATGGTATTTCATGGAAAGGAAAATTGCATGATAATCTCGTTTTGCAAAGCAAATGGGTTATGATTATGTATTTTATCAGGATGGAATGGAAAAGGATCCACTATCAAACAATTTATATTTTATTATTGAATCTCCTCAATATGACATATATTCACGTTCAATCGATCTTGCTGAAAAATATGATGTCACTGATATAAATTTTTATAATAATTATTGTACATTAAAAAATAGCGAAAGTTTTCCGAGTAATATAGCCAATGGTTGGTTTTTTTCATCTATTACGTTTTCACCAGAGCTTGATTTTCAACAGGATAAGGTTATTGTTTGGGCTGTTAATAAAATTCTCGCCAAAGTCGAAAATATAGAGAGTGCTAATCTTAAATTTCATTTTGGTGGATATGCATGGGATGTCCCTGGCTTAGAGGGCGATTTTTGGACTGAATTTGGTGGCACTCCTACTAATTTGGCATATTGGACAGGTGGTGATTTTGGAATAATATATGGGAACAATGTACATAATTATGCAACACATAGTGATGGAACAGCCGAATTTTACAAAGCCCTTTTTAAAGCAACAAGAGCTAAATATTCTCGTATGAAAGTTATTTATGAACCTTATTATATTTGGGGTAATTGGATTAATGTGATTAAAAATAGAGTTGATGCAAAAGAGATTATGCCTGATGTTCTTTCTCAAGAAGACTCCAGTATTGATTTTTTAGATGATGATAGTATTTATAAAACAAATTTGATTGATAAAGAACATACAATGAGCACTACTCCAAATAATTTTTCAGAACAAGCGAATAGAGTAAATGCAGCAAAGCTTGCAGTGAACAAATCTTGGTTTAATTTTTTTGGACGATTTGGGGGAACTGGCGATATGCCAAATTATATGAACATTCAAAATGTACCCACAAGACTAAAACTTATTCGTGTCTTACCAAATTGGGAAAATATGAATAATACACCAGTTACAGATAGAAAATGGGATGGAACGGTTTATGAAAGTGGTAATGCTTATGCAAGCGATTCTGCCATTTGCGTATTACAACCTAAAACGTCTAAACTTTTTGTCGTATTTCTGAAGGCTGAAGGGGTGATAACTTTACCAGCTGGAAAAAAAGTAAAGAATGTATATAAAACAGACAGTTTGCTTTGTGAGACAAGTGACGGAATGTCAGATTTAATTTTTATGGATAATGTGATGTGTCTGATTTGGAAAAGGAATTTGGATATAGGCCTTCAACAATAGAAGGTTACATCTCTGTCATTGACAGCGCACGATATTCGACCTGGTAATCTTTCAATTTGTGGACCAGGGAGGTCGCTTTCTGCTTTAATTCATCCATGTTGATGTTGTCAGCCTGGCGTTTTACTTCCGCA
>Ga0302286_10001411_pt1 | contig 17893 bp, 13 predicted proteins | sample III_Fen_E2_3_FD_198765 | JGI IMG/M metagenome (GOLD analysis project Ga0302286, IMG submission 198765) | Peat permafrost microbial communities from Stordalen Mire near Abisko, Sweden - III_Fen_E2_3 | ecosystem: Environmental > Terrestrial > Soil > Wetlands > Permafrost | place: Sweden: Abisko...
CACGAAACATACCGTAGACCTGTATGTTCCTGGAAACCCGGTACATCCGTTGACGTTCATCAACGGGGTGTTGGACTTGCTTCGGAAACGAGGGGGGGGACTTTAACTATCGTTAAGCGGCAAGTATCACTTCAAACCCTTATATCTCTGCATAAAATCGTTTAGTAATAATTATATATTATTTTATTATTATCATTTGTTAATATAATAATTTGAATTACATTCGCATTCGAACGAAAAACGAATAAAAATCAATTTAAAAATAGTTGCTCTTTAGGGCAACATTCATTATCTTTGTAAATGAACACCAAACAGACACTTCGAACAGTTGTGTTTTACAAAAACTACTTTCAGGATTTCTTTCTCAAACAACGAAACAAGGTAAAGGAAAAAATCATCTGGACTTTGGACTTGATAGAAGAGTTACCGAGAATTTCAGAAATCTATCTGAAACATATTGAAAATACAGAGGGACTTTATGAAATAAGGATTCAATATAGAAGCGATATTTTCCGGATATTTTGTTTTTTCGAGCATGGAAAGTTGGTCGTTCTAATGAATGGATTTCAAAAAAGAACACAAAAGACACCTAAAAAAGAAATAGAGTTGGCTTTAAAAATTAAAAAGGAATATGAGCACGAACAAAGGGAACACCATAACGCTTGAACAGTTTAAGGACAAGCATTTTGGAAAACCAGGCACTCCAAAACGCGATCAACTTGAAGCTGGTTATGAAGCATTTAAAATTGGAGCATTGATTCACGATGCCAGAATCGAAAAGGGTATGACCCAAGAAGAACTAGCTGAAAAAGTCGGCACCACAAAATCGTACATTTCAAAAATTGAGAACAATGTGAAGGAAGCTCGAATCTCGACCTTGCAAAAAATTGTTGAACTTGGACTTGGTGGAAAATTACAACTTTCCATTAAGCTATAATTTTTGCAATTCAACTTCCACAGCCCAAAATATTGAACACTTTACGCTAATTTTCGTTAAGTTGGATATATTTCGACCCAAACCGCTTATATTTACAAATATTTTCCATCCGAAACCAATTTGATGAAAAAGATTGTTTCCGCTTTACTTGCCCTGCTGCTCCTGATTTCCGGGATGCAACTGTCGGTGGCCTCCCATTATTGCGGAGGGACGCTAACGCAGGTGAAGTGGTCACTCAATCACGAGTTGGCAACCTGCGGAATGGAAGGCGATGATAGCCCGCAAAAGGGCATTGTGCTGGAACAACCGTGTTGCCAGGACAAACTCTCCACATATACCACCGATGGTCAGTATCAATTTCAGTCGTTGGAGCTGAAAGCCTTTTCTCCTCAGGTCATCTCCAGCTTTACAGCACCTTTAAGTATGCTTTTCAAATCGCAGGATCCTGCCGATTTCCATTATACGCACGTTTTCCCACCTGGTAATGTCTTACCATCCCAGGTGCTTCAGGAAAACATCTGCGTCTTCCTGATTTGATTCTTTTGTTATGGTGCGATACATCGCATTGATTTCGTGTACTTTTTAATATTACATAATCATTAAAACAAAAGAATTATGAAAACGATTAAATTATTTCTCGCTGTTATTTTAAGTGTTGCCATCGGCACCGCCGTAGTTGCTCAAACCCCTTTAAAAAATACGGTCAAGACCGAAGTGTTCAACGTCAAAGGCAATTGCGAAAGCTGCAAGGCGCGCATTGAAAAAGCCGCCAAAGTGGATGGCGTTTCCAAAGGAGCCTGGGATGCCAAAACCAAGAAACTGACACTGACCTACGATGCCACCAAGGTTAAATTAGAAACAGTACTCAAAGCCATCGCCGCCGTCGGTCACGACAACGACAAATTCAAAGCCACCGACAAAGTGTATAACAGCCTTCCGGGTTGCTGCAAATATAGATAACGGCTTGTATGTTCAACAGATTAGTCAAGTACTTTCTGGAGAACAGGCTGGTTACCTTTTTATTCCTATTGACGGTTGTGGTGGCGGGCATCGCTTTCACGCCGTTCAATTGGAACACCGGTTTGATTCCCAGGGATCCGATTCCCGTCGATGCCATACCCGACATCGGTGAAAATCAGCAAATTGTAGCCACTGAATGGATGGGGCGCTCGCCTCGCGACATTCAAGATCAGGTGACCTATCCCCTCACCTCGGCGCTGTCCGGCATCTCCGGCGTTAAAACCGTGCGAAGCACTTCCATGTTCGGTATGTCCTTCATTTACATCATCTTCAAGGACAATGTGGAATTTTACTGGAGCCGCTCCCGCATTCTGGAGAAGCTGAATTCCCTGCCTGCAGGCACGTTGCCAACAGGAGTTCAGCCTACATTAGGACCCGATGCCACTGGTCTGGGACAAATATTCTGGTACACGCTCGAAGGTCGGAATCCAAAAACCGGCAAACCGTCCGGCGGTTGGAGTCCCCAGGAACTGCGCACCATTCAAGACTTTTACGTCAAATACAGTTTATCCTCGGCTGAAGGCGTTTCGGAAGTGGCTTCGGTTGGTGGTTTCATCCGTGAATATCAGGTAGATATCAATCCGGAGGCATTGAAAGCTTACGGCGTTACCGTCATGGACGTGATGAACGCCGTGTCGCAGAGCAACTTGGACATAGGTGCCGAAACCATGGAACTGAACCGGGTGGAATATTTAATCCGCGGCCTCGGTTACATCAAGAACACCGACGACCTGGCCAATTCAGTCGTTGCTGTACGAAACAATGTGCCCGTCCGCATCAAGGATGTGGCTAACACGACTTTTGGCCCCGCGACCCGTCGTGGAGGCTTGGACAAAGCCGGTTCAGAAGCCGTGGGCGCCGTCGTGGTGGCAAGGTATGGCTCGAATCCAATGGCCGTCATCACCAATGTCAAGGACAAAATCAAGGAAATTGAGGCAGGGCTTCCGCAGAAAACCTTGCCGGACGGCAGCGTGTCCAAAGTCACCGTCGTGCCTTTTTACGACCGAACCGGCCTCATCAAGGAGACCATCGGCACCCTGGAATCGGCGCTGACGCACGAAATCCTGATCAGCATCATCGTCATTTTGGTGCTGGTGCTCAATTTGCAGGCATCGCTCATCGTGGCCGGTTTGCTCCCGCTTGGCGTACTGCTCACCTTTGTACTGATGCGGTTGTTCGGGGTGGAAGCCAATATTGTGGCCCTTTCCGGTATTGCCATCGCCATCGGCGTGATGGTGGACATCGGCATAGTGGATGTGGAAAATATACTAAGGCATCTGGAACAGCCTGAAAATCACGGCATCAAGGGCAGAAAACTCTTGGACGTCATTTACCTAGCCACTACCGAAGTGCGGGCAGCTGTCGTCACCTCCATCGCCACTACCATCGTGAGTTTCCTACCGGTTTTCGCACTCGAAGCGGCCGAAGGCAAACTGTTTCATCCATTGGCCTTTACAAAAACGTTCGCGTTGATTTCAGCCTTTGTTCTGGGGATTGTCGTGTTGCCGACCTTGGTTTATTTGTTTTTCAATATACGGTTGGATACCAAAAAACTCCGTCATTACGCCAATTATTTGTTGCTGGCAGGCGGTGTGGTGCTTGCGTTCATGGGATATCCGTCGCTAGCATTAGCATTGGTGGCCGTTGGAGGGAACAATCTGTTGGCGCACAAATGGCAAAACCAGGCATTACCGGGCTACATCAACCTGGGCATCGTGGTTTTGTTGGCCTCTTATTGGCTCAGCATCGAATGGTTGCCGCTGGGCGCGCACAACAGCGCACTGGTGAACTTCCTGTTCGTGGGCGGCATCATCGGCGTGGTGTTGGGCTTACTGATGGTAGTGGTTCACTTTTACGAACCCATCATGCGTTGGGCGCTGGAACATAAAAAGACTTTCCTGCTGCTGCCTGCCATCACCCTGGTTTTAGGACTTTTAATCTGGCGGAGCACCGGCAAGGAATTCATGCCTTCGCTCAATGAAGGCTCCTATTTGCTTATGCCCACCAGCATGCCGCACACCAGCATCGACCAGAACCTGCGCTACATCGAAACGCTGGACAAACGCCTGGCGGCCATTCCCGAGGTGGAAAACGCCGTTGGGAAATGGGGCCGTGTGAACTCCGCACTCGATCCGGCACCGGTTCAGATGTTTGAGAACACCATTAATTACAGGCCGGAATACTTGTTGGACGAAAACGGCCAACGGATGCGGTTCAAAACGGGCAAAGACGGCGCCTATGTTCTAAAAAATGGGGGTTCCTACGTGCCAGAAAAAGAACATTACCGGCCGCTCACCGCCGACAGTCTTGTTGCAGACAAGAACGGCGAATACCTCCGTCAATGGCGGCCTTCCATCAAGCACCCCGACGATATCTGGAACGAAATCGTCAAAGTGACGCAGATTCCCGGGTTGACTTCAGCCCCCAAGCTGCAACCCATCGAAACGCGATTGGTCATGTTGGCTACCGGAATGCGGGCGCCAATGGGCCTCAAAGTCTATGGACCGGACTTAGAGTCCATAGAAAAGTCTGGAATGCTGTTTGAACAGGCATTGAAACAGGTGCCGTCCGTTCAGGGCGCCTCCGTATTTTACGACCGTGCCGTGGGCGCGCCGTATGTGGAAATCAAGCTCAACCGCGAGAACATGGCCCGCTACGGCATGCGCGTAGCCGATGTGCAGCAGGTTCTGCAAGCCGCAGTAGGCGGAATGACGCTTTCGACCTCCGTGGAAGGACGGGAACGCTTTCCCATCCGTGTTCGGTACGCCAGGGAATTGCGCGACAACCCGGAAGCGCTCAAAAACATCCTGATTCCGGCCATGAACGGCGTACAAATTCCCTTGGGGGAAATCGCCGACATCGACTATACGCGTGGTGCACAGATGATTCGCAGCGAAAACACCTTCCTGGTGGGCTACGTCATCTTCGACAAAGTCAGTGGCAAGGCTGAAGTGGATGTTGTGGAGCAAGCGGCTAAATACCTCAATGAGCAGGTGGCCTCGGGCAAACTCCTACTTCCCACCGGCGTCACGTGGAAATTTGCAGGCAACTACGAGCAGGAAATCCGGGCGACCAAACGGCTGTCCATCGTGATACCCATCAGCCTGCTGCTAATCTTGTTGCTGCTGTTTTTCCAGTTCAAGACCATAACGGCATCGTTCATCCATTTCTCGGGTGTGTTCGTGGCTTTTGCCGGCGGATTCATCATGCTTTGGCTCTACGGGCAAGACTGGTTCCTCAACTTCAGCATCGCCGGGATGAACATGCGGGATCTGTTCCAAATGCATCCCATCAATCTGAGTGTGGCAGTCTGGGTGGGCTTCATCGCCCTTTTCGGCATCGCCACCAACGACGGCGTGCTCATGGGAACCTACATCCATCAGGTCTTTGAGGACAAACATCCGGACACGGTGCAAGGTGTACGTGAAGCCGTCGTTTCAGCCGGCCGCCGCAGGGTGCGTCCAGCCATGATGACCACGGCGGTTGCCATCATCGCACTGCTGCCGGTATTGACTTCCACCGGGAAAGGCGCCGACATCATGGTGCCCATGGCCATTCCGGCATTCGGCGGGATGATCATCCAGGTAATGACCATTTTTGTGGTGCCTTTGTTCCAAGCCATCTGGCGGGAACGGGCGGTTCGTAAAAACAACAAACAAAATGAAGAACTATAAGCTTTTACTTCCACTAATGTTGCTGGTTCAAGTCAGCTTCGGCCAAACGGATTCGCTCAAAGCCTATTTGCAAATCGCAGCACAAAACAACCCGTCCGTTCGGCAGAAATGGAGCGAATACCAGGCGGCTTTGCAAAAAGTGCCCCAGGTGGGCAGCCTGCCCGACCCAAGCCTCAACCTGGGCTTCTTCCTGAAACCCATGGAGTTGCCCGGTGGAAACCAGGTGGCCGACTTGCAATTGATGCAGATGTTCCCTTGGTTCGGCGTACTGAAAAATGCGAAGGATGAAATGAGCTTGATGGCCAAAGCCTCCTTCGCATCGCTGGAAGACACCAAGTTGCAGGTTTTTTATACTGTGCAGAGCAGTTGGTACAACTTGTACCGAAACCGGGAACAAGTGCGCATCACGGAGCAGAATCTGGAGCTTTTGCGGCAGATGATGCGGCTGGCGACCGTACGGTACAAGGTTGGGAGCACGGTTTCAACACCACAAGCAAGCAACTCGATGCAGAAAGCGGCAGTAACTCCTTCAAATTCAGGTATGACAACCATGTCAGCATCCGGAGCACCCACTCCCGTCCCGATGCCTTCGCCAGCCATGAGCACACCTTCCGGCGGCGGTTTGAGCGACCTCTATACCCTTCAGTTGGAAGAAAACGAGCTCCTAAACAGCCTGACTTCGCTGAACGACGAGTACCAAAGCCTCTTGTACCAATTCAACAAGCTGCTGAACCGTACCGTGGACAGCCCTGTGGTTTTGCCCTCAACCGCGTACGTTGACCCCTTTGAACCACCTTTGGATTCTGCCTTGAGCAGCAACCCGATGCTGACGATGCTCCAATTCGAACGGGAGTCGCTGGAAGCCAGGCAAAAGATGTCGGACCGAATGGGTTACCCCATGGTCGGCGTGGGCCTCAAATACTCCATTCTGTCCAAGAATCCGGCTTCGACCTCCATGATGAACGGGCAAGACATGCTCATGCCCATGGTTTCCCTCTCGCTGCCCGTATACCGCAAAAAGTACAAGGCAATCAGGCAGGAAACCGAGTGGCAAAAGACGGCGTCCCAGCAGAATGCTCAGGCAACGATGAATGCGCTTCAATCGGAATACGAGGCCGCTTTGTTCAATTACCGGGATGCCCAAAGGCGCGTAAAACTCTATGAAAATCAGAGCCAGTTGGTGGAAAAAACCTACCAGCTTCAGTTGAAACGCTTTGCCTCCTCCACCGGCGACTTGTCCGAGCTAAGGGGCATAAGCCGCCAGCAATTGGACTATGATTTGAAGGAGATGAACGCTCGTGTGGACGTTCTAATGGCCCAAGCCAAACTGAGGCAGCTTACCGCTCGTTATTAACTACTTAACAATCAACAAAATGAAACATTCAAAAATAATTGTCCAGTTTGCCTTGGTGGCATTGGTCGGCATTTTTCTGGGTTGGGTCCTTTTTCACCAGCCGAAACCGAAAGACAAGCCTCAGCTGGAAGCCAAGAAAGAAATATGGACCTGCTCCATGCACCCGCAGATCAGAATGGACAAGCCCGGAAAATGCCCCATTTGCGGCATGGATTTGATACCGTTAGTCACCAGCGGTGGCTCCACGCTGGATTCAACCGCCCTTTACCTTTCACCTGAAGCCGTGCAGTTGGCCAACATTTCCACCTCCGTGGTCAGTCACTCAGCACCCGTCAAGGAATTGAGGCTTTTCGGCAAGGTTCAGGCCGACGAACGCCTTTTGGAAAGTCAAACCGCCCATATTCCTGGCCGAATCGAGAAACTTTTCGTCAGCTTCACGGGTGAAACCGTCCATCAAGGCCAATTGTTGGCACTCATAAACTCTCCGGACTTGATTTCAGCCCAGGAAGAATTGCTCCAAAGCGCCGACCAGCCCGAAATCTTCGAAGCCGCCAAGGACAAACTCCGCCAATGGAAGCTCACCGACACCCAAATTGACCAAATCGTCCGTTCAGGCAAGGTTAAAAACAACTTTGAAGTATTGGCAGGCAGCTCCGGCATTGTCACCTCCAAACGGGTGAATGCAGGTGATTATGTCAGTTCCGGTTCCGTCCTGTTCGAAATCGCCAACTTATCTCACGTTTGGGTTTTGTTCGACGCCTACGAAAGCGATCTGCCCTTCCTTAAAGTGGGCAACAGCATCGCGTTCGGCCTTCAAGCCCTGCCAGGGACAAAATTCACAGCCGAAATCAAGTTCATCGACCCGGTGATGGATCCGACCAACCGCGTGGCCAAAGTCCGCGTGGAAGTGAACAATTCGAATGGCAAACTCAAGCCTGAAATGTTCGCCACCGGCGTCGTGAAAGCCAACCTGAACCAGTATAAGGACAAGTTGGTCATCCCCTCCACCGCCGTTTTGTGGACGGGCAAGCGTTCCATCGTCTATGTGAAACAAAGCGACGGATCTTTCAAGATGCGGGAAATCGATTTGGGTCCGATGCTGGGCAACAGCTACGTGGTGCTGGACGGGCTAAAGGACGGTGAGGAAATCGTGACTGAAGGCAGCTTCAGCGTAGACGCCGCTTCGCAGTTGGAGGGCAAGGCCAGCATGATGAATCAGTGACGACCGAATTCCATCAAGTACAAGCGATGGTGAAATAAAAAGTGGAACCTTTTCCCAGTTCGCTTTCTACCCAGATGGTGCCGTCCAGCATTTTCACAAAGGCTTTTGAGATGGCCAATCCCAAACCTGCTCCTTCGTAATTCCGGTTGAGCAAGTCACTGCCTTGTCTGAATCGTTCAAAAATAAGTTCCTGCTGATCTTGAGAGATGCCATCCCCTGTATCACTGACAAAAAACTCAAGGACATTGGCCTTCTTTACATAACCGAATTCAATGGAACCCGATTTTGTGAATTTAATGGCATTATTAACAAGGTTCTTCAGAATGGAATAAACTTTCTTGCCATCCGTTCGTATGATGGATGCTTCTGCTGCCAATGCATTTGAAAAGGAAAACTGCAGCCCTTTTTGTTCTACTTCGGTTTTGAAATTCTTGTATATTTCCTCCGTTTGCTCGTTGATATTCGTTTCGGATATGGAAAGTCCAATTTCACCGGATTCAATTTTCGACAGATCGATGATGTCGTTCATGATGGAGAGCATCCGAACGCCGCTTTGCTTGATGATGCGACCATATTCTTGTTGCTTTTTACCACTTAGATTTGGTTCGTTCAGTAAATCGGCGAAACCAAGGATACCATTCATCGGTGTTCTGATTTCATGACTCATATTGGCCAAGAATGCAGATTTCAGACGGTCGCTCTCCTGAGCTTTTTCTTTGGCGACGATCAAATCGGCTTCAGCATGCTTTCGCTTGGTGATATCGAGAAAAGACCAAACCCTTCCGTTCGGCAAACCCTCCAGATACAATGGATTCGTAATGCGTTCGAATATGCGGCCATCTTTGAAGTAAATTAAATCCATTGTACTCAACTCGGGCTGTGCGTACAATTCGGAAACAGTGGTGAGAAATCCATCGGGATCAATCACTTGCTCAACAGCGCAAGCCAAGAGTGTTTGATCATCTCCGGATGCGATAATTTCTGCTGGAATGCACCACATTTCTCCGAATTTCGCATTTGTCTTGATAATTTTGCCTTGGTTGCTCACAACAAGAATACCATTGTGAATCGATTCCAGCGTTGCTTCCGTCAAAGCGAGTGAATGCTTCAATTCCTCATCGATACGCTTGTGTTCGGTAATGTCATTTACTAAAACATGTCTTGCCTTTCTCCCGTTAAATACCATCGAATGGGAAGTAATCTCCACATAAATAAGTTCTCCGTTTTTCTTTAGATGCCTCCATTCCCGAGCCAAATCACTCATTTGAGCGGTTGCTTCAAGAACTTTATAAAGTGCCGGTAGGTCTTCAACTGGTCGGATATCCTTTAGGGTCATCGACAAGAATTCTTCTCTCGAATAGCCGTAGAGGTTCAAAGCAGTGTTGTTGACTTCTAGAAAAGCATGGGTTTCAATATCGTGAATCCACATGGGCTGTGGATTATTGGCAAACATGTAACGGTAATTCTCTTCGCTCTGCCACTTTGTGGAGTCCATTGCCTGTTTATCCGTATGAATGTACTCCATGTCAAAATATCGCTTAAATGAACGTCTATTGTGCTTTTCAAGTTAAAATTAGACAAAAAAAGAATAAAAAGGTTTAAGTTTAACACAAAAATTGAAAAATATAATGAATGATCATCTGCACAACATTATTTGAGGTGTTTTAGAATTTATTTAGAAGATATTTACATAATTTTGTTCGACTTTTGCTACCGTTGAAATAAAAGACTCAGAGAAGTGATTATATGCAGTATAAGCAATAATCACACAACGTTTTATACATGCTCTACCTACTCAAATGAAAGAAATCAAAAACAAGGATATTGTTTATGATGTACTGAAGGTCCTATTGACACATCCTCAGAATAATGCATTTTTTATAGAAGATCAAGCATATACCTATGGCGAACTGGGGAACCAGATCGGAGCCATTCAGGATTGTCTTGTTCGTTTACCGGATACGGTGATTGGGATAATGGCTGAAAACAACATTCAGACTTATTCTTCCATATTGGCAGTGCTAATGAGTGGAAAAACATACGTCATCTTACATCCCTCCTATCCTGAAGACCGAAACCTGAGGATTGCCAAATTAGCAGGACTGCAGCACGTTTTATGCCTTTCTACCCTTGAACAGAATCGACTTGGTGACAACAGCATCCGTTTTATAGCCATTGAATCGTTGCCGCCGCTGAGCATCGAAAAGTTGAAGTATCAAGTGGATGGAGCCGCCAATGCATACCTCATCTTTACATCCGGCAGTACAGGTGAGCCCAAAGGCGTTCCCATATCCAGAAACAACCTGAACGCGTTTTATGACGCTTACGGTAAATTAGGATGGAAACTCTCTGAAAAAGACAGAATGCTGCAAATGTTCGAACTTACCTTTGATGTTTCCGTCGTATCTCTTTTATACCCACTTACGTTGGGCGCTTGCGTCTATACGGTGGGATACAAAGAGGTCAAATACTTGAAAGTATTCGAATTGCTTGAAAGTTATGAAATCACATTCGCAGCGGTTACCCCGTCGTTGCTTCAATTAATGTCACCCTATTTCGAAGAGATTCAGCTCCCATCGCTTAAATACCTGATTGTTACGGCTGAAGCCTCCCATAAAGAACTACTGGAGCGTTTTAGAGATTCGGCTCCAAACGCTGAGTTTGTAAATCTCTACGGGCCATCGGAGGCTACCATTTATTGCACGTATTACCGCATACCGTCTCAAAATTGCAAACATTACAACGGCATGATTGCCATCGGTAAACCATTTGACGGAATGGAGATCATGATTGTGGACGAGGATGGAAACTCGTTGCCAACCGATCAAATGGGTGAATTGTGGGTGAGCGGTCCTCAAGTAATGAACGGATATCTGAACGATCCTAAAAAGTCGGCACTAGCATTGATCCAAGCGGTTGACGGCAAAACCTATTACAAAACAGGCGACTTGTGCATTCAAAATGCCGACGGTGATCTGATTTATTGCGGACGCAAGGATTCGCAAGTTAAAATTCAGGGGTTTCGTATTGAACTGGGTGAAATTGAATACACTGCCAAGCATTTTTTAAGCAACGCACATAACGTGGTCGTCCTGCCAACTACACGAGAGGGCATTTGTAGTGAATTGCATTTGGTGATTGAGGCTGAAACCTTCGATTCTGTCGGATTACTCCAATTTCTCTCAAAAAAACTACCTAAATACATGTTGCCCAAACAAGTGCACAGCATTCCTCAATTTCCTGTAAATACGAGCAACAAAATAGATCGAAAAAGAATCGCTCAATTAATTAGCATCAAAAATGACTAAAGAAGACGTTTTAATACAGATACAAGACATTTTCAAGTTGGTACTTAAAAAAGTGGATGTTGCTCTCACGGAGCATTCAACTTTTGGAGATGTTGCCGGTTGGGATTCACTGAACCACATGATCATCATGTCTGAAATTGAGAAACACTTCAAAATAAAGTTCAACTTTAGAGAGGTTTTAAAACTGAAGAATATTGGTGACGTATGTAATGCCGTTCTTGCAAAAATAGAGTAGAAATGCTGTTTTTATCACTAAACTTCTGGATACTGTTCTGCCTTTGCTTCATAGCTTACTATGCCCTGAAAGCAAAATATCAGAATGCATTGCTCTTATTTGTAAGCTGCATATTCATAGGCTATTATCAATTATCCTTTCTAATTACGGCGGTAATCATTTCCTTGTTTACATACTTCTGGGCTCAGCTTATTGAGAAAACAAGTAATGAGAAACGAACAAATATTCTGTACATCGGTGGATTGTTGTTGCTGGTCTTGATTTGGATCGCTTTCAGAAATGCGACAACCACCGAGGGTATCGTTCAGACCCTTTTCCCGTTTCTAAAAACCAATGCGGCTGTTCAAAGCATTGTTTTCCCATTGGGTATTTCTTTCTACACTTTTCAAGCCATTGGTTATCTGACAGATGTGTATTGGAAAGAGCAAGAGGCTGAACGCAATCCTGTGAATTTTCTGCTCTTCATGCTCTTTTTCATGAAATTTCTTTCCGGTCCCATCGAGCGCGCTGGCGATTTATTGGTACGACTCAAAGAAGACAAGCCCTTTCGGTATCAATCCATTGTATACGGTATGAAATTGATTTTTCTGGGATTGTTCAAGAAACTGGTCATTGCTAACCGAATTGAGCCTCACACCGATTTAATGTTTGGTTCGATACATCAACTTTCAGGGCTTCAGCTTTTAATGACTTGTTTGATTTATCCAATTGAACTTTATGCCGACTTCTCAGGCTACACGGATATTGCCATCGGTGGAGCGCGTATGTTTGGAATTCAGTTGTCACCGAACTTCAATAGACCATTCAGTGCACGGACGACGACTGAATTCTGGCGTCGGTGGCACATGTCGCTGTCGTTTTGGGTAAGAGACTACCTTTATGTTCCATTGACAGCATTTACGCGTGGTTGGGGGAAATGGGGAATTTACAGCAGCTTGATACTCACCTTTGTTGTGTTGGGTGTTTGGCATGGAGTAGGATGGTCTTTCGCCATTTACGGCCTAATTCAGGGGCTGCTTATTTGCTGGGAAGTAAAATTTAGTTTTTTCAGAAAAAACCTGAAAAAAGTGGTGGGTGAATTCGGCGCAAACGCACTCTTGATTTTGAGAACTTACCTCTTGTTTGCCTTGTCTTTGATTTTTTTCCGCATGGGATCGATTTCTGATGCGTTCTACTACCTTAGAAACATTTCCTTTACCGTTCATGATAGTTGGAAGGAGATGAATATCGGGATTACCGATCATTATTGTTTGGTGATTGGTTTGTCGCTGCTTGCCTTGTTTATTTTTGAATATTTCAATGCAAAACGGGATTTGCTTGAGGCGTTGGAACAACAACCGGCATGGGTTCGATGGAGCATCTATTATTTGTTGATATTCGCCTTATTCTCAATGGGTAGCTTCGAAGCAGAAAGCTTTATTTACCTTCAATTCTAATACGATGTTTAGAATCTCTGACAAGCAGCATAAAAAGCGTTTTTGGCTGAAGATATCGTTTCTGATACTTCCTTTCCTTCCATTGATCGCCGCCTATTTTATTTTTGACCCGTACATGGTCTTACATAAATACAAACGCTTCGACAAATCCATTTCATTTTTGAACGAAGCCTATGTAGGTTGGCAAACCTACTTGGCCAATCGTGATTCCTTGGGGTACAATGCCTTTATCATGGGCAATTCGGCCACTATGGCGTTTAAGACCCAGGAATGGGAAAAATACTTGTCTGGCAATCGTGCCTTGCGATTTTATGACAATGCCGAAACGCTTGGTGGCCTGTGTCAAAAACTTCAAGCCTTGGATGATGTGGGTGCTTCCATTAAAAATCTATTGGTTATCCTTGAGCCAAGTTCCTTTGAAAGCACGCTTCCCTTGAGTGGGTATAAGCATATTTTTCCATCCAAGGTGACGGGTATGAATGAATTCAGCTTTCAATTGTATTTTATTCAGGCATTTATCTATCCAAGTTACTTGATTCCATATATGGATTATAGGATATTTGGAAAGTGGCGACCCTACATGAAGGGCATCATCACTCCCACCGAATCGATTCGTGAGCCTTTTACAAACAATTTTATAAATCCTCGTGAGAAGGAAATTGCACAAGTAGGGGAACGCTATTGGGTGAACCGACAAAAAGAGTTTGGCCTGCAACTTGCAAAAGGAAAAGAGCTGAACCGGGTCATCGTCTCAAAAGAACAATTGGATTTGCTACATACCATTCAAGCAATCTGTAAAAAGCATGGAACCAGACTGAAAATCGTCCTAAGCCCTGAATACCATCAGGAAAAAGTGAATCATCAGGATTTACAGGTGCTGAAATCCATTTTCGGGGAAAAGGCAGTTTGGGATTTCACTGGTGTCAACGCATACACTTCTGACATTCATAACTATTATGAACCAGGGCATTACAGACCCATGCTTGGTGCAAGGCTATTGAAAGAAATCTATTGCAGCAACGATACGATCAAACCAAAGTTGAGCAAAATAATTACTCAATAATAAATCGAGCATTGCCAATCAAAACATGGTCCTGAAAGCATTTGATGAAGTAAACGCCTGTTTTTAAACCATTCAAGCTCACTTGACTTCGACTTGCAAGCAAATCTTGTTGCAAAACCTTACTACCCAAGATGTTGTACACTTCAGCCTTAACAATTGCTGAACCATCGAATTCAACAGTCAAGTGATCTTTGGCAGGAACAGGGTAAACGGAGAACTTCGTTTTTGCTTGCTCCACCGCCACAGCCGACGGATTCCACTTGACATTCAGCGCATTGAGTTCGGAAGGAGTAATGGGAATGATGGTGCCGTGACGCGGCGTGAAATCGAAGGAAACCGTATTGGGAACCACTGAGAAATTGACCAGATCCGTGCTTTGAGTGAACTGATAAGCACCACTGGTGTACATGTCGTACATCAATATCCAGGTATTCGAATTGATTAATTTGAAGACACAACCACCCTCCACGGCATTGGTTGTGGATTGCAAGTACTTGTCATACAAGACATAGCCTGAAGTCAATGATGAGGAAACCGCTTTTTTGATGCCGTTGCCATTACCCTCTGTCTTGAAGAAAAGCTGATACTGACCATTTGCATAAACGATGTCCGCGTCGATGGTAGACAAGCCATTGTTGTTGAACAGCACTTTGGGGGCCGATTCAAGTGCCGTAAAGCTGCTGTTTGCATAGGCGTAGTAAATTTTGTCGAAATCTGTCGAACCCAGACGCATGGCGAAATAGACCATGTACTTACCCACGGCAGGGTCGTAAATGGTTTGCGGAGCCCAGACTCGGTCGGCTGCGCTGTACTCCGGATAGGTATTGGGAATGTTGACGATGGCCGACGTCCAATCGGTCAAGTTGTTGGATTTGAGGAGCACCATGGCCCGGTTGGACGCCCATCCGAGTGCCGAAACCATGTCGGTGGCCACCATATAATAGGAGTTCACTTCCTCCCCGCGCAGAATGTGCGGATCGCGAACACCGCCCGATGAACTGATGGTGGCAGAATTTACGACCGGATTGTTGCTGTTGATGGCCTTGTAAACGTAGCCGTCGCTGCTGGTGGCAAAGCGGATGGCTTCCTGATTGCCGGTGTTTCCGGTAAAATAAGCAAACAAATAGGCCGAAAAATTCTCCCCTTCGGCTACTTGAACGGTAAAAGTCTTTTGATAGGAAGTGCTGCCCTTGGTGATGGTCGCCGTCAGAGTCACCGTCACTTTACCGCTGCCTGCAGCCGGTCGTTGGACAATGGCACCCGTATTGGACAAAACACTGCTGTTGTTTGAACTCCAGGTGATGGTCGAACCCTGCAATCCAGAGGTAGGGAGCGACAAATTGGAAACCAGATTGGTCAGATTTCCGACCAATGCCAGGTTGTCGGCATCCACCTGCGCGCTGGCCGCATCGGTGTAAAATGGAACCACCGTGGCCACAAACGTTTTTTTGACGGTCACGAAGGAACTGGTCACGGTCGCTGTCAAGGTAACATTGACAGAAGCAGCGCCCTGTGCGGGACGTGTCACCGCCCCTGCATTTGTAATCACTGCGGTGTTGGAGGAACTCCAAGTGATGGCTGCCCCGTTCGAAGCGGTAGCGGGCAAGGTCAAGCTGGCTGAAACGGCGCTCAGGCTGCCCAGCGAAATACTGGCCGCGGCAGTATTGGCCAGGTCCGTGTAGGTCAAGGTATCCAGTGTGGCAATATTGGTGGCAAGGGCGGCCACCTGCGTGGCGTTCAGCGCCGCGTTGTAAATGCGAAAGTCGCTGAACATGGTGTTCAGCAGGTACTGGTCGGAGGCATAGGCCGATTTGGCCAGGTAATTGAACGGAGTGGCTCCCAAGGTGGAAGGCAACACGGAAATGGTTCCCGTTTTTTTCTGAACACCATCGATGTAAACGGTGCCCGTGGTTCCGGACTGTGTGTATGTGACGTGGGTCCACTCGCCTTTAACAGAAGCAATGTTGTAGTTGACCGTTTTCTCGTTGTTCCAGTTGGTGGTGCAAATGGCATATCTGGAAGCCTTGACCGAATAAAACATGCAACCGGTGGCAGAAGTGTTGATGTCGGCAGCATTCGAAAACGACCAGACGAAATTTCCGTTGTTGGTCAGTACCAAGGAAGGATCGATGTACAAATAGGTGGAAACGGTAAAATCGGAAAGCGTCTTGACCAGGTTTCCCAATTTGGACTGCAAATCCAAGTAACCGGTGGTAGAACCGATTTGAAGCACTTTATACGCACCAAGCGTCTTTACTGAAGCACTCCCGTTTAATTTTGCATTGAATCCATTGCCGGTTTCGTCCAGAATGGAGTCGGAGCTGGCTTTCAGATTAAAATTGTATTGAAGCTTCAGATTGGCTTCCTGAGCCTGCAAAGTGGTCAACGTTACAAGTGCGAAACCAAGGATAAAGGAACGTACGGTTTTCAATTTATGCGGATTTAAGTGATTCATTGGATCTTGAGGGTACAAAAGTAGGCAAGTTAAATGAATAATTGGAGGGATATCTCGTCAAAATCAGACTATAAATCGAGCAACAAATGTTCTATAACATGAATTTAGGGGATCAACATCAGGTTTCATGTGAATTGACTAATTTTGCAAACTTGGATGAACCTTAAACACCTGCCGATGAAAACGAAACTAGCACTTTTCCTTTTCTTTTGCCCCCTGATGCTTTTCGCTGAAAGCTACACGATTGAGAAGTTGGGCATGGAACAAGGTTTGTCCAACAGTTACATTGTCGGCATCACACAGGACAAACAGGGTTACATGTGGTTCGCCACGGAATCGGGGCTGAACCGGTTCGACGGTCACAGTTTCAGGGTTTACCGCAAGATTGGCCAGAAGGGGCGGAGCATCAACAGCAACGAACTGAATCAGGTCTATGCGGACAGTTCGGACAACACCATCTGGATAGCCACCCAACGTACCGGCCTGAACGCTTTCGACACCAAAACCGAGAAATTCACTTATTACACATACGACTCCGCGAATCCCAATTCCGTCGTCACCAACGACATCACCAACATTCAACCGGCTACCGAAAACAGGCTTTGGGTTTGCACCTATCACTTTGGGGTGGACCTGTTGGACAAAAAAACGAAGATCTTCAAACACTTCAACATGGCCACCGTACCTGGCATGGTGAGCAACCACGTCTGGTGTGTGGCGGACGATCTGCACGGAAAACTTTATATCGGTCATGTCTTCAATGGTTTGAGTGTCCTGTCCATCAACGCCGGCAAAATCAGGAATTTCATGCCAAACCCGGCTGACCCGAATTCGTTGCCTGGCGAGGAAGTCACCGCCATCCACATCGACAAGCGAAACAACATTTGGGTGGGCACGAACAATGGATTGGCCTTGTTCGATCCGATTTCCGAAAAATTCACCGTTATCCGAAACGTTCCCGGAAATCCAAACTCATTGACGAACAATAGGATCCAGTGCATCAAGGAATTGGGGAACGACAAACTCTGGATTGGTACCAATCAAGGCGGCATCAACATCCTGGACCTGCGACAGGTACTTTTCATGAACCCAAAAAACATCACGTTTCAGCACCTCGAAGCGAACGACGACAAGAGCGGCTTGTCGAACCTATCGGTCAAATGCATCTTTCAGGACTCGTTCAACAACC
>Ga0302286_10001414_pt1 | contig 17873 bp, 15 predicted proteins | sample III_Fen_E2_3_FD_198765 | JGI IMG/M metagenome (GOLD analysis project Ga0302286, IMG submission 198765) | Peat permafrost microbial communities from Stordalen Mire near Abisko, Sweden - III_Fen_E2_3 | ecosystem: Environmental > Terrestrial > Soil > Wetlands > Permafrost | place: Sweden: Abisko...
CTTCTTCATACCCTTCAATGATAACATCTTCCATCCCCAGCAGTTTTAAGGTATAATCTATTGTGGACAAAGCGTTCCCCTCCTGGTAGCTGTTGTTCTTTGCAGCTCAATTCTACCAGCTGGTTGATGCTTTGTCTTTCTTTTACCCCTACATTTATTGTAGAGCTGCTTTTCTATATTCATGTACAGGGGGCTAGAAGCGTGCAAACGCTCCATGGCAAATGAAAAGCTTATATCATTGCCATTTGAAGCAATGATATAAGCTTAACTCTTCTTTGAACGACAGATTTTACCGATGGGCTTCGATATACAATAAACTGTAAAACGAAGGAAGTGCTACAATGCAGTGCAATCTTATGGGTTAATTCGGTTTCTGGAATTGCGCATGTCTGCAAATTGCATCAAACGAAGATTCGCTGATATCATGCTCCATGCGGCATGCGTCTTCCCGTGCGGTTTTCTCGTTCACACCCAAATGAATCAGGAATGAGGTAAGCGCCTTGTGACGCTGATAAATTCGCTCTGCGATTTCCATGCCTTTATCTGTCAGCGTGATAAGCCCATCCTTATCCATGGTGATATAACCATTCTCGCGAAGTCGTTTGGTTGCGTAGCTAACGCTTGGCTTGGTTACACCCAGTTCAACGGCAATGTCGATGGAGCGTATATAGCCATGCAGTTCCTTCATCATCAACATTGTTTCGAGATAGTCCTCGGATGATTTTAGAATTTGCATGCTACCGCACCACCTTTCTGAGTACAGAGTAACACGTTCGGGATAAAAATGCAATCGGGAGAATTGACCAGCATGGAGATATCAGGCGGATGGAACATTAAATGCCACGGATAGGAAAGTCTCTAGCGAATGTATGACCACGTAAATGACTGAGTAAGGTTCTATAAATCAACTTTTCGACGATTCGGCGAGCGTGCATAGCATAGATCAATACACTATTGAGGATTTCTGCTATCGATAAGTATTAGACTGCAGTAGTTTTTTTGAAAGCAAACAGGATGGACGACATTACAATTTGTTCGGTGTATAAACGATCCAAAACCTTGTTAGCTTGTGTATAATACGAGGATCTGTTGCTGATGATAAGTGGATGAAAGAGATGAATGTCTTGTGCGGCAGAAAATAAGCCCAAAAGAAAATGCTTGACAATTTTCACAGGGCTCTATACAATAGCATTAACGCAAGCGGTTGCATAAATCTCTACAGCAGATAATGAAGCGGGGGTGGAAAGCATGGCGGCAACAATTCATGATGTAGCAAAGATTGCCGGTGTGAACCCTTCCACCGTTTCGCGCGTCATCAACGGCAAGGCATCCATCTCTGAAGAAACAAAGGAGAAAATCTTTGCAGCCATGCAGCAGCTTGACTACCACCCCAACAGTGTCGCACGAAGCCTAGCTAGCGGATTGAGCGGTGCTATCGGTGTGGTGATGGATGCGCAGGATGCCAATGCATTCAGCAACGAGTATTTCAGCCGAAGCTTGTTCGCTATAGAGCAAGTAGCACAGGCCATGGGCTATAATGTCATCATCGCCAATAGTGCGAAACGGGCTGTCGGTTCCGCTTCGATTGAGGATTTAATGTTGGAACGCAAGGTGGATGGACTCATTCTTCCACCCTCAACGGTGAAGGCATCGCTATTAAAAAAGGTAGGGGATTTCCCCTATGTTGTACTGGGACAACCAGATATGTCCAAGCAAGGCGCCTGTTGGGTGGATGTGAACAATGAGCAAGGCGCGGCTATGGCGATAGAACATCTGTATTTGCAAGGATATTCTCGCATCGCATATATCGGAGGCGATGAGAGTATCGGCTTTGTAAAGCGCCGACTGAAAGGTTATCGAAGCGCTTTAAAAGCGGGAAAGCCTGCCTTAGTTTATCCCACTGACGGTACCACAGAGGATGCGGGTCGTGCCGCGTTGGACGCAATACAGGCGACAGAAAAACCGGATGCGTTTCTATGCAACGATAACTTGACCGCCTTTGGGGCCTTGAAGACCATAAAAGCCGCTGGTTGGCAGGTGCCAACCCAAATCGGGCTGGTCGTGTTCGACAATTACCCCCTGGCGGCTTATACAGATCCACCGTTGACGGCAGTCAATGTGGATACTGCAATGTTGGGCGAAGAAACAGCACGATTGCTTTTCCAACGCATCGAGCGCCATGTAACCAACCGGCAGACGATGCTTTGTACCTCTCTGATCGAACGCGAATCGAGCCATAGGATGTGAATGTATGAACTTGGCAGCTATAACTCATGAGACTACTTTGCCTTATAGGCAACCGATTGCACGAAATATAATCCATTTCCGAATTCTGACTGCGCAAGAAAATTGTACCTCAGTTACCCTGAACTGTTGGAAACGCAGCGACTCTTTTCCTGAGAGCTTGCGTGTGATGCCTCTTTCCATCCGATATGCGGATGGCATACACGCTGAATGGGTGTGTGACGCAGATTTTGCGGAGGAAACGCACTACATCAAATATTACTTTAGGATTGATTTTACAACAGGAGAAACACGATTCTTCTGTGAACATGGATTTTTGGAAAATGAACCGGAACGCGGATATTTCGAACTTTTACAGGCAAACGAGACAGAGGTTACCGAGCGGCCTTCATGGTGCCGGAGCATAGTATACTATCAGATATTTCCCGAACGTTTTGCAGTGGGTAATTCGAACAAGACCTTTCGCGACTATGTGCCCTGGCAAGACGAACCAACGAGGGAGAATTTCCTTGGCGGTGATCTGAACGGTATCCGTGCGAAACTGCCCTATCTGCGTATGCTAGGGGTGGAGTGCCTGTACCTAAACCCGGTATTTTCCGGAGATTTTAACCATAAATATGCTACAGCTGACTACTTTCAGATCGATCTGGACTTCGGAACGAACGAAGATTTAATTGCCTTGGTTGATGAAGCACACGCCGGGGGCATTCGTGTGGTACTGGATGGAGTATTCAACCATGCGGGTGTGCGTTTTGCACCGTTTGCCGATGTGCTCAAACGTGGAGCATCCTCTCGTTACCGCGATTGGTTCTATATCAAACGTTTTCCGGTGATCATCGATGCGGAATGCTATGAGTGTGTGGGAGATTATCCCTATATGCCACGCTTACGCACAGCCAACCCAGAGACACGGGAGTATATCCTTTCTGTGATGCTCTATTGGCTGAAAACCGCAAAGATTGATGGTTGGCGGCTGGATGTGGCAGATGAGCTGGACGTGCAAACGGTAAGATACCTGCGTGAACATTTGAAAAGAGAGTACCCGGACGCGCTACTGCTTGGTGAAACCTGGGGGGATGCCAGCCGCATGGTTTGCGAAGGAGACCAGTTCGACTGTGCTATGAACTATCTGTTTCGCGATGCGATGGTGGACTTTTTCGCAAAAGGGCGCATCAATGCGGCAGACTTGGATCACAGACTGTCACACATGTTGATGAAATATCCAGATGCGACGAACCTTTGCCAATATAATTGCCTTGGCAGCCATGACACGGCTCGGTTTTTAACTGAGGCGAGTGGTGAAAACTGGCGGTTGAAGCTCGCAATTGCTTTTCAGATTTTGTTCCCCGGAAGCCCCGCAATTTATTACGGCGATGAACTTGGCATGACGGGGGAGAATGACCCCGGTTGCCGCGGTGGAATGGTTTGGGATCATGGAGATGTGGAACTGTTGAAGTGGACGCATGATTTGATTGCGCTTCGCAAAAACAGCATGGCTGCCCGATTGGGTGACTACCACACGCTGATTGCTGATCCTGTAAGCAACGTATTCGCCTTTGAACGCCAATATGGCAATGAACGCCTGATCGCAATTTTCAACCGCGGTAAGGAACCGCACACATTGGACTTTGCGGATGCGACGGGAACGATAACCGTTCCGTCGGAGTCCGTCAAGATCATACAATAAGGAGGAGAAACCATGCGTGCCAACAAAAAAATTCTGGCGATCCTGCTTGTGGCTGTCCTTTGCTTGGCGGCGGGAACAACCATTGCTGAATCGTCAGAAACCCCGGTAACCATCAATTTCTGGCACCATTACAGTGCCCAATCAGCGGAGAACGAGACGCTGATGAACGTCCTGATCCCCAAGTTTGAAAGCGAAAACCCCGGAATCAAGGTTAACGCTGTATCTCATGAATGGGCAGAGTTACACGACAAAGTGCTTGTGAGCGCAAGCTCGGGCAGCCTTCCGGATGTCGCCCGTTGCGATATCGCCTGGCTGCCGGAGTTCCAGAAGATGGGCGTACTGGTCGCGCTGGATCAGGAAATGGCTAATTTCACGGATGTTAGCTCGACCCTTTTGGATAGCGCCATGTCCACCGCAAAGATTGGCGACCATTATTATGGATTAGCATTGAACACAAACAGCAAGATCATGTTCTACAACACTGCGATGCTGGAATCAGCCGGTGTAGCGGTACCTACCACCATGGATGAATGGGTGGAAGCGGTAAAGAAGCTATCCGGCTCTAACGCAAACGGCCAGCAGGTGTGGGGCTGGGATGAACCGGCCCTGAGCGGTTGGAATATCTGCCCCTTTATCTGGAGCTTTGGCGGCAGCCTGACCAACCCCGAGCAGACGCTTGCCACCGGTTTTATCAACAGTGCAGCGACCGTAAAGACTGTGGAAACATTTGCTGAGCTTGCAAAAGCTGGCGCTATCACCGGCTTTAACAGCGGAGACATCCCCATGACGGACGGTTTCGGCACTGGCCGCTATGCGATGATGCTGGAAGGTCCATGGAAGGTTGCTGAGCTTACAGGCGCATATCCGGATGTGAAGTACGGAACAGCACCCATCCCCGCCGGTGACGGCGGCAGCGTGAGCGTGTTGGGTGGCGAAGACATCGCCATGTTCAACACTGCGAACAAGGATGCAGCTTGGAAGTTCATGCAGTTCATGACCAGCGAATACGCCGAAACCGAAATGGCCAAGTGTGGTCAGATTCCGGTCAACAAGGTGGCGCTGGAAAGCGATACTGTGAAGAATGCTTCGTTTGCGCCTTTTATACAGGCGATTCAAACTGCGAAAGCACGCCCGACGGTCTCCGCATGGAGCGAAATGGATAATGATCTCACCACCGCAATTACCGCTGTGGTAAGCGGCGACAAAACCGCGCAGGAAGCGATGGATGAGCTCGCGACTAAATTTGACACCCTACTTGCTCAATAATAAACCCAAAGCGTCTGTGCGTCAAGGGAGAGAAGTATCCGGCAGAAAGAGCCTCTTTCTGCCGGAGCTTCCGGCCTCCGATAACCGCAGGTGAGCAGAGAAAATGGTACACCAGAGAATAGCGGCGGTAAAAAACAATGGATCAATATTACCCAGCTTATTTCTGTAGGAGAGTGAGCAAAGTCTTCCCTTACACCGGAAGGTTTTGTTTGTTCCCCAATGCTTGAGTTACCGATGGAGGTGTCCGCCTTGGAGACTAAATCCCGATTGAATCGCCTTCAAATGGGTATGCTGCTCGCGCCAGGACTGGTGGTATTCGCGATGTTTACGGTTTACCCGATTTTTCGTCTGCTGTGGATGAGTTTTTGCGATTGGAGCTTCGGCTCCATGTTCAACCAACCGTGGATCGGCTTCGGCAATTACCGCGAAGTAGTAGGAGACAGTACATTTTGGACGGTATTTGTCAATAGTATGGTTTACACGTTCATTACGGTTCCGGGGCAAATGGCGATCGGCCTGTTTGTGGCGATGCTGCTGAACGGTGTCAAGCGATTCAGCGTGGGTTTTCGCGTCATTAACTACTTGCCGGTGATCACCTCATGGGTCATAGCCTCGCTCGTGTTTCGCTACATTTTCAACACCGAAGGAATGCTCAATTACTTCCTGACTAAAGTAATTGGCGTTACGGGGCAAAACGTGCGCTGGCTGGACAGCCGCTGGAGCGGAATGTCAGTTGCAATGATCCTTGGCATTTGGAAAGGCGTTGGCTGGAACATGGTGGTGTTTTTGGCGGCGTTGCAGCAGGTGCCTGCCGATCTGTACGAGGCGGCGGAAATTGATGGTTGCAGCGCATGGAAGAAATTTCGAAACGTCACAATGCCCTCTATCCGCGGAACGGTACTCTTCGCGCTGATTATGCTCACGATAGGCGGATTTAACGTATTTACGTCCATCAAGATGATCACAGGGGGTAAGCCGGCACACCAGACGGATACGTTGCTTACGTGGATGTATTATAAAGCGTTCAGTACGGGCAAGTTTGGCTATGCGGCAGCTCTAAGTTTCGTTATGGCATTGGCGCTGGGAATGCTTGCCATTGTGCAAATCAGGGCGATGAAAAACCGGGGAGCATAATTCTCAGGGACGCTTATCAAGCCCGATATACTCAGCAATCAGTTTATCAACCATTCGTTCCAGCAGTATCCGTCCCTTCTCGGCGGTGGCAGCGGAGGGAAAACCAAGGTTGCCGACGTAACCATCTGGCGGGGTATCCTTCTGGTGAAACAAACAGCTCTCAAACGCATCATAGGGGATATCATGTTCCCGGATGCATCCTGATCGCACTTTCTCCGGATACAGGTACAGTGCAATGGAAGTTTCCGCCTCGCAGGCGTGGCGCATGGATGTCTGCTTTTGCAATACATCGCCATATTCAATATCGCAGGGATCAAGAAGAATCACATCTTTGCGGATACCGGACAAGGCCTCTACATGAAAAGGGTCACCGTGGAAGGTCAGCAAAAAAAAGCGACTGAATCCTTGTATGCGCCACCAATCGATGATTGATTCAATTATACTATGCAGCAGCGCCGGGGTCAGGCTCGTGGTACCGGAAAACAGCCTGTCACAAGGCAGGTTAACGCCGTAGTTGACGGTTGGCGCTACCAAACAGCCAGTTGCTTCAGACAAGCGGTCGGCAAGAAACTCAGCCATCAGGATGTCGTTATTCAGCGGCAGGTGATAGCCGTGCTGCTCGCAGGTGCCAATGGGAATAATCAGATCCGAACAGGATGGAAGATATGCCTTCACTTCTGCAAACGTCATTTCGGCCATTTTCATAGAGGTTATCTCCTGTAATGTTGTTTCGATGGATACGAGCTGATTGCGCTTTATAGTTTGCGATACCAACGATCCCATAGCGCGGTGGAAAGGCCGATTTTGAATGATTCCAGGGATACCGATGGAATCGAGGATGACCGCTCTGAGACATTCACCGATGATGCCTATTATCTCATATCCATGAGAGATTCTCAAGATTGACCTGCCTCAGGGAGAATTTTTCCCGAAGTTTCCAAGTTCAGGAGGGATACTTATGAAGATGAAACGCAACCTGCGCGCCAGTGCTGTCCGCTACCTTCTATTGTTGGCGGGTGCGGTTATTTGTACGCTGCCGATGGTTTATATGATCTCCACCTCGCTGCGCCCCAATGGCGCTTTATATGAGTATCCGCCGCGATTTTTCCCGAAATTGGATGCAATCACGTTGGAAAACTATCAATATATCATATTGCAGAGCAAATTCTATTATAATTTTTTGAATTCTGTGGTGGTATCGCTGACCTCGGTGATTTTAGCGGCGCTGTTATCCTCTGCAATGGCTTTTGTCATGGGGAAGTTCCGATTCAAGGGAAACAAACTGCTGTTCGGGTTTATCATTCTTACCATGATCATTCCCGGCACAACGATGATTGTTCCTCAGTTTGAACTGGCAACATCCCTGGGAATGGTAAATAAACTCTGGGGCTTGATTCCGTTCTATGTGGCATGGGTCATCCCATTTTCTACTTTTATGATCAAAGGTTTTATGGAAAACATCCCAAACGAGATTACGGAGGCGACCTACATTGATGGCGCCAGCGTGATGACCGTTTATCTGCAAATCGCGCTGCCGTTGGCTGCGCCAGCGATCGCGTCAGTGAGCATTTTCAATTTTCTGACCGCCTGGGAGGAATATCCATGGGCAAATACGGTTATTAACAATACGGAACTGCGAACGCTTCCTATTGCCATTGCAGGTTTTTTCGGGCAGCACCAGTTTACCCAATGGGGATATGTTTTTGCGATGTCGGTTTTGACGCTGTTACCCGTAGTGATTGTGTTTATCACCTGTCAGAAGTTTTTTGTGCAGGGATTGACAGCCGGCAGTGTAAAGGGGTAATATCCTACATAATAGCACGCGCATGAGAATCGTGTTTCAAATACATATCAGAGGAAAGAATTATCATTTCAAACGCAGAAAACAATCAATCGATGTTATTCAATCGATTGTAAGCATGCGTAGTGATAAGGTTTTAAAAATCAATTTGATTATGATGATAAGCGTCGGTCGCGTACTCTGAACTGTTCAAGACTTATCAGGCAAAAGGCTTGTATGGAAATTCGGTTTTTTGAGGTCAAACATTCTCGCATCAGGCAATAATCACGCATCCATCAATAGGAATGCGTTCGATCTTTTAAACGCCAAAATGTGAAATATTGGTATCGGGCATATCATCCATATTTAACGCTTCCGCTGTTGAAATTTAATAAAGAAAGCGTACAATAAAAACAGACCCAGTATCATTAATAAGGAGGAGAATCACACATGAAGAAGTTCCTCGCTCTGCTGCTAGCGGTCGCTATGATTGTTGGCTGCACCACTGCCATGGCTGAAGCTGTAAAAATGGACAAGTTGACCCTCCAGTTCGTACCGTCCAAGGATGCTGATGTCATCATCACCGGCACCAAGAACTTACCCGAGCTGCTCAAGGCTGAGCTGCTCAAGCAGGGATATGATGTGAGCACGGTTGATATTTCTGTGGGTACTTCCTATGAAGCGACCGGCGAAGCCATGGCTGCCGGTACCATCGACATTGGCTGGCTGCCCGGCGGAACCTATGCACTGTATAGCAATGACGTGGATGTGATCCTGACTGCCACCCGTGCCGGGTTGAGCAATGATAGCACAGATCCCAAAACTTGGAACGGTGACGCTAACAAAACCACCCCAACGGATCAACAGGTAACCTTCTACCGTTCGCTGATCTACGCCACGCCCTCTGCTTATGGCAAGGAACTGGCTGCCAAGGTTAACGCCGGCGAAGCGCTTACATGGGATGATCTGAATAAAGCCAACTGGGCAGTGCTCAAGAATTCTTCTTCCGCCGGTTACATCTATCCCACCATGTGGCTGATGGATAACTACGATGGCAAGAAGATTACGGATCTGGCCAATGTTGTAACGTTGAGCGGCTATGGCGAGAGTTTTGCACAGGCTGCAGCAGAGGCCGTGGACGTGATCGTATGCTACGCTGACGGCCGCCGCGATTATGAAGCCGCCTGGAAACTCCCGACCGACCAGAAGGACGATACCGGCAAAGCAGGCATGGGTCGCAGCGAATCCATCTGGAATGAATTGAACGTAATCGGTGTAACGGCACCTATCTACAACGACACCGTTTCGATCACCAAGGCGAATCCGGCTGTATATAACCCCGAGTTCATTAAGGCGATGCAGACTGCTCTCATCAATATCATCGGTACGGATGAAGGCAAGGCGATCTTCTCCGTTTATAGCCACACGGGCTACGCACTTGCGACGGATGCGGATTATGATGGCGCCCGTAAGGCTCTCGAATCTGTACAATAACCAACAATCGTTTATCAAAGGCGATACGGTGTATGCCGTATCGCCTTTCTCTTTTGCCAATGACCTAAACACTTGTGTTTCAAAACCTGAAATGTTATAGTAAGAACAACACCAACCATTTTATAAAACGTTGGGTTTTCAATGTTGAAGTAACTTTACCTCAAAAAGGATTCGATTTTCTGTTTTGCTACTTTTTACTCGAAATAGCGTTAGTAAACCGATAACAGGTTTTCAATACGGATACCAGCAATCATGAACACATAGCGAAGAGGCAAGTCTATGATCGAATTTGTCCATGTGGGGAAAACCTATCCCAACGGCGTACAGGGTTTGAAGGACGTGAATCTGACAATTGAACAGGGTGAGTTCGTCGCGATCATTGGGCTTTCAGGGGCGGGTAAATCTACGCTGATTCGTACCATTAACAGAATGATTGATGTTACCTCTGGGCAGGTGTTGGTGGACAGCGTGGATGTGATGTCGCTGCGGGGCAGACAGCTCAGACGTTTTCGTCGCCACATTGGAATGATTTTCCAATCGTTTAACCTCGTTACCCGATCGACCGTCATTAAAAATGTGCTCACCTCCATGGTGCCGGATATGAGCTTTTTTCGTGTCTTGTTCGGCATTTTTACTCGAAAGCAGGAGATTGCGGCACTTGCCGCGCTGGACAAAGTGGGCATACTCGATAAAGCCTATACCCGTTGCGATCAACTTTCCGGCGGCCAACAACAGCGCGTTGCACTTGCCAGAACACTGAACCAGAATCCCACCATTATACTTGCGGATGAGCCGGTAGCAGCGCTTGACCCTGTGACCGCCAATCAGGTTATGAGCGATTTTAAGCGAATCAATAAAGAAATGAACATTTCTATCCTCATCAATATTCACCACGTGGATCTGGCGCTGGATTTTGCTGATCGCGTGGTCGGTATCCGAGCTGGAGAAATCGTCTATGACGGGCCAGTGGCGGAAGTCACACAGGATGTGTTGGACATCATCTATAACGGCGCGCCTGTTCCCAAAGCCGCAGATGAACTGAGCGCAAAGGAAGCCGCTGAAATCGCCGCAGCGAAGGCGCAAAAGGAGATAGAGGCAAACAGTGCGCAAAAGGAGGCGCAAGTCTGATGGCAAGGGAAAAGAAGGAAAAGGCAGTGAAAGTGCCTTGGTTTGACCGGATTTTTCCGCCAAAGAAGATGACTGTCGGCGATCACAGCGTTCAAAAACCCCGTAGCCGGGCGTGGCTGATTACGTTGGTGATGGTTGCGATTGTCTGGGGTTCTATTTCCATGATTCATTTTGATTTCACTGTGTTTGCCAGAAATATTCACCAGTTCACCGTGATACTTGCGAAAATATTCAACCCGAAATGGACGTACTTCCAAAAGGTGATTCCACCGCTAATGGACACGATCAAGATGTCCTTGATGGGTACAGCGATCGGCTCCTTTGCTGCCTTACCGTTTGCTGTAGTCTCTTCCACAAACATAATGCACAGCGGACCGGTGGTGGCATTTTTCCGAATTGTGCTGAATATTGTGCGCACGCTCCCTACATTGGTCATCGCTTCCATCAGCGCGTTGATCTTCGGTCTGGGAACGTTTGCAGGCACGGTGGCTATCACAATTTTCACATTTGGCGTGGTCACCAAAATGCTTTATGAAAGCATTGAGACCATTGACATGGGCGCGTTTGAGGCTATGGAAGCGATGGGAGCCACAAAGTTTCAGGCATTCTGGAATGCGGTTTTTCCGCAGGTGCTGCCTACCTACCTTTCACACAGCCTGTTTTCATTTGAAATCAATATCCGTGCAGCGACCATCCTTGGCTATGTAGGGGCAGGCGGCCTGGGTATACTGATTGATGAACGTATTGGCTGGCGTGATTATGAAGGACTGGGCACGGTTTTACTGGCTCTTTTCGTGGTGGTGCTGATTATTGAAAACACCAGCCAATACCTGCGCCGAAAGCTCAGTTAGGAGGCATAAAGCATGCAGAATCTAGTTAACCCCATTGAGGCGATGTATGAAAGCCGTCCCAAACGATGGTGGTTCTATACAATGGTTCTATTGATTGTGGTAGTGCTGCTTGGCTGGTCTGCCGGTGCGATTAATTTTAAAGGGTTAGCCGCCAGAGGCAGCGATGTTGCCTATGGCATTTTGTACAGCATTGTACATCCGGATGTGAACCTGTTGCTCGACCTCTCCCAAAACGGAATCATCTATATGCTGCTGGAAACAGTCGCCATTGCTGTGTTGGGCACGCTGGTTGGTGGGGTTCTTGCGGTTCCGTTCAGCTTTCTTGCCAGCGAAAACATTGTGCCAAAATGGGTGGCATTCTTTTTTCGGGCGATCATCCTGCTCATTCGTACCATTCCCAGCCTCGTGTGGGCATTGGTGTGGATACGCGTTACCGGCCCAGGCGCATTTTGTGGTGTGCTGACGCAAAGCGTCTGCTCTATTGGCATGATCAGCAAAATGTATGTAAACGCTATCGAGGATCTGGATACACGCATTCTGGAAAGTCTGGATGCTTCCGGCTGTACCACATTCCAGAAAATTCGCTATGGCATTTTGCCACAGCTGTATGCGAATTTCGTTTCCACGCTGATTTACCGCTTTGATATTAACATCAAAGACGCTACAACGCTTGGTATTGTAGGGGCAGGCGGCATTGGCGCTGCGCTGGTGCAATGCATCAACAGTCGGCGTTGGAGCATGGTAGGCTCATTCCTGTTTGGGATGATCGTACTGATGCTGATCATTGAGCTGTTCTCGACCAAAGTGCGCAATAAACTGGCAAGAGGTTGATATGGCAAACAAGCTCACGATCTATTTCACCTCGGATACCCATGGGTTTTTGTATCCGACGAACTTTGCAAGCATAACGCCAAGGGCGCAGGGCTTGCTGGCCATGTCCTTTCCCAAAGATGGAAATACTTTGATCATGGATGGTGGAGATACCTTGCAGGGGTCGCCGCTGACCTACTATTGCCACAGTAAGAGCCTGCCAATCCCCTGTGCGGATGTTATGAACGACTTGGGTTACGATTATGTAACCCTTGGAAACCATGATTTCAACTATGGATACGAAACGATGTCTGCACACCTGCGTACGCTGCGCGCGCGATGCCTTTGTGCCAACGTGAAGGATTGCGATGGTTTGATGCCCATCGGTGATTACACCGTGCACATATTGGAGAATGGGCTGCGAGTTGGATTGGTTGGCATTGTGACCAACTGGGTTAATCGGTGGGAGAAGCCGGAGAACCTCGCCCGACTAACAGTGGATGATCCATTCCCTGCTGCGAAGGCGGCGGTGGAAGCCTTACAGGGAAAGGTCGATCTATTGGTTGGAATTTACCACGGCGGGTTTGAAAAAGACATCGCAACCGGCAAGTTGCTGAGCCATAATGACGAAAACATTGCCTGCCGCCTGTGCGAAGAACTGCCTTTCGACATTCTCCTTACGGGTCATCAGCATATTGCGATGGCCAATCAGAAATATCATGGCACCCATGTGGTGCAAACGCCCTGTAATGCCACTGCTTATAGTAAGCTGGTTGTGAAAGAAGATGGAGACATTTTTTCCGAACTTTGCGCGCCTGTCCATACCGTTCATTTGAAACCATGGGAAGATAAACTGTATGCTGATTTGAGTGCATGGCTTGACCGACCGATCGGCCGACTTTCACGCTCCATCTGGCCAAGTGGCAAACTGGACATGGCACTCCATGGATCGCCGATTGCAAGCTTTTTTAATGCGGTTCAGCTTGCCGCAAGTGATGCTGAGCTTTCCTGCACCAGCCTTGGCAACGAGTTGCGCGGTTTTGACAGTGCGGTCACCGTCCGCGATGTGGTAGCAAGTTATGTGTACTCCAACACATTGGTAGTTCTAAAAGTTACAGGCAAGATTCTTCGCGACGCGCTGGAGCAATGTGCCAGCTATTTCAACGTGGATGAGAATGGACAAGTGAATATCGATGAGCATTTTTTAAAGCCCAAGGAAGCTCATTACAATTACGATTATTTTGAGGGGATCGAATACACTTTCGACTTGCGAAATCCTATCGGATTGCGTGTAACTAGCCTGACGCGAGAGGGTAAAAAGGTTGAAGATACGCAGGAATTTACGCTCGTGATGAATAACTACCGCGCTACCGGCGCGGGGGATTTTGATTGCTACCTAGGTTGTGATCATAAACGCGAGATACTCACCGAGGTAAGCGAACTCATCCTCAATTATCTGGGAGCGCAAGCGTTGGTAGAAATACCGGAGGCATCAAATTATCGTGTAATATTGCCGAAAAGCGAATAAATATAGTGCAATAGCATTGGATAAATCAGGCTAAGAGAAAGCAAACCAATCATACAAAGAGGCGACCCCAGCAATGGATCGCCTCTTTGTATGATTCCGATTCATCCTAGTGGTTCAAAATTGAATCGTTTTTTCGAAAAACGCAGGTTTGATACCTGTTCACCAGGCTCGCCTGCGAACGGCGTCGATCGCATGGGCTGGACACATTTCCTGACAGCAGAAGCAGGAAATGCAGCCTTTTGGGCTGATGACCGCCTTGTGCGCCACAATGCTGATGATGCTTTTTGGGCAAGATTCAGCACATTTGCCGCAACCGATGCATTTGTCTGTCACCACTGCGGGAAACGTGCGCTTGCGGCCAAAAAAATGATGGAAGAGGCCATTCACAGAGAAGAACCGCTCGCGTTTAGTTATGGCATCCGGCAGTAAAAAGGGTGGATTTGCGGGCACAAGATCATCACCAATTAATTGGATAGGCGCTGGATCACTTAACCCCTTCTGACGCGCCATGCGGATGAGTGGCGCCATATTGGGGCGCAGAGCCATCAGGGCAACGGCTTCCTCATCAATCGCATAGACGGAACGTGAGCATAATGTGTAGCCCATCTGGCGTACCTTGCCGCCTCCGGGGCCATTGCCCTCCATACAGTCTACCGCATCCATCACTGTCAGGTTGGGTTTCACAGTTTCGCAGAGGTTCAGTAACATTTCACTGAAACTTTCAATGCTTGGTTTCAGACAGTGCTGCTCTGGCTTTTTAAGGCCTGGAATGCACCCGAACAAGTTTTTAACGCCTGCGCTCATTACCGTAAGCCCATGCGTTTTCAGTTTTGGGCAGTTGATAATATAATCTGCGTCCAGAATCGGCTGGATAATTGAGAACCCGCTTCGGTCCTGAGAATCCACATTCTCATTAAGTTCCAATACATCCACAAGAGAATCCAGACCACAGGCGTGGTAAACTTTGCGCAGGGATGCGGTGGTATATAGGCCACCGGGACTGTCCGCCAGAACAATGTGTTTTACGCCCATCTCCCGCAGACGTTTAGCGATTGCATACAGAAAGGCAGGATGAGTGGTTACCGCAAGAGATGGGTCACGTCCGGCTAGCAGGTTGGGCTTTAGCAATACGCGGGTATCGGGCGTGAGATCGGCAGCCACATCAAGCGCATCAAAATGCGCAGAAATAGCGCGATAGAGTTCATCGGCATCGTAACTTGCTGCACGCCGTACAGAAACAACTGGCATAGGCTTCACCTCTTTGTTTAATGAAGGTTATTATAGAAATTGAACGATGATCCACGTGATTGGAGCTAGCTGATATTGAGATGCAACGGAGGAATAGGTCGGCTGTGAGGACACGAGATCAGAGAATACAAGCAAATCCCATTATGAATGTAATCACCTGATACAAATGGTTACTGTATCGATTATGCCTTTCCTGTGGAACCAAAGAGCGTCATTTTGACTTCCGTTGCTGCTTGAATCGCGTCTACCTGATAGGGAATCAGGTCAGTAACAGAATGTTTGCCTTCGATAAGACCTTTCTGCAAACCGATAATACCGGCGCTGTTAATATCGGTAAAGATATTCACCTTGCTGATGCCGCATCGGATGGCATGACGAAAATCTTCATCCGTGAGACCGCTACCGCCATGCAGCACCAGTGGTGTGGAGATTAGGGCGGCAATTTCCTCAATGCGTGCAAAGTCCAGTTTAGGCGGTAACTTATAAGCGCCGTGTGCCGTGCCCACGGCAATGGCGAGTGCGTCGGCGTGCGTACGGCTGATGAAATCGCGCGCCTGCTTTGGCTCCGTATAAAAATCGACTGGATTGGCGAGTTCCTCCTCATCAGAACCTTCAGCATTGCCCACATGACCCAGTTCTGCCTCGACGGTTGCGCCAAAGGCGTGGGCAATCTTCACCAGTTCACGCACGTTTGCGAGGTTCTCTTCATACGCGCAGGTAGAGCAATCATACATGATGGATGAGAAACCATAGCGGAGTGCCAGCAAGCACTTTTCAAATGTGAGACCATGATCATAATGCAGTACGACGGGCACAGTTGCCCGTTTAGCCATGGGTAGCAGAAAATCAGCAAGTTCCTGCAAGGGGCCGTATGGCAAGAGAACCTCGGCGGTGCCGATGATCACGGGGGATCGGAACTTTTCTGCTGCGTTCAGCACACCGCGTGCCATTTCCAGGTTCACGGTGTTAAAAAGTCCGACACCGTATTTCCCTTTTTGTGCTGGTAGAAGAACGTCATTCAAGGTAGCAAGCATGGGTTACCCTCCTTATTCATTCAATGCCCAGCCGGAAGCAATTCGCCTGTCCAGCTCTGGAAATGTCAGGATGCCGCTGAGCGCATCGCATGCTTCTACACAGCAGGCACCTGTGGCGGTTGAGCGCTCCACACAGCGTACCAATGTACACCCTTGCAATGCAGATGCAAGAAAAGCACCAATGCTGGCATCGCCTGCGCCTGTTGCAGAAACGACTTTGTTGGGTTTAAAGCTGTGTTGGAATCCTTCTTGATCCGCCCATTCGGTCGGGTTAAGCGATAGGGGAATATCACGGATAGTCTGAGCATTCGCCGAGCGGTAGTACATGCCTCGAGCGCCGCATTTAATTATTATCACCTTACCCCCCATATCCATGAGCATGTCCGCAAGCGGCACAATATCCCGTTCAATATCCAGAATCTCGACAACATCACGGCCATTGGCACGCAAAAGCCATTCCGCATGGCGTATGCGGTCGAGCATAAAGCAAAGTTCCTCGGCACTGGGTAGGAACAAATCCACCAAGGGGAGCAGCTCCGGCAGCAATTTTCGCCAATCCACCTTTGCAGCCTCGGAATTGGGGTCAATCGCGGCCATATCCATCGCGGTAGCAATCCCTTTTGACTTTACACGGCGAAAGAGCGCCAGCAATTCTTTGCCATCATTATGGCACATACGAAGCATCAGCGGCGGATAGCCGAAGTGGAAAAGGTTGGCATTTGCAAGTGAGGCATCAGTAACATCTGATTCTGAAAAGCCTTCGTTCGCACCCGCGTTGTGCAAAAAAATGCGGTCGATGTTGGGAGGAGCAATCACAATGCTATAAGAGGTTGAGCTTTCAGAATCGCAGGTAAGGGAGCAATCCGCACCTTCGGTACTCACCATCTCCTGAATCATCCTCGCAAAAGCATCGTTTCCTACTCTGGCAATCAGTCGCGTGGGTACGCCAAGCTTTTGCAGTGCTAGCCCGGTATTGGCAACGCAACCGCCGGTATGAACATCCGCTGCCCCTACACGCACCAGTTTGCCCGGAACAAGCAAGCGGGAAAGAGAGCCAGCCTCCAGCGCATCAAAGGCAGGGGTTATGTCCAGACAAATATGCCCTGCGACCACGGCTACAGGAGCATGCGGCAAACTCATCGGATCATTCCTTTCGGTGGATGTGGAGCATAAAGACCGTTGAAAATGCTTTCGGCTTCATTCAGCCATGATGCCCACACCATGCTCGAGTACTCTTGCCATAGTATAAAACATTTCTCTTCTTTTTGCACGACTTCTTTCAATGGGTTTCGCACTTTGACACTTTCTACGGACAGCATTTGTATCACCAATGAGATCAGAATTGTATTGAATCCGGTACAATATCGCGTTGCGCGGACGAGACTCAAACCTGTATAATTGCATATAAAGGATTTCGGTTGCCACTCGAGGCTACCTGCAAACACGAGATCCGCTATAATTCATGCGAACTGATACTAAAGACGAACTGATGTACCTTGCACAGAGAAAGAGAGGCACAACCGATGACTATTCTGCTTCAAAATGGATTGCTTTACGACGGCACTCAAAACCCGCCTCGCAAATCGGATGTATTACTCGATGGTGACCGAATCATTGCAGTAGGCGAAAACCTGACGGCGGAGGCTGAACGAGTTCTCGACTGCACAGG
>Ga0302286_10001418_pt1 | contig 17847 bp, 6 predicted proteins | sample III_Fen_E2_3_FD_198765 | JGI IMG/M metagenome (GOLD analysis project Ga0302286, IMG submission 198765) | Peat permafrost microbial communities from Stordalen Mire near Abisko, Sweden - III_Fen_E2_3 | ecosystem: Environmental > Terrestrial > Soil > Wetlands > Permafrost | place: Sweden: Abisko...
TACAGGAAAAATACATTCATTTACGTTATCGTTTACTTCCTTATATTTATTCGCAATCCTATAAAGTGACCTCAGAAGGGGCATCCATGCTGCGCGGGTTGGTAATGGATTATCCGACAGACAGTATGGCACTGAACCTCAATAATGAATATCTCTTCGGTCCATCGATTCTGGTTACACCGGTTACCGAAGCACAATATACCACCGAAGATGGAAAGACAGGGAAGAGTAACTTTGATACTATAAAACAAACATCTGTTTATTTACCTGCAAATCAGGTATGGTATGACTTCTGGACAGGGGAGAAAGTAAACGGAGGAAAAATGGTTTCAAAAAGGACCCCTATTGATATCCTACCGCTTTATATAAAAGCCGGTTCCATAATTCCTTTTGGTCCATCGATGCAATATGCCACTGAAAAAATTGCAGATCCGATTGAGATAAGGGTGTATACAGGTGCTAATGCAGAATTCACACTTTATGAAGATGAAAATGACAATTATAATTACGAAAAAGGTGTCAGTGCATTGATTCCTTTCCGTTGGAATGAAAGTACCAACACTTTAACTGTTGGAAAAAGAAAAGGCCATTATCCAGGTATGCCCGATAAACGAACATTCAGGATTGTACTTGTAAACAGTGGTTTTGGAGTTGGGGATTCTGAAGAGGAACATCCTTCAACAATTATAAAATATAGTGGAAACCTGATTTCTGTAAAAATCAGAAAACCTTGATCTACCCCGGGGAGCGTGATTTATGATTATTAAGTAAATGCAAACAGAAATAATAATTTAAATTTCGATACGTCATCGGTTAAAGCTGAATTTTCAACTTTTAAAGCAATATTATATATTAAATTAACATATAAAAATTATAAAATTAAATCTAATAAAATGAGAATTAAAAACTATTTACTAACCATCCTGAGTGTCTTGCTACTCTTTATACAGTCATCTCAGGCTGAGGTATCCTACAATAACTGGTATGTAGGAAATACTCATAGTGGTGCATGGATTCAATTTGATAAAGTATGGTTGTCGGCAGGGAGTTATCGGTTTACAACACGTTCGGTAGCAAAGAGTGAAGGCAAAACAGTTAAGTTGCAATTGAACGGAATTGATGTACAGTCAGGAGTAACAGTTCCAACCAGTTCACATAATGAATTTCAGTTGGTGCACCTTGGTGCAATGCAACTTGCTGAAGGATATTACAATGTACGATTAATCTTTGAGACGGGGGATGTAAACTGTGATATGATTTTCATTAGAAAAAGCACCAATAGTTCAACCTCTGTATTACCCGATGATATAAATTATTCCGTAAACTTCAGCAATAAACCTCTGATGGCTCCCATTGGTGGGGTTAGTTTTGGAACAGCCTATTTAGGGAAAGGTGGTGACACAGGGGATGAAGCCATGTGGACTGATAACAACAATAAACAATATTCACGGAAGCAAATGCTATCGTGGTATAAACAACAAATTTATACTTATTCATGGCCAATAAGTGATGAAGCACAGGATATACTTGTTCAGGAATACGTTGAATCCAAGGTTGCAGTCATATTTGCGCATGGACGCGGAGAGCTTGATACAAATTATCAAATTGAGGACAGAGGATATACACCCGGAATCGGAGGGATGGGGTGTATGGAAAATAAGAAATTAGTAGATGCAATCAAAAGAAATGAATTTGCGAAAAACAATATAAAATTTGCTTTTTTCTCCGATAACGCCGTTTTTCCCCTTGCATGCAAGCAATACCTGAATAAAACAATGAATTGGGGAGATCCTGTTTGCCAGGAGTTTATCTGGAACTATATATTTAAAAAATGGTATAACACCATTCCTGCAGATATGCTGTTTCAGGTATCGTCGGGAACAGTCCCTATCCAGTTATGGTCAGCAAATGCGAATTACGATTATTCTACATCCGATTCCAAAATCTATGAGTTTTTAAAATACATAGAGGGGAAAATGAAAACAGAGTTTAATCTGAATGTTGCCTGGGTGTTAGACGGTACGTTTATGAGTAGGGATCCAAGAACCACTGCATTAGCCTGGGGAAAACAGGGATGGTTTATCTGGGGCCAGAATGTTACTCAAATGGTTACAATTAACGGACGTAAATTTGCTTTTGCTTTAAATGGAGGGAGACTACCATTGAGAAGTGTCTGGTACAATGACTGGAGCCCTGAATCCAACACGGGTACTCATAGTGATAATACGGTTGACTATCATAATTCATCAATATTAACCACCGGGGATCCGATTATACGGTCAATTTATAAAAGTGCTGTCAGCCAGGGCGCAGAATGGCTGGTCATGGAAAGCTGGTGGGATTGGTATGAAGGATCCATCTATTGCCGGAGTGAAAATCCGGAACATAAATATCCAAACCAGTTTTTATCACTGATCAGAGAGTATAGCGATAGAAACTCTGAGTCAATTTTACTTGAAGCAGAAGGCTGCGATGAATTTTCTTCACTTTCCACCGGGAATAAAGGAGGCGCCTACCGGCTCCACTGGTATAAAGATCTGGATAAAGATATGATCGATGCAGATTTGTCAGTTGACCTGGATATTTTTCGACCATTGCATAAAGTCGGTACAATGGTAAATCAGGGGAAACCGGCCTCCCTGTTAACAGATTTTTCTGTCGGGTTTTATGATGTCTGGGGTATTGATGCTGCCGGGAAAGTGTATTGCCATGAAGCAGATGGAGTTCCGGTGAATAACTGGAAATCAGCCAGGTCGGCAAATAATATGAGTATAAAAAGCTTATCGTTGGGTGGATTTGCAGCCTGGGGTATATCTTCGTCAAATAAAGTAATTTCTTGTAGTCTTAGTCCAAATCAATCCACAGAAAACAGTAGCTCCTGGACGACAAAAAGCGACCCTGTGTTAGTTGTCGCTGTTGCAACGACTTTGAAAGAAGTTTTTGGTATTGATGGGATTGGAAATGTCTATTATAAAGATTTAAGCGGTAAAAAATCATGGAAGCTAATATCGGGTGGTAAAATGAAAACAATTACTGCCGATGATGCATTTGTTTGGGGCTTTTCACCTGCCGGAGAATTGACACGATTTTCCATACAGAATAAATCTGACTGGCAAGTAATCGATAATCCATATCAGTTAACCAAAATTGATGCCGGAGCAAATGAAGTATGGGGAATTAATGCCTTAAATGAAGTTTATCGTATCAGTTCTTCCGGTTGGGGAGTATGGGAAAAAGTATTTACGGGTTATGTGAATTTGAGTGTTGGGGTAGAATATGTTTGGCTTCAGGATCAGGACGGTAATATGTTCAGTTGCAAACTTGAAGGATTTGATACCCGTTCTTCATTCAGCATGGTTCAAAGTACACCAAATGGAATACAAGACAATAAAGCCAGTCAGAATTCAATTAATATTCTTAACAACCCATTTGTTGACAGGCTGAGAATAAAAATTGAAACAGAGAGTCAGTCCAAAATAATCATGACTTTGCTGGACTCAAAAGGACAGGTTGTAGTGATTAAGAATATTGAATCGGAAGTTGGCAGCCATATTTATGTGCTGGATGGTTTATCTGATATTTCGAAGGGTGTATATATTCTTTCAGTTGAGCAGGATGGACATAAGACAGTGATTAAGGCGATTAAAACAAATTGAGAATAAAATTAGCTTTAATTTGTATCTGAACTGATTAAATACATGCAGTTCAGATACAAATTATTGAAAATGATAATTGAATAACAAAAAATAATAATGAGAAATATCTTGTCTGTGTATAAAAGCGTGCTGATTATTTTTGCAGTATTAATAATTCAGTCAGCGAAATCAATTGAATATAAACATGTTTTTAATCCTGTTCAGGGACTGGTAAATGAAGTTGAAAAGCCATTCAGGAGTGAAATATGTATCAACGGAAAATGGAAGTTTATGCCATTGTATAATGTCACTGCAAATGATTTTAATCTTCCTTTGCATTTTGATTGGGAGTCAACAGACATTAAAATTCCTTCCCCCTGGAATGTAAACGATTTTACGGATAAACAGGGGGGTGACTTTATCACTTTTCCATCCTATCCCGAAAAGTGGAAGGGTGCCAAAATTGGTTGGATGCAAAGGACAGTTGATATTCCTGAAAACTGGAATGATAAGCAATTAAAATTACATTTTGAAGGTATACTGGGTAAGGCCCGGATATATGTAAACCGTAAGCTGGTGGCTGAGAATTTCGAACTTTTCTTACCGTTTGAGATTGATGTTACTAAGTTTTTACGACCAGGAGAAAGAAATGAGATTCTGGTTGGGGTTGCCAAACCAAATTTATTTGATGTTCAGGGGAAGTATGGACGTCGTACATATGTTGGAGGATCCATGTGGGGAACTGAAATGGCAGGAATATGGCAGGACGTCTATTTATTCGCTTATCCAAAACTGTTCGTTCAGGATGTATTTGTTCAACCCGATGTAAAAAATAATATATTGAAGTTGGTTGTTACCATACAGAATAACTCTTCACAGATCAAAAACATAACACTCTCCGGAGCTATAAAGAAGTGGGTCAACCTGGCAGGGAAGCAATTGGCTGAAATTCCTGAACAAAAGGGGCGTTTTGAAGTACAACCAACATTTAGTTTTCCACAGGAAAAGGTTTCTATCGGACCCAATTCAATTATAAAACTGACAATCGAACAAGCTCTGAATACTAAACTTGAGTTTTGGACACCAACTACTCCAAATCTTTACGGAGCAGAAGTGAGCATATTAGAAAATAAAAGTTGTATCGACAAAAAAATTGAACGGTTTGGTTGGCGGCAATTTACAACAGAGAATGGTAAACTACAGTTAAACGGGAAACAAATCACGTTAAAAGGAGATTCCTGGCATTTTACAGGGGTGCCTCAGATGACAAGACGATATGCATGGGCCTGGTTTAATATGCTTAAAGATGCCAATGCCAATGCTGTTAGGTTACATGCTGAGCCTTTTCCACGGTTTTATCTGGACATGGCTGATGAAATGGGAATCTGTGTACTGGATGAAACTGGTATCTGGTCGAGTGATGGAGGTCCAAAGATTGATAGTGAAGAATATTGGATTAGTTGTGAATCTCATTTGAGAAAACTAATTAATCGTGACAAGAATCATCCTTCCGTATTTGGCTGGAGCGTTTGTAACGAAACTGTGCCGGTAGTAATGTATGTTTTTAAAGCACCTGAATCCCTTGTCCAAAAACAGGTACAGGAAATCAATAAATGGGTAGCAATCGCTAAAGAAATGGATCCAACCCGTTCATGGATATCGGGAGATGGAGAAACTGACCGGCCGACTGATTTACCTATATTAATTGGGCATTATGGTGATGAAAACACCCTCAAAAACTGGTCATCTCAAGGAAAAGTATGGGGAGTAGGTGAAACCAGTATGGCTTACTATGGTACGCCTAAGCAGGTGTCAAAGGTGAATGGAAACAGAGCCTATGAGAGTATGTTGGGACGTATGGAAGGAATTGCCCAGGAAAGTTTTGATCTTATAAAAATGCAACGAAGTTACGGAGCTTCATATACCAGTGTGTTTAATCTGGTTTGGTATGCGTTACAGCCAATGCCATTGGGATTGAAAGATGTTACAAATGCACCGACACCTGAAGATGGTATCTTTTTTGGCTTTCAGGAAGGAATACCCGGTATGCAACCTGAACGGTTAGGTTCTTATACAACGACCTTAAATCCCGGATACGATAATTCATTACCATTGTACCGTACCTGGCCCATGTTCGATGCCGTTCGTGCTGCAAATGCCGATACGATACAATCCTATAATATTATTAAAAAGTTGCCTGAATCAGCTCAGTTTAAAATTATGGCACGAGACAATATTAAAGTATTTGGCTCGAAATCATCGGTATTAAAAGATGAACTTATTCAACTGGGATTAAAGACGAATGAAAAAAAGAAACTAACTGCAAAATCGATGCTTATCATTGATGGGAAAAATCCACCAATTGATAGTAAAATGGTGGCTGAAATAAAAAGCGGAATAGCTGCAGGTGTCCGTGTTCTTGTCTGGGGAGTTGATTTAGCTTCAATAGATGCATTAAATAAGATTCTACCCTACAAACTTGAACTTTCTGAACGAAAGGCAACATCGTTCCTTAAGATGAAAGATGTACCTATGCTGCAAGGATTGAGTCATGCCGATTTTTATTTCTCAGAATTGCTCTCACGGGGTAAAACAGCCATGAATTATGGTTTAAGTGGAGAATTTGCTTCAAAATCACAACCTTATTTAGAAGCATGTGGTACTGAATGGCAAAGCTGGAATTATAATGCAGAAACAACCAAAACAGCAAATGTATACCGGAGTGAATTAGAAACTAAAGGCTCAAAAATAGTAGTCGCAAGTGCTAATTATAATTCGTCAGACATTATTGTATCTTCTCTTGATTTTAATGATATTCGTCAGGAAAGTGATATAATTGTTCGAATCATGTTGTCAAACCTTGGCGCCCAGTTCAATGGAAATGGAACTTCGGATATGAAAGCTGTTGATGAAACAGGAAAACTACATACAGCTTTAATCTGTGGTGCATTTAATACCACCTCTATGAATTCGAATGAAATGCTTGAGTACAATTTCACGAAGAATGAGAAAGAGTTAAAGCCACAACCGGGAACTTCGACAGATGATAAACGCTGGGTATTTATAAAAGCAAACAAAAAAAACATATTCAATATCCGGAATGCACAAATCTCGGGAAGTAATGAAAATGCGGCGGTATATCTGAGTTTTTGGTTATTTAGCCCCCGGTCGTTAGTGAATCTGTTGGCTGAACCGGATATGCCGAAACTGGATATGGTTATAGGCGCTGAAAATGGGTATGCACTTAATATTAACGGGAAACGTTTTTCGAAAAATGTGACTGATAAATTTTCTATTGACGGTAATAAAATTGAAAATCTGCCATTAGAAAAAGGGTGGAATCATTTAATACTAAAAATTGTACGTGGTTCAGGTGAGGGGAGTTGGAACCTGAATGCCCGTTTTGAGTCGAATAGTCCGGAGTATTTAAAGCAAATGCTGTCATCTGTTTCAAGATAAAAATACAAGTTGAAAATGAGTCATCTTCTTTTTTATATTAAAGTTACAGAAGGATGTTTTATGCAATTATCCTATGATCCCCAGGTTGTGCCGGAAATAGAGTGATCCGTGATTTAATAATTGGAGGAATTTTCGATTTGATTTTCATGATTTGAATTAACTGCCGTATAGAAATGATAAAGATTTATTTTTGGCACTTTTATTCTACTTTGACAGATTAATCAATAAAAAATATAGACCATAAAAAGACAAAAAAACAAGGAAAATACAAAAAAATAACTCAAGTAATAGTTCGTTATGTCATTTATATTTAGTATATTAGTAGCATAATTGATAGATAATAAATGATAAATGAATGCAAAAACTATTAAGAGTATTTTAATTTTAAATTCATGAGTAATAAGAGTATCAAGCTTGTCGCCCGATTGAGTCATTAATCGTAATTATCAAAAATAAAGTATTTGGAGAAACACTGAATAGGCTTGTATTTATCTGAATATCAGTAAATATTTTAAAGTAAAACAAAACAGTTTTTCAACAAGGCCGAGATATATGCGCAAGGATTATTAATGAGCGAGAATAGTAATTACCATAAAGCAGGTTGACAGTATAATGTTCGTTTTTAAATAAAAATTAATTGAGAATTAGAGTAAATATTTAACTATCAAAGTAAATCTAATAATAAAAACACTCTTAAATAATGATCAGAAAAACAAATGTGCATTTAAAACATAGTTTTATATGTCTAAAATTAATACTTATTGGTCTGATTCTCTTGATTTCTAACAATCAAACACTGGGACAAGTCACTACGGATATAAATTCGTTGCTGGATCAGAATAATGTTTCATGGAATGTTCCCGGACCAACTTCAGCCCAGTCCATGCCCATCGGAAATGGTGATATCGGATTAAATGTATGGGTTGAAACCAACGGGGATCTGGTTTTTTATATCAGTAAAACCGATTCGTGGAGTGAAGATAATTACGGAAGCTGGGGTTTGCTTAAGTTAGGAAAGGTGAGAGTTACGTTAAGCCCGGCACCAACAATGACTACATTCCTACAAGTCTTGAAACTCAGAACCGGAGAAATCCTTATTACAGAAAATAATACAACATTCAGAGTTTGGGTAGATGCCAATAATCCGGTAATCCGGGTTGAATCATCAAGCGATCAGTCTAACACTATGACGGTTACTCTTGAGAACTGGAGAACCAGTACTCAAAATGGAGTAACAGCCGATGTTATTAGCAGTACTGAAACAAGTAATATTTCATGGTATCACAGAAATCTTACTTCTAATATCAATCTGAAGACTATTTTTGGAGCAATAATAAAAGGGACTGATTTAGTTAATAAAAGTTCCACCGTATTAGAATCATCTGTCCCATCAACTTCCCATCTTATTTCAATATTCCCTCTTACGGAGAAAAATGTCACACCTGGTCAATGGGCAAACAAATTGAAGGATAATATTAATCAGATAGAAGGACTTGATTTTGAAACTACCCGCACTGTTCATCAAAACTGGTGGAACGAATTCTGGCACAGGAGTTGGGTCTTTGTTCGTGGTGATGCGGCTGCAACCAATATAACCAAAGGCTATGTGCTCCAACGTTTTGTTACTGCTTGTGGTGGTCGTGGTGCATATCCGATTAAGTTCAATGGATCGATTTTCGTTGTTGACAATCCGGCTTTAGATAATGGAAACGGAACTACAATTTCTGTTAATGCTGACTACAGAACATGGGGTGGGCAATACTGGTTTCAAAATACCCGTGCAATGTATTGGCCACGTCTGGCAGCCGGTGATTTTGACTTAATGAGACCACTTTTCGATATGTATGCGAAAATTTTACCGGCAAATGCTGCTCAAGTAAAGACATATTACAATCATGAAGGATCATATTTTGCTGAAACGGCTCCATTTTTTGGGGGGATACCCTATGCCGGACCGGAAGTTACCGAAGACTGGACTTTGCATTATTTCACCCCTATTCTTGAATTAAGTATGATGATGCTTGATTATTACGAGTTTACTGAAGATAGCGCTTTTGCAAAGCAAACATTATTACCTGTTGCAAAATCAGGGATTACATTTTTCGATAAACATTTTCCACGCGATACAAATGGAAAGATGTTGTTAGATCCCGACAATTCTATCGAGATGTTTTGGAAAGTGAAAAACCCGGCACCTGACATTGCCGGTTTGAGAGCAGTTTTAGCGCGACTTATTGCGTTACCCGAAACACTTGTTGATAATACTACACGATTGGCCTGGGTGAATTTACTTGCGCAAATTCCGGAACTTCCCAACGGTTTAAATGGAGACATTAAAGTGCTATTCCCCTATGAAGGTCCACAAACAGCCCAAGTAAGAAATCGTGAAAATCCGGAGCTTTATTCAGTTTATCCATTTCGTATTTATGGTTATGGAAAACCAGATTTACAACTGGCCATCAATACATTTAATGCACGGAAGCAAACTTCAAGAGATTGTTGGTCACAAGATCCGGTTCAAGCAGCAATGTTAGGATTATCCAATATCGCAAAAGACTATGTGAGTTTTAATTTAACAAGAAAGGATCCGAGACAGAAATTTCCTGCTTTTTGGGAAAAAGTAAATGATTATTCTCCGGATGAAGATAATGGTGGGAATGGAGAACATGGTTTGCAATTGATGATAATGCAAACAGAAGGAAAGAAAATCACGCTTTTACCTGCATGGCCTCAAGGTTGGGAGGGTGATTTTAAACTAAATGCCCCTTTTCAGACTACTGTACAAGGGACTATTAGCAATGGCACAGTTACCAATCTGATTGTAACGCCTGCTGAAAGAGCAGCTGATGTAACAATACTATCATCTATAAAAATCAGTCAGACGGGTTGGATTGCAAATGCGTCTAACAATAACGGAGAGGCATCTAAAGCAATTGATGGAAAATCAGCAACCCGCTGGAATACTCAAACACTTCAGGTTCCCGGGCAAACTTTTACACTGAAATTCGCTAAAAAGGAAAAACTAAATAAGGTAATTCTAGATTATCAACTGGCATCAGGTGATGGACCAGAGAGCTTTGAATTGTTAGTTTCTGATAACGGTAACGATTGGTATGGTCCTGTTCTGAGTGGAAAGGGAAGTAATATTGCAACAGAAATGAATTTCCAATCAGTAACCTCACAATATTTACGCATAATACAAACAGGTTCGAAAAATCTTTATTGGTCAATTGCAGAGTTGAATGCGTTTGGCGATGCTGCTGCTGTAAGTGTAACAGGAATAACAATTGAGGCGGATAATGTAGCAGTACCTGTAAATTCGAAATTGCAGTTAAATGCGGTTATTATACCTGTCGATGCGCAAAATAAGGCAGTCGTATGGCAATCCAGTGATCCGAAAATAGCTACTGTTAACGAAAATGGAGTATTGACAGGACTTGCCGTAGGAGAAACTACTATAACTGCAATAACACTGGATGGTATCTACAAAACGACGAAAAATATAAAAGTTACTGATGAGACGGACATAAAAACTGTAAAAAACAGTTTTTATGAAATTGAAATAACACCAAATCCGGCAAGAGATTATATTTTAGTAAAAACACCCTTTGAAAATTACACTTTAAAAATAACTGATTCGAAAGGACAATTAATTATAACTGTTCAGGGAATTAATTCCAAATCAATCATTTCTACAAAAAATATGAAAAAAGGTCTGTATCTGGTAAGTGTAATTCATGATAATCAGCAGGTAAGTGAGAAATTGATAATTGTATAATTTTTTTTAAAAGAATAACCAGAATTAAAATGTAAAGTTAAATATATTAGAATCAGTATCATGAAAAAACTATCTTTTTTTAAATGGACATTATTGCTTTTTCTTATTTGTTCATTAAATATTGTGAATGCAAAGAATATATACCTTTCCACTTCAGGAGTTGATATGAATGATGGACTTACCGAATTAACTCCAATAGCATCATTATCAACTGCATATCAAAAAGCAGAAACAGGTGATATAATTAAAGTTTCAGGTATAATTGATTTTTCAATTGATCCTGTCTTAACCTCAGTACCAAAAGCGGGGTTAAATGTTGATAAAGTAATAACAATTGAAGGTGCATCAAAAACAAATGATGGATTTGATGGGAAAAAATTAACCCGTTTTTTTCAACTAAATGCAGGTGCCGTTTTAACCTTGAAAAATCTTCAGTTTAAAAACGGTAGTTACAACGCACTCCAGGGAGGTGGTGCTATTTATATCAATGGAGGAGAATTAAATTGCACGGATGTGATATTTGATAGTAATTCGGTAAATTTCAGTAATACAGCAACAGGAGGTGTTTTTAAAGTAGATGCAACAACAGGGTTGACTTTTAAAAACTGTGTTTTTTCAAACAATACAGGGAATATAGCCGGAGTGCTTTATGTGAATGATACTAAGAATCCAAATATTAATATCAGTTTTACAGGATGTGCATTTGTATCAAATATATCCAACGGCACGAATGGAGGGGTTGTATCATATTTCCGCTTAACAGATACTGCAGCCAACAATTCAATATCTTTCGTTAATTGTACAATGACAAAAAATCAGGTTACTTCACAAACCAATGGAGGAATTCTCTACTTTACAAAATCTCATTCGAGTGTCATTGCCAACATCATAAATTGTACCATATATGATAATACGAATGCCGGATTCATAAATCATGGTGCCGGAATAAAAGTGTTAACTGCTTTTTATGGTAAATTGAATATCTATAATACAATTATTGAGGGAAATATGACCTTGCTGAACAAGGTTTACAGTGATTTGGTATATTCATTTATTCCAACAGCAAGCACGTTGAATATTAAAAATTCAATTATCGGCAGAAGTGGCGGAACGTCTGTGATACCAGTAGAATGTTATTCCGGAGATAACTATTTTAATTATCTGATAGATACTTCAATTAAATTAGATTTGATTGCTTACTTCGGAAATTTTGATACAACAAATAATATTTATCCATTAATCGCCGGTTCAGCTGGAATTAATTTAGGGAATGCTCAGTATTTGCAAACCTTGAATATTAATTCCGATCAGATGGGTACACCGCGGTTATTTGCAAATAATAAATGCTTTGCCGGTGCTGCTGAAATTATTGGGAAACCTACAAATCCTGATGGTACTCCGGCCGAATGTTATAAACATTTTATCATGTATGGCCAGAGCCTTTCGACCGGTCATCAATCATATCCAGTCATTTCAACTGAAAATATATCAGGAAATTATATGTTAGGAGATCAGATCTGGGAAAACTATGGAAATGCAGATATTACTTCATTCAGGCCGCTGGTTGGTACAATTTCAGATGCGTTTAAAAATCAGCAGGGCATTATGAGTACTTCTGCAGGAACGATTGCCGAATGTCCGTTATTTGGAGCTGTCAACCATATACAATTAAAACAACCCGGTGAAAAGATTCTGGCAACTTCATGTGGGACAAGCGGTACGTCCATTGAACAGCTATCTAAAGAATCTCAAACAAAATCATTCTATAAAGACTATGTTAATGCAGTAAAATACTCTGCTGCAATTGCCCGAAATTCAAATATGACCATGTCATGCCCGGCAATTTTCTGGTTACAGGGTGAGTGGAACTATCAGGGTTATGAAGAGGGCTTAACGGCTGGTAGCAAACCGACTTCAGATAAGGATACATACAAAGCTCTAATGCTAAAATTAAAGGACAATATGCAGTCGGAAGTTCAATTCAGATATGGGCAGGAAGAAAAACCGCTGTTTATTACATATGAGTGTGGGGCTCAATACATTAAAGGAAGAGAACAGACGATAGGAATGGCTCAGTTGGAAGCCTCAAACGAAAATTCTGATATTGTTTGTGCCGGTTCTATTTATCCTATGTCCGACAGAGGAGGACACCTTGATCCTAATGGCTATCGTTGGTATGGTGAAATGTTGGGAAAAGTTTATTATGAAACTAAAGTTTCAGGTGAAAATTTTAAACCCTTGCAACCTATGGAGATTTCAAGAACTGAGTTGACTAATAAATTGAGAATTAAGTTTTTGGTTAAACATTTACCGTTGGTTTTTGATCAGTTAATTCTTCCAAAAATACAGGATTATGGTTTTGAAATCTATGTAAATAATGTAAGGCTTACAATTACAGGCATTTCGATTACTGATGATTGTGTAAATATTACTACTTCCGGGTCAATGGCAGGGAATGTGGAAGTTGTTTATGCCGGTGAACATACCAGTGGGAATGGAAATCTACGGGATAGCGATCCATATCAGGCATTTTTCAAATATATAGATTTGGATAAAAAAAATGCTGATGATTCGTTTGTTTTTCCCCGCGATGCAGGACAAACTACCTTGCGTCCTGCCTATGAACCTAAAGATGCAACAGGTAACGTAATTTATGACCAACCCTATCCTTTATATAATTTTAGTGTGTCATTCTATTATACATTGAAAGCTGATAAACAGTCTTATAACGTTACTTTTGATACTCAAACGGCAGTCTCAAATCCTACTTCTGATAATAGTATAACAGCCTATCAATCAGGAAAAATATTGACTGTAATGACCGATATTTCGACACTTGAGCCGCTCAAAGTCAGGATATTCAATACATCAGGAATGTTGATAAATTCATTTTCATTGATGTCGGGTTCCGGGAAAAATAAAAGGAATTATTCTCTTGCAAACTTGCAGTCAGGGGTTTATCTTGCAAATATTGAATCAAGTACAAGTTCTAAAACAGTTAAACTAATTCTAAATTAGTCTCATCCTAAAGTGCTATATTCAGATGAAAAGGAACCGGAATTCTATTATTATTTTAATTTTGTTTACTTCGATATTCTTTCAGAATGTCGAGGCACAAAGATATTTAGAGTTAGCTCTTTATTCTCAAAATAAAAATATTATAACAGGGAAAAATGATGAACCTAAGATAAATGTTTTCCTTCCAAAAACAAGTAATGGAGTTGCTGTGATCGCTTGTCCGGGTGGAGGGTATTCCGGTTTGCAAATAGCAAATGAGGGAAATTCATTTGCTCAGTATTTTAACGAGCAAGGGATAGCATTGATTGTGTTAAAGTATCGGCTGCCCAATGGAATTCATGATATTCCACTGGCAGATGCCGAACAGGCAATGCGAATGATTAAAGAAAATGCTACCGAATGGCATATCAATAAAGAAAAGATAGGTATAATGGGTGCATCTGCAGGTGGACATCTTGCATCAACTCTTGCTACTCACTTTACTGTTGATACCCGTCCATGTTTCCAGATTCTGCTTTATCCGGTAATCACGATGAAGAGTGATTTTACAAATACAGGTTCCCGTAAAGCGTTATTGGGAGAAAAACCGGTTGAGGAACTTGTAGAGTATTATTCGAATGAATTGCACGTCACACCCACAACTCCACAGGCATTTATTGTATTAAGCGATAATGACAAAGTTGTATTTCCTCAAAATAGTATTAGTTATTATCAGGCACTTCAAAAAAACGGAGTAAATACGGAGTTACATATTTATCCCACCGGTGGCCATGGTTGGGGCATTAGTAATAACTTCAAATATAAAACTCAATGGACAGATGCATTGAGATGTTGGTTGAATGCAATTCAAAAACAATAATTTACAAGGTAATCAATTTTATTCAGGGAGAAAACATTGATTACAAAATGATGGGACTTGGTGGTGATACATCATGGGGACTTTAACCACACCAAAAGTATCAGATTGGTACTCACCAGACCATAGAGTATGGATTTTCTTTTATTCCGTATGGAAAAAGGGATTATTCCTGAAGAATTAGGAAAGTAGTATTAGTGAGTTTTTTAAAGTATATAAAGGTTGTTTCTTATGAAAATCAGATTTATTGTTGTATTAGTTGTTTCACTTATTTTTTGCTTATCTCAAAGCTCCCTGTCTGCCCATAAGCAATATAATTCATACTCAGGACTTGTAATGGCCGGCTATCAGGGTTGGTTTAATACTCCTGAGGATGGATCCGGTAGAGGCTGGAGGCACCTGACAGGGAAAGATGGTTTTAAACCGGGTTCCTGTAATATTGATTTGTGGCCTGATGTGTCTGAATACCAAACTACTTATGACACCCGTTTTAAATTTGATGACGGTTCAGATGCACGGGTTTTCAGCTCAAATGACAAATCTACGGTTGTGACCCATTTTAAGTGGATGAAGGAATATGGAATTGATGGAGTGTTTATGCAAAGGTTTGTAGGTGAAATCAGAGAGAAAAGTGGACTCGCTCATTTTAATAAGGTGCTCTCTTCAGCTTTTAGTGCAGCAAATCAATACGATCGTGCTATTTGCATTATGTACGATCTGAGTGGAATGCATGCCGGCGATGCACGGATAATTCTGAATGATATTGATGACTTGTCAAATGTCTACAATTTAAAATCTCGCGATGAGACACCTACCTATTTATTTCAAAACGGGAAACCACTGGTATGTGTCTGGGGAATCGGTTTTAATGATGGACGGAATTATGGACTTGAAGATGCCCGGGTGATTATTGATGGATTAAAAAAAAGAGGTTTTAGTATAATGATTGGTGTCCCGACCCATTGGAGAGAACTGAATTCGGACACTGAACCGGATCCTGAATTGCATAAGGTGATTAAAAAATGTGACATTCTGATGCCCTGGTTTGTGGGTCGTTATGATGAAGATAGTTATCCTGAATTCTCTTCATTGATAAAGAAAGATCTGATATGGTGTATGGAAAATAAAATTGAATATGCACCTCTGGTTTTTCCGGGTTTCTCCTGGAAGAATATGAAAGGATATAATACAAAGCAGATAGCACGAAACAAGGGTTCTTTTTTTTGGAGCCAGATTTCCGGAGCCCTGACTGCAGGCTGCAAGATGCTTTATGTTGCCATGTTTGATGAAATGGACGAAGGAACTGCAATTTTTAAGGCTGCTACTGAAGTCCCGACCGGTGAAAGTAAATTCATACAGATTGATAAAAAGCAAGGAAGTGATTACTATTTGTGGCTGACAGGGAAAGCAGGTGAAATACTACGTGGTGAGAAAAGTCTTTCTTCAAAGTTGCCATCCCGTAATTAATTCGTGTAATCAATTGACTCTATTTTAAATCATATAAAATGAAAAAAATAAAACAGAAGTTCCATATCTTTCTCCCGTTGGTTTTATTGTTGAGCTTTCAACCTGAACTGATGGCACAGGACAATACTCTGATCGGAAAGGTTTTTTGCGGCTATCAGGGCTGGTTTAACTGTTATGGTGATGGTTCTGCTGTTGAAAGATGGTTCCACTGGTCCGGTGGAACGTACAAATCAAATGCAGGATTTCCCGAACCCGGACATTTGAATTTTGAAGTATACCCGGATGTTACTGAGTATAATCCGCAAAGTTTATTTCAAACAGGTTTTGCCGATTTTGGGGATGGTCAGCCTTCAAAATTATTTTCTTCCTACAAAACCGATGTCATGGAAAAGCATTTTGAATGGATGCAAACCTATGGAATTGACGGCGTTGCACTTCAACGGTTTTTGGGTGAAACCACCGATGGCGTTTTTAAAAAAAACAGAGACAGTGTATCTGTACGAATGAAACGGGCGGCTCAAAAGTATCAGAGACTTTACTACATCATGTACGATATGGGAGCAGACGATACCACCTATTTTAAGAATGATTGGAATCATATGGTGAAGGATTTGAAAATTACCGATTCTCCGTATTATGCAATGCAGAATGGAAAGCCGGTTGTCTGCATCTGGGGATTTGGATTTAACAGCCGGCAAAACCTACCTGCCAATAGCCTGGCTATTATCAATTGGCTTAAAAAGAACGGCTACTATGTGATCGGAGGAGTTCCCACCGATTGGCGACTGGGAATTAACGATTCATACTCCGGTTACGAGGCTGTTTATCAGGCTTTCAATATGATTTCACCCTGGACGGTGGGTAGAGGAAGTGTTGTAAATAATACCTACAAGACCACCTATCTACAACCTGATTTTACCTATTGCAAGGCTCATGGCATTGATTATCAACCTGTAATATTTCCGGGATTTGCATGGTCGAACTGGAATTCAAATAAAGTCAATGAAATACCACGCAGAAAAGGTGATCTCTTATGGCAACAGGTTTATAATATTAAAAGCATGGAAATTCCAAGTATGTATGTTGCTATGTTTGACGAATATGACGAAGGAACGGCAATTTTAAAGGCTGCCGACAGCTATTTTGCGAAACCTACAAATCAGTATTTCCTTACAACGAGTGCTGATGGAACCTATATTTCATCAGACTTCTATATGCGCCTGGTAGGCAAAGCAACTAGGGTGTTTAAGGGGCTCGATCCGTTGACTTCACAAGTGACAATCCCTTATTCTGTAGGTCCAAATTGGTTCAGAACCAGTGTAGAAATTGGTTCAGATGCTTTGATCCTCAAACCAAATGTGGTTGAATCTAAGTCAAATGTGCTTGGAATAGGAGGCATTGGTTCACCGGGATGTACTGTAACTTCAGGCGGGATAAGCCATTCGGGTATCTATTCTATTAAATTTACAGGGAATGATAATTCTTCAACAGATTCGTATTGTAGTTTTATGGCATTCGATGTTGATATTCCGGTTTCTTCCGATTTACAATTGTCATACTGGTCGTATCCGTTAAATGATAACGGAAGATATGCTGCAGTTGATTTGCTTATGACTGATGGTTCACGCCTTCGT
>Ga0302286_10001420_pt1 | contig 17841 bp, 15 predicted proteins | sample III_Fen_E2_3_FD_198765 | JGI IMG/M metagenome (GOLD analysis project Ga0302286, IMG submission 198765) | Peat permafrost microbial communities from Stordalen Mire near Abisko, Sweden - III_Fen_E2_3 | ecosystem: Environmental > Terrestrial > Soil > Wetlands > Permafrost | place: Sweden: Abisko...
AATATACAAGATTATGATGCTATTATTGGGGTTCCAGAAGAGTACTTTGACCATGCTAAAACTTTATATAAAACACTACCTAAAAATGAAAATGAAGAAAAAAATCCAGAATTGTTTATTAATAAAGTGGCCGTATTTGTAAGTTCTAGTGTTAGTCCAAAAGATAACCATATAGATCCTGATGCGGTGGAAAAAATAGAAAAATTAAATGACCAAAAATATAATCCTAAGTCTATTATGACAATTATGGATTTAAGTAGAACTGTAACTGGCGATTTTGATAACAAGAAGTTTAATGACATAGTATCGCATAAGGATAATTTGCCTCCAGAAGAAAAACAAGATATAAAATCTGTTGATTTGGAGCTTGTAGAAGATGTTTTGCAACAAACTATAACGTACAAATCTGGTAAAGTATCTATTGAAGATTTTGAATCCTCTGGATCTTTTGGAACATTAGGACAGTATGAAAATAATAAGAGGGTGATTGAATCTCCTTCTAAAGAAAAAACTACGTATACTAAAATTTATGATGCTAAAAGAGGTGTAAAATCCAAATCGATTGCTAAAGATAGGCGGACAGTATCAGATATTACTGTTTTCAAAGATTTGGAGACAGGAAAAACTAAGAAAATTGAGTATGTGTCATCTAGTCAAATCCCTGGTATTCTTGATCTCCGAGAACGTGATATAGATGGTAATGTTAAAGTTTTGAGTACTGGCTATCTTGATAAAGACGGTAATAAAATAGTAAAAAGAGATTTTAAGTCTTTTGATGACACAAGGACTCAGTACGATTATAAAGAGTCCCCAAAGGGAAGTAACGCTTCTGATTATACGATAACTGATAAAGATGGTAATGTTCTTCTTTATGAACATAAAACTTTTGATGTAATAGATGATAACCATTTTAAGAGTTCTATAAATGGTCATAATTATGATATGAATGTAGATAAAGATCATTTTCTAACTGTTACTGATGACAAGCAAAAAACTGTGTCATTTGACTTTGATGAGCTTACGGGTGACAATTATCCGGTATTTAAAGATGTCCTTAAACACATTCCAGGCAATGAATTTTTCAATATGAAGAAAGCAGGAACCAAAGGAATTTTGCCTCTGGATTACGATAATGCTTGTTACGCTCCATCGAATTATATATTTATGGGGAAATCATACACTAAACCAAGTACGTATTTTCATGAGTTTGGACACAATAAAGATGTCACTGTAGGTCCAATGGGATTTTATGGACCTTCACCGATGTATAAAGATTATAATTTCCTTAAAACGTCTAGACGTGAGATGAATTTGTATACTAAAAATTTCCCATCAACGCAAAGAAACTACATAGATTATTTTGTGTCACATCTTGGTCAGGCTAGTCAGATTGGTGCAAAAAGAGAAACAATTGCAGAAACGAATTCAATATTAAATACTCCTTATCAGGATATAAAAGATTTAGAATTTAGAACGATATATCTTCAAAGATATTTCCCAAAAACAATCGCTCATTTGGCAAAATCATTGAACCCTGATATTTATAATAGTGATGGGATATAAATTTTAAATTGTAACATATTCTAATATTTATCTTGATTTAAGGCAATTCCGCTATCACAACTACACTTTATACAGGTATGAAGGTATTTTCTGGTGTACAACTATGGCCTCAGTATGGCGTAGGTAATAATTCTAAAAAACGAAGTTATGTATCATCCCCTTATTTATCTCAAGGAGTTGATACGGTTCATTTTGGTGCGTGTAAAAAGAAAGATAAGGAATCTTTTATTGTTCCAGTTGATGAAAATAATGAGATTGATACAACTAAATTAAAAGAACAATTAACTAATATAAAATTGGGTCAAACTGGTGTTGGGTTTCAGCCAGTCACAGTAAATAAGATATCACATCTTGTAAATAATGATAATAAAGATGTATTGGAAACTATGATTAACGCAAAAGGTAATTATTTCCCTAGATTTGGTGATTATCCTATAGTAAGATTTTTAAAGTTGGTTACTCCAGATAAGAAAGAAACGTTTAAGACTTTGGTTGCTGAAACTTACACAGATAATCACCATCAAACTGAGCCAAGATTTGATTTTAGTGATATTGAATCATTATTACAAAAGGTTAATGACAACAATAAAGGAATGTTGAATATCCTGTTAAAGGAAAAGAAACAGAATTTACTTAAAAATGTAATCCCGAGGTTTAACTCTGAACAAATACAGAATTTATTAGAAGTACATACTTCTCAAAATGATAAATTTATGAAGAGGCTTGTCAAGGAAAAAAAAGATGGGGTTTGGTATGCTGGAAGATTTCCTGGTTCTGATATTGCACATATTGTAGGGAAATATAATAAACATCCCCAAGTTGTTTCATTACTTGTCAATGAAAAATCTGATGATGTGACTCAATCCCGATTTCGCTCTTCAGATATTGTTGTTTTAGCAAATAGTGCTTCAAAAGAAGCATTATTAACCAAATTGGTAAAATCTAAAAATATTGATAATACAAAAACTAGGTTTAATGCTAGTCAAATTAAAACTTTGTTGGATTATAATAATTCCAATAAATTCACTCAAGAGATGATGGATTCTCTACTTAATTTAAAGACCAAAGATAATAAAAACTATATATTATCTTCTCAGTTTGTGGATAAAATAAATAAAAATTATCATGATTTATCATATCTTCCATATACATTAGGAACTTTAAAGCTAATTGAAAAATATAAAGATAATGAAAAATGGGTAAAAGAAACAGGAATGGGTAACAATTTCCATTTGATTTTGGGTGCTTTAGATGCAGATAATCTTAAAGTTTTTAATAATGATAAATCACTAAAATTTATAAGTAAAAATATACCAGATAATGCTAAAGAGATATTGATTGCTCTTGAGGATAAGAATTTTAAGGGTAAATACAATATGTTTATAAATGGAGATGATACTCATAAACAATTGGTTAACTTTAAACTTGAGAATGGTGAACCTGTTATTTTGAGTAGAGAAAATCTTTTGTATAGTGATGATAAAAGACAACTTTATTTAAAAAAAGTATTTAATGACGGAAGTAATGTTCTTCAAAAAATTAATTATAGAAAAGATTTAGATAGTTATGATAGGTCTGTGGCTATTTCTGCTTCAACTGCATCTTTTGATGACTGTGCAAATCTAGTATCATACGAAACAATAAAGCCATCAGAAGACAAATCTTATCAACATCAAATAAATACTTATGTCCGAAAAAATACTGCTATAAATAAGGTTTCTAATGGTGAAGTTAAAGTATATGGTAGTGAAAAACAAGGCTTTAAAAATACAAGAGTTGTAACTTCGCCTGATGGAACAACAACAGAACAAACCATCATACAGGGTCCAAAAGGTAGTGGGTCTACTTATAAAATTATAGATAAAGATGGTAATGTTTTATTAAATCAAACAAGACGTCATTATCAGCTTGATGAGAATCATTATCATTCTGTCGTTAATAACCAATTATATGATACTGTAATTGATGATGACAAAATAGTTGTATCTAAAGTTATGAAAGGTATAAAATCCCCACTAAAAACTATAGAATTTGAATTAAATGATTCACAAGATAAAGAAACTGTACCGCCATCAATGAAAAAATTATATCAGCAATTACCAGGTGATTTTTTCTTTAAAATTGCGTATCAAGGGTTAAGTTTATCAGATAATTATTTAGAAAAAAATAATGCGGCATACGATAAAGGCAAAATATCTATGTCAAAAGAATTATTAGATAACGCATTTATATTTGCTCATGAACTTGGCCACGCACAAGATGACATATCTAATCAATTATTGAACGAAGATAAAGATTTATTAGATTTGTATGAAAAAGAATTGAGTAATTATAAAAAAGTTGCGTCGTCTAAGGAAAGCTCCATAATAGATTATTTTATTAACAACAGTAAGGGTGATAAAAGAGGAATACAAGAGGTAATAGCGGAAGCTAATGCAATAACCTCAGGTCTTATCAATTACAATGACTCTGATATTATGATGAGAGGGGTTATATTGCAGAAGAATTTCCCTAAATCAATAGCTTATGTAGCCAACAAGTTGAATGAAGGCTATAACTAGGTTTAAAGAGATAAAGAGTACTAATTTATATATGATCAAAAATTTCTAGTGGATTATCGATTATTATTTTTGCATTATTTTGGGTTAAGAAATTTTTACTCTTATAACCCCAAGAAACACTTATACAATCCATTTTAGCATTTTGGGCTGTTTGAATATCAACTTCAGAATCTCCTACAAAAATAGCTTTTTCAGGAGTTGATTGAAGATATTCTAGTGCAAGGAAAACTGTATCAGGTGCAGGTTTTTTCTCCGTGTTTTTACTTTGACCTATTGCGATATTTATAAGCCCATCAAAATATTTCTCACACAGTGGTTTTACTGCTATATCAAACTTATTTGATACGACTGCAACTTTATAACCTTTTGATTTTAGCGTATCAAGCATTTCCATAATATATGGATACGCGACAGTTTTATTATCCATATTCTTTGCGTAGTGTTCTTTAAAAATCCTTAAACACTCTTTATAATTTGGGTTTTCAAGACCATCAGGTATCATTCTCTCAATTAGTTTTTCAACTCCATTTCCAACTGCATTCCTGACGTCAAAAAGTGTCTTTTTAGGGTATTCAAATTCGTATAATACATAATTGACACTGTCTTTCAAATCTTCAAGTGAATTTATCAGTGTACCGTCTAAGTCAAAAATTATTGTTTCGTATTTCATTATTGTTTATCCATTTCAACTAAAGAGGTGAAGATTTGGAACCCGTGGTCTTCATCTATTTCTATAACTTTATAACATTTATTTGTATATAATGACGGTGTGGTTATGTGGTAAACACCATTATAAAAAAGTTCATCATTCATATTAAAATGTCCTGTGACCACTCCAATAACGTTATCATGCCTGCTAATTAGTTTAAGGTACTCAATTGCATTAGGGGTGTATAAGGTATCATTCTTCGTCTTGTGTGCTATTGGAAAATGTTGAAGTATAACTACTTTGCTATCTTTGTATTTGTTAAGTTGAGTTTCTAGCCAGTCTAAAGTTTCTGGCATGAAGAAGCCACTAGGTGTATTGATAAGCTCTTTTGCTCCATCAACTACTATAAATACAACTTTATCTTTTTGGAATACATAGTTTGTACTCTTAGGAGATCTGAAACCCATTTCTTCGTGGATTATATCAGCATAAGTATCTCTATCAAGTTTTTTGCTCTTGTTTAAGTCTCTGTCGCCAGTCACTATATAAAATGGTTTATTTAAGTTTTTGGCATCTTCTATAAATGCTGTTAGAAGTTCTTTTTTCCCAACTGTTATGTTGTCACCCGAAAATACAACAAAATCAATATCGTTCATTTTATTAATATCAGCGATTGCTTTATCTAGTATGCCCTGAGCTTCGTTGTTACCTCTACCATACATCGCATCAGCAATCTGAATAAATTTTATGCTTTTAGCAGACGCAGTATTAGTTAATAGAATCATTACGAACATAATTGAAAGAAATATTTTAAATATTGTTTTTTTCATATGTTATCTCCGATTTATTAACAATAGCACAAAATAATACCCCTGTACAAGTCATAAAAACGGCTTTGTCTCTTGTGTTATGATACAGAATTTATACCTTGTCGTACATTTCTATAATTTGGTTTATTCCACCTTCTGCTGTTTCAAAAAGTTCAATCATTTGAGATTTTTCATAAGGTTCGCCTTCTGCTGTTGTTTGAAAATCTACAATCTTGCCACTTTTTGTAAGTATAACATTAGAATCTACTCTGGCATGTGAATCTTCTTGATAGTCTAAATCCAGTAAAATATCATCATTAGAAATCCCTATTGAAATTGCTGCGATAGGCTCAATTATAGGATTTTCTTGGATTTTGTCTTCTGCTATAAGTTTTTCTATAGCGTCTCTTAATGCTAAATATCCTCCACAGATACTTGCTGTTCTTGTTCCACCATCGGCTTGAATAACGTCAGCATCTACAGTTATTGTGATTCCTGGCATTTTTTCTAAATCCACACATGCTCTTAAACTTCTTCCTATGAGTCTTTGAATTTCGTGGGTTCTGCCTGAAACTTTATTTCGTTCTCTATTACACCTTGTGTTTGTTGCAGAAGGTAATAGTGAGTATTCTGCTGTTACCCAGCCACGGTTGTCGCCTGTTTCCATCCATTTTGGACTTTTATATTCAACAGATGCTGTTGTGATAACTTTTGTATCTTCAAATTCTACCAATACTGAGCCTAGGGCGTGTATTGTAAAATCTTTTGTAAACTTCACTGGTCTTAATTCCTTGTTTCCTCTGTTATTCTTTCTCATATCTTCCTCACTTTTTCTATACATCTTTAAATGAACTATAATCCCACATATAAATCTGGCCGCAATATTTGCACACAGCATGTTGGTTCATAAACATTAAATCAGGAATAAAGGTATATCCATCGACTGTTATTTCTAAATCCCCGTTTTTATTATATTTATTCGTAAATTTCTTGCTTCCCTTGTACTCAGGGGAAAACATTAATTCAAATTTATCAATTGATTTGCAATTTTTACAGATAAACACTTAAAACCTTCTGTCTAATTTTAGTTTGAGCATTCTTAATTATTTCTTTTTCTTTCTTGACGAAAGAGCACGTTTCATAAATCTTTCATCAACTTTTCTTACCACGTCATCATCGTTATATTGAGTTTTATACCAAAGGCACATACAAACGCTTCTTAATGGTAATAGCATTTGAATTACCATAACCCATATAATGATTGAAACTATTGCTTCTGCTGTCCATAAAGGGGTTATAGGTTTTAGTCCCATAGTTGAAATGATTATATTTATGTTTGAATAAGAAAATATTTGAAGATATTGGCTGAGAAATTTGGATAGAACTTCTACTAATCTTATAACACTAAAGAAAGAATACATTATTTGAGGAATTATAAAATAAGTTAGTATTCCTAAAAGTGTTATCAATGAAAATACTCTCCAAAAACTTTTTTGAACATAAACTGAACTTCTCTTGAAGCAGTCTATTGGTGCTAAATCAGGTTCAAAAATAAATATTTGAAATATGAATGAAAAATAAATTAACAATAAGCCACCGATTACCCAGAAAATTGGGATTGATGATATTAAAATTATTGATAAATATAGTCCCCATAGGCAAATATATTGAATTGATCTTCCTGTAACCATAAGATTATGTGCAGGGATATCATACAATTTATCAGATTTAAGCATGCAAGCCGCCATGGAATTTACTGCAGAGTATGTAATAAAATATCCCCAAAGTGATCTTAAATATATTATTAAACCTGGAATCAATACTGTAAGTAATACAAGACTCTTGTATAAAGCAGTATTTAATATAGGATATGTCACTAATAATGCATCAAGGTTTTTATTATACAGGCAGACTGTATAGACTATTGTAATGATACCTATTAATTGCCCAAAAACAGGCCAAAACATGTACCGCAAAAATTTATCGGCGTTAGAAAAATATAAGCCTATACTTTGTAAAAATATTTCAAAAACTGTTTTATCTTTTTGTGTCACAATTATCCTTCTTATTATATAATAATAGAAACAGATTCTCTTTTACAGATATAATAATTATTATAAGTAAAAGCAAAGAAATATGAAAGAAGTAAAATAAATATTGGAAAATAATAATAAAATAATTGAAAATAACGAAGAGGTTTTATCAGAAAATATATCTGATGAAAATCTTCAAGAGGATGTATCTGAGGTCTCTGAAGAAGCTTCGGAAGAGGTAGAAGAACAGGTGTCTGATGATGAATCTAACCCAGTTGATGATGAGGATTCAATAGATGTTGAAGAAGATAATAATTTAGACGATGAATCTGAACAAGACATAGATGAAGCTACTCCCGAAGAAAATTCTACAAATATAAAAGATTTAATTTCCAGTTTTAAACCTTTGGACTATTTTGATTTCGTAAATTTGCATATTCATTCAAAATATTCTGATGGTAAGGCTGATTTTTTAGATGTTCTCAATCAGGCAAAAAAACTTGGGTATAGAAAGATTGCTATTTGTGATCACAATACTGTTAAAGGGCACAAAATTTATCAGGATGACGTGCTTATTCCTGCAGTTGAATTTGATTGTTGGTGTGGTTACGTATTCTTGCATTTATTAGCATACGGAATTGATGTGAATAACCATGTTTTAGATGAATTTATGGCAAAAAATAAAAGAGGAACAGAAGCTGATATCGTAAGAATCTTTGCAAAAAGGGATGTTACTAAATTGATATCTGCGATTCATGAAGCTGGAGGAATTGCTGTTCTCGCTCATCCGGCATGCTGTTGGGCGTTGAATCTTGACAAATTCGTGGGAAAACTTGTTTCTATGGGATTAGATGGTATCGAAGTTTATTATCCATATAGACGCCACCGAGCGATTATAAGGTTTGCTACTTTAAGACAGATTAAAGATATTGCAGCAAAATATAATCTTATTGTGACTGGCGGGACTGATTGTCACTCAAGAAATATCTTATAATTTGAGTATGCAGAAAAATTCTTAATTTTTTCGCGCGCTCTTACTTGTTTTCTAAACCAGCTAAGAAATCTTTATTTGCATTTAATGTATCTTGTGATGCAACGATTGAGTATATTGGTTTATTTGAGAATGCATATTTCGCAGCAGCATCAATATCCGCTCTGGTAATTTTATCAATTAGTCCAAGTTTTTGATTTATATATTCTTTTCCATAAGGATTGTTTTGACCTTCATTAAGAATACTCACAGCACCTATTTGTCCGTATGACTTGTCTAACAATTCTTGTTTAAGACCTTTTTTAGCCACTTCAAGCTCTTTATCGGTGTAGTCACCTTTTAACATTTTATTTATTTGTCTATCAAACCCATTGATTGATTTTTGCAAATTGTCATAAGGATGTTCCCCAATATCTTTGTTATCCGTTGTTGTAAGTATTGAACAATATACGTTTCCTGTATCTTCTGAACCATCATATACAGCACGTACGGCATAAGCTAGTTTTTCTTTTTCTCTTAAATTATTGAACAGACCTGTTGTATCGCCATTTGACAAAATTGAAGTCATCAAGTCAAAAGTCGTTTCATCTTTTACGTTTCCGGTACTTTTGAATTTATAGCCTTGTATAATTTCTGCTTGTGAATGTTCAAAAGGCTTAGCGATAACATTACTTTTAGTATTTGGATTAAATATATTTAATATTTGAGTGTTATTTGGTTTTACTGTTGGCATTTGTGCAAAAGAATTTATAGCATTCATAACTTTTCTGTCACCTAAAGGTGCTGCAACAGATATTGTCGCGGATGAATTCTTCATAATTGTTTGATATAAGTCAGAAACATCTTTCATCGTTATATTATCAACATTTTTTACAATATCTTCATTTGTATAACCTAGAGGTGTTTCACCGTAGACAGCTTTATTGTAACCTTCGGCAGCAGTTGCTTGCGAATTGCTATAAATATCTTTGACGTATTTTTTAGCAGTATCAAGTTCTGTCTCATTAAGTCTTGGATTTGTAATCTGATCTTTTACAATGTCTACATAATTTGATATGTTTTGGGATGGGACATTCCCTGTTATATTAATTCCGTTACCTGCAGAACTTGAAAATGAGCTTTTTACATTATAATCATCAAATATTTGGCTCATTTCATCCTTATTTTTTGTAATCGTACCATTGTTCAACATATTTGTTAAAACTTCTGTAACTCCTGGTTTCGCTTGTATAGGTGTGAGCGATTTATATTGAATTTGGACTTTTGCATTAGAATTTTGTGGAGTATCGTATAGCGCAACTCCATAGTTATTATTTAATTTGTAATCAATGACCTTGCTTGTATCCATAGGAGGTTGTTTTTTTAGTTCTGTAGTTTCCTCACTATGAAGTCCTTTGAATGCAACATTTGTATTTCCAGTTGTTGTTGTGGTTGAATTCGCTTTAATATAATTTTCTTGTATTGATTCTTTTGTTGCACTTTGTGGATGTGATATAGCAACGGATGCTTTATCTATATTAAAGTATTTATCAACTGCATTTTTTATGTCTTGTCCTGTTAAACTATTTAAAACTTCATCTGCTTTAGCAAGATTTGAAGTGTCATAAGAAAGTGAAGAACTACCTATTGTATAATTAAGTCTTTCGGGATCTTCATAATTATCTTCTTCTCTTGATTTTATTGATGTTACAGCTGATTTTAGTTCTTTGTCAGTTGGAGTATTAAAGTTCTTCAAATTGGTGAATATTGTTTTTAAGGCTTTTTCAGATTGTTCTTCATTTGATTCAAAATCAATAGTTACAAGTTGTCCATCTGTTGGTTTTGTACTTATTTTTTGATAATTTGGGCTTACTGTTGTGTTAATTTTTTCCAATGGATTTGATATTACAGAATTGGCTTTCCCAAACAAGAAGTAAAATGCTACTTTTAGAGCCATTTCTTCTTTAAAGTCCTTGTTAGCGGGTCCATTAAATGCAATCGAGCCATTTGTTGCAACTGCTTTATTATTTATCAAATCTTGTCTTATAGTTTTATCAATAGGCTTTAGGGATTCTGATGTTGTATCAGGATTTTTTGTATTCCCTGAATGAAAATGTTTTGCAATCAAACCTATTGCTTCATCAGGGTTGACATCTCCAGTTATGACCGTTGACATATTTGCAGGGTAATAATGGTTTTTATAGTAGTCTGTTACTTTTTTCTTGTCTACATTTTGGATATTATCTACTCTGCCTGCAACTAAATCTTCAGAAGTACTATTAACATTATAAAGAGATTTAATAGCTAAATTAGTAGCTTTTAAATCTGGGTAATCACTATACATATTTATTTCAGAACAAACAGGTCCGTGTTCTTTATCAACCATTTTGTCGGACATTTCAAGATTGTTCATCATTGAGGATTGCATTGCAACGCTTGTTTCTAAATCCTTTTTATCAAATTGAGGGATCCCAATTGTGTAATTAGTTTCTGCCCAACTTGTTGAAGCGTTTGTTGTTCCGCCCATTTCTCCAACTTTTCTAAATACGTCACCAACTCCGAGTTTCATATATCCATCACTACCTGTGGTTCCGTTGAATGCCATATGTTCATTAAAGTGGCTTATTCCACGTTCTGAATCTTTTTCATTCATTGAGCCTGTATTGACGTATGTGTTAACATATGTCATAGGACTTTTAATTGGGGCAATAAATACTTTTTGACCATTTGCAAGTTTGTAGCAATGAATTTCTTGTCCATTGATGAGTTTATTTACTCCAAGTTTTGTATAGTTCATTGGGACTGTAACGTTGTAGTCAACAGGAACTTTACCAGGTAAAACGGTAGAAGTTTTTGTGCTTTCTTCCGGTTTTGTTTGGTAACTGTTATTTGATATATAAGAATTTATTAAATTCGTATTTTTTGTCGTACTTATCCCATTAACCATATTTATATAAAAACATACTTAGGCTGAAAGTTGCGTGTTTCTTTAAGATTAATTTACATATGAAGACCTGGGAAACTTCACAATCTGCTATTTAGAGTGTTTCCCTCAGGCTCTATATGAATTATTGTAACAAATCAAATAAATTTTTAGTTTTGGAATAAATTTTCATTAAAAAAAATACTTTGTATAGAAGTAGGTTAAATTATCGTATGAATTTTGAAGGTACAATAAAAAATAGTTACCCCATAGGGTCTATTAAACCTTTTGGTGATTCGTCAAAAGGTCAAAGAGTCTTATTGCCGAATATTCCGGACGTAGGATCATTTAATAGCACCTTGGACAAATATTTGGATAAAAATACCATATTGACTATGGTATATTCAAATCCGACAATTTTAAACACTCTTTCAAATAATAAGGTGCCACTATTTGTTAATGTGGATGGATTTAAAAAGAATGTTTATAATCATTCTGTAGATACCAAGAATACTGCTATTGGCATTTATCGAAAATTACCACAATATATTCAACAAGGTACAAATTTAAAAGATATTTCGGATGCAGCTCTTTTGCATGATTTTGGTAAAATATTGATTCCTGAAAATATTTTGAATAAAAAGGGTAGTTTGTCTCCAGCGGAATCAAATGTTATGCATTTGCATTCTATGTTAAGTAGTGAATTGCTTAAAAATCAGGGATTTAGTGAGAATGCACAAAATATAATTCGGTACCATCATCAAAATAGTAAAGGAACAGGTTATCCGATAATTGCGGGTACATATTGTCCTAATATGGATACTGAAATTGTTTCTCTGGCTGATAAGTATTCTGCACTCAGAGAAAAAAGAAGTTATAAACGACAACTTACTCAACAAGCAGCTCTTGGCGTTTTGTATAACGAGGTTGCCAATAAAACAGTTAGACCCGAAGTTTATGATGCGCTAACAAAATATGTGATGACAGAGGGTAATAAAGAAAAGAATATAAAAACATTGAACAACTATTTTGGCATAAAAAATGTCGCACCTCGAAGTGTTCAAGATGCAACATTTTATTCTTAATTAAACTATTTAGTTTTTAAGGAACGTTTCATAGTTTCTTGCTAGAAGATGTGTTCTGACTTGGTTTATCAAATCAAGCGCAACCCCTACCATGATAATCAATGATGTAGCTCCAATACCTTGCATAGTTTTGATATTAGTAACATAACTTGCGAATGATGGGACAAGAGCTATTATACCTAAACCTAAAGCTCCAATAAAAGTTGTCTTAGATAAAATTTTGTCTAAGGCTTCCGCTGTTGGTCTTCCAGGCTTGATACCAGGAATAGATGATCCATATTTCTTTAAGTTGTTAGCAATTTCCTTTGGCTGCATATTAGGAATTATAGATGCATAGAAGAATGTTAATATAACAATCAACGAGAAGTATAATATGTAATATGTAGGTCCGCCGGGATTGAAAATTTTGTTCATTGTTAATACTATATTTTGAATGGTTGCATTATGGATACTTGATTGTCCTACAACACTCAAAACAGTTGAAGGGAACAATAATATTGCTATAGCAAAGATAATTGGCATAACCCCGCCCGGATTTAACTTGAACGGAATAAATGTATTAACTCCACCATATACTTTGTTTCCAACCTGTCTTTTAGGATTAACTATTACAACTTTTCTTACAGCTTCTTGCATAATTACAATGAAAACCATTGTGGCAAAGAAGATTGCAAGTAAAAGGAATAATCCAAATTGTAATCCAGGGTCTTGTGAAACTAACTGAGCCGTTCTCGACGAGTATAAAGGGATCCCGGAAATAATGCCGACGAAGATTAATAAAGAACCCCCGTTTCCTATTCCATTTTCCGTAATCAGTTCAGATATCCACATAACCAGAATTGATCCTGCTGTAAGAGCCACAATTGAGCTTATATAGAACATTACGTGGTTTACTCCTGAATCGATTGCACCAGGAAGGTGTGACATAAAGACCATAAACACAACTGCTTGAAATGCTGCTAAAACGACTGTAAACAATCTTGTGAATTGTGAGAGTTTACGTCTACCAGCTTCTCCTTCTTCTTTTTGAAGTTTTTCAAGAGAAGGAATAACAACAGAAACTAATTGAACAATAATTTGTGCTGTTATGTAAGGTCCAATTCCTAATGCAAATATAGAAACTTTACCCAATGCACCACCTGAAAACAAATCAAGGAAACCGATGATATTATTTCCACTAGCAATTCTTGAAAATATTTCATTGTTAATCCCAAAAATTGGAAGCTGAACTCCAAATCTAAATAGAGCAATCATGACTAAAGTAAAAATGATTTTTTCTTTTAGCCCTGATGCATTCCACATAGACATGATATCAGCCGTGGTAGGCATTTTAACATTTTGTGCCATTATATTAACTCAACCTTTCCGCCAGCTGCTTCAATTTTTGATTTTGCTGATGGAGATACGTAAGCAGCCTTAACTGTAAGTGCTTTTGATAATTCACCATTACCTAATATTCTTAAAGATTCTCCAGATGGGTGAACTTTTCTAATTGCTTTTAAAGAAGTTAAAGAGATATCTGTAATTTCTAATTGTTCAAGTCTACCTACATTGATTTCAACCCAAACTCTACGGTTAACTAATTCAAAACCTTTTAATTTAGGTAATTGTCTGTGAGCTGGCATTTGACCACCTTCAAAACCTCTTTTAGAAGATCTACCTGAACGTTGTCCTTCACCATTAGCACCACGAGAAGATGTTTTACCGTGTCCTGATGCACGACCACGTCCTACTCTTTTTCTTGTAGAAGTTGAACCTTCGGCAGGTCTTAAATCTTCTAATTCTATTCTATCGTTTGACATTATTTATATCCTTCCTTATTTGATTAGTCTACTATTGATACTAAATGAGAGATTTTGTTAACCATTCCCATTATTGTTGCACTTGCAGAGTGTTCTACAACTTGATCTTTTTTCTTGAAACCTAATGCTGCAGCACATTTACGTTGTGCAGGAGAAGTTCCGATTAAACTTTTTACAAGTTTTATTCTTATTTGTTTAGTTTCTTTTACCATTTTATTATATTCCTTATTATTTCATGTATTATTCTAATTAAAATAGCCGACCTAGTTTAAAAGTTCAGCGATTGTCAACCCACGTTTTCTAGCTACATCAGCAAATGGAGTTAATTCTCTCAATGCTTGAAGTGTTGCATTTGCTGCGTTTAATGGAGAATTAGAACCTAATGATTTAGATAGGATGTTTTCAATCCCTGCTAATTCTAAAACTGAACGAACAGCTCCGCCTGCAATAATCCCAGTACCTTGAGAAGCTGGTCTTAGCATAACTGAGCCTGCTCCAGAACTTGCTGTGATAGGGTGTGGAATTGTTGTTTTGAAAATAGGAACAGTAATAAGATTTTTTCTGCCCTCAACAATTGCTTTTTGTATAGCGATGATAACTTCAGCCGCTTTAGCACAGCCTACACCAACTTGACCTTTTTTATTACCAACAATAACGATAGCTCTGAAACTTAATTTCTTACCACCCTTTACAACCTTTGTAACTCTGCTGATTTGAACAACTTGTTCTTTCCATTCAGATTCAGGTTTTTCTTCTTTTGTATCAATTCTTTTCTTTCTTGAACGTGATCTTCTAGCAGGTCTATCTGCTTCTTCAGTCGTTTCAACAGTCGTTTCAACAGTTGTTTCAACAGTTGTTTCTGCTGTTACTTCTTCAACAACTTCTACTTCTTTGTTTTCTTCAGTCATTTTATACCTTTCTAATTTGTATAGTGTCTTACATTTAGTCTTTATGTTTTACTAAACATACCAAACTCAAGCCAGTTAAGGCCTTGGTAAAATATTTAGTTGTTTACTTTTCTGACAAGGTCAATAGTATTACAAACACACTCTAAATACAAGCTTTAGGGTTAATTTTTTGTTACATAGTATTTGGGGACATATAACATTTAAATAAAGAAAAAAAATAATTGAGGATATTTAAGATATTAATGCTGGTAGTTTATAAATAACTTACTTGTTAGTATGTTTAGTATATAAATCTGGTCTGCGTTCTTGTGTTCTTTTTAATTGTTCATTATGACGATATTCTTCGATATGTGCATGGTTTCCATTTAAAAGGACTTCAGGAACTTCTAAACCTCTGTATTCTCTAGGTTTTGTGTATTGTGGGTGTTCCAATAATCCATTTGCAAAAGAATCGGTTTCTGCGGATTCAATTTTGCCAAGTGTTCCGTCAATTTTTCTGCTGATACTGTCAATTAGGCATAATGCAGGAAGTTCACCACCTGTTAGGACAAAGTCTCCAATAGAAATTTCTATTGGTTTAATAATGTCTCTGATTCTTTCATCAAATCCTTCATAATGACCGCACAAAATTATAACTTGGTCATATTTAGAAAAATCACTACTATTCTTATCTGTGTATGGTTTCCCTTGAGGGGTCATCATTAATGTAATTGAATTTTCTAATTTTTCAATAGATTCATAAGCATCAACATATGGCTGAGCCATCAAAACCATCCCAGCTCCACCACCATAAGGCGTGTCATCAACTTTTTTATGCTTATCAAGAGTGTAGTCTCTTGGATTAATGCATTCAACCTTGATTACGTTGGCTTCTATTGCCCGTTTAATTATACTTTGTGAGCAATAATCAAATATCATTTCTGGGAACAAGGTTAATATATCAAATCTCATTCTAAAAGTCCTGCGATATTATTTATAGTAACAGTTTTTGTTTTGATATCAACGTTTGTAACTATTGCTTTAACGAATGGAACAAGTGCAATTTTTTTGGATAATGTTTTTACTGATAATAAATCAGTAGCCCCATTATTTGATACTCCAACAATTACGCCCAAATTTTTTCCATCAGCGGAGATATCCATCCCAACAAGTTCATGAATTAAAAATTCATCTTCTTGTAAATTTTCTCGAATAGTGTGTTCTTCAGTAAAAATCATGCAATTCTTATAGGCATCAATATCATTAATGGTATCAATACCTTCGAATTTCATAATCGCAAACTTGTTATTGAATTTGAGCGAGGTTATTGTTAGTGGTTTATACTCATTATTTTGATATATATAAACACAATCTAGAGAAGTCAAAAAATCTTTTTGAGCTTTTGAATACCCAATCTTGGCTTCGCCTTTAATGCCATGAAAATTTAGTATTTTCCCAACAGAGACGTACTTACTCATCTTCTTTCTTCTTAGGCTTTCTTCCACGTTTAGGTTTTTCTTCTACTTCTACTTCAGAGGCTTCTTCTACAGGCTCTTTCACCTTTTTAGCAACTTTTTTAGCTGCTGCTTTTGGTTCTTTTGGAGCTTTTGGAGCTTTTGGAGCTTTTTCTTCTGTAGTTTTAACCGCTTTTTTAACTGCTCTTTTTTTAGGTTTTTCTTCTACTTCAGTAACTTCGTCTATAGTCTTTTCAACCTTTTCAGCAACTTTTCCTTCAATAGTTACAGTCGTTTTTTCTTCAACGGTAGTTGATGTTTCTACAGATTCTTCAACAGTTACAGTGACATCCGATTCAGGAGTTTCAGGTTCCTTTTTAGGTTTTTCTCTCTTTGGATATTTTTGAACCATATAATCAGCAGGTTTGTCTGGTCTTTCTTCATTCCATCTATCTAAACCTAATTGTGCTCTAATCAATTTTATAGCTACGTGAGAACGCCATTCCTCAATTCTTAATTGTGCTGCAATAATTTTGTGGCAACCTATTGGAGGTAATGGTAATAGTGGTTCATACAAACTCTTAACTGCCATCATTTGATCAGGAGAAACTGCTAGTTTTCTTTTAGGGAATGGTAATTTTGGTAACATCATCTTTTGACGAACCAAATTAATCCCAAAGAACACTTTTCTTGGTTCAACACCAATTTTGTCTCCAATTAGTTCATGTGCATCTGGATTTGGTAATGGAAGCATAGTCTTGTAGAAAATTTCTATTTGTTCTAATTGTTCTTTACTAATCAACAATGGTCTAGCAGGTCTATGTTGTTGGTTGAATCCTCCAGATCTTTGTTGGAATCTTCCACCGCCGCCACCTTGAGGACGATTATATCCGCCTCCGCCTTGAGGACGGTTGTATCCACCGCCACCGCCAGAGTATCCGCCTGGACGTTGTTGTTGGTTATCTCTATTATATCCTCCGCCTTGAGGACGGTTGTATCCACCGCCACCGCCAGAGTATCCACCTGGACGTTGTTGTTGGTTATCTCTATTATATCCGCCTCCGCCTTGAGGACGGTTGTATCCACCGCCACCGCCAGAGTATCC
>Ga0302286_10001422_pt1 | contig 17839 bp, 15 predicted proteins | sample III_Fen_E2_3_FD_198765 | JGI IMG/M metagenome (GOLD analysis project Ga0302286, IMG submission 198765) | Peat permafrost microbial communities from Stordalen Mire near Abisko, Sweden - III_Fen_E2_3 | ecosystem: Environmental > Terrestrial > Soil > Wetlands > Permafrost | place: Sweden: Abisko...
CCGAATTAAAATCACCCGGACTTGAAATAGGAAAACCTGCCTCTATAACATCTACACCCAGACTTTCGAGTGCCTTGGCCACCTGAATTTTTTCAACAGTGTTCAACTGGCAACCGGGAACTTGTTCGCCGTCGCGTAATGTAGTGTCAAAGATAAATAATCTATCCATAATCTTCTATTTTAAAATCGATCCCTAACCCCCAAAGGAGAACAAGATCCTCGTTATTATATTTATAACTATACTTTTGTAATCGCCGACTCTTACTCCCATTTAGGCTTCGGCGTGAGCTCAGTCGAACGGGCTTAGGTAGTTACAAAAAAAGCCTTCCGCACCGAAGTGAGAAGGCTTTATATATTATTGAATTAACTACATACCAAACTCACTTCTACTTGTTTTGCAAGAGAATAATAATACCGAGTAGTAGGATATGTAAGTAATTTTTGTTCATTTTTCTTTTTCTAAAAGCGTTGCAAAGATACAGCATTTTTTCAAACTCACAAATGCAAAGTGAAAATAATTTGATATTTTTTCTTACAAATCAAAATTAAACAACCGTAAAATAAGTAATTTCAACATGTTCAGCAACGAATAACGGAGGTTTTCAACTTTAACTCTCCAAATTCTATCATAGCATTAAACAAGCATATGCACTGAAAGTTCACCAGTTCAGTTGCTTTTATATCTTTTTCTATCAATTTTTCTTCGGATATTAATTGTGCACGGTTTACACCATACAATAACGGAACGCGTGGAGTAAACCAATTTTCATCATCAAACAAAGCTATGTTACAATATGAAGTATCGGTCAACAGCCCATCTTTAATCAATAATACATCATCACAATCGCCACGCAAAGCAAATGCAGCATTCAAGTCACTGCGATCTTCCAATTTGTATGGACGACTTTCCATATTTGTTTCCACAAACCGCAACGATTGGATTTCACGCCGGACGTAAGGTGCAAATTCCAGCGATTGTATATCAGCATCATATACAATCCGACATTTATAAGTTCCTTCTTGGGGAAAACTGTATTGATTCAGATTTTCAAGAATATTCAAAGGCTCTTCATCGGGATAGAAAGCCGCAAAAGCTTTGTTGACACGCTCCTGATGTAATTTGAGGCGGTAAAACACTCCATCTTTTAGTTTGATTGATTCAACAAATCGGCACATATACTTTCTGAATTAGTTCTTCATATTCTTTTATCATCTCACTTTGGGCGGTAATGCCACCTCCACTTTTATAAACAAGCTTGTCATCTTGTTGTTCGGCAAATCGGATCATAACGGCTGAATCGAGGTTTTCACCATCAAACCAACCACAGATTCCTGTGTAAAAACCTCGCTCGTATCCTTCGGCACGATCAATTATCTCCAGTGTTTTTTGTTTAGGAGCTCCGCAAATGGAACCAGCCGGCAGCAAAGCAAACAAAATATCACCTAATCGAGCCCGATAATCGTCCGGTAAACATCCGGTAATTTCGGAACTTACCTGCAACAAATCCTGCTTATTTGTGGTCAGTTTATCGATATATCTATAATGCTTCACATCCACTTCGGTAGCCACCAGACTGAGATCATTACGAATTAAATCAACAATCGTAGCATGTTCGGCTTTTTCTTTTGGGTCGTTGAGGATTATTTCTTCGGCATTCGGAATGGAAGCATCAATAGTTCCTTTCATGGGAAAAGAAGAAATGATCTGACCATCAATTCTCACAAAAGTTTCAGGCGAAAGCACTGTGAATTGACCGTCTAGCCACAATTTGTACTTAGCCGAACCAAGCTCATATAAATCGATCAATGAAAGGTTAGTATGAACTTCGGTGGGCTGAGTCAGATTTGCTAAAAACGAATTACCCAACCGGATTTGTGCTTGCACATAGTCGAACTTTGGTTGATAGTCTTCGAGGGTCAGCGGGTTGACCTGCCAGATGATTGGTTGATTAGTTGATTGGTTAATTGGCTCAGTGGTTAATTGGTTGAATGGCAGATTGGTTAATTGGTTAATTGGTTGATTAGTTGAGTGGAACTGAAAGCGAATAAAGCGCTCATCCATTTCATCGTGCCGGATAACATAACCGTACTCCGCTTTGTAATCAATAATAAAAAGAAAAGGAGTGCCGGAGGCGGCTAACCGATTGATTTGCTCTTTGATTTGTTGTCTGTCGAGCAGTATATAGGGGAAATGCTTTGTCATTCTTTGCTTTGTATCCTAAGAGGGTGCAAAGTTACGGAAAGTTTTCAGAACATCCGAAGAGATGAATTTGAATCGAGATTACTCCTTTGACCCAAAATTTTTAAGTTTAAACTCCTTATTCAGCTTTTTATCTAATAAATAAAAAATTCTATCTGCCTTTTCAAATGGAATGCTTAGTCGCATTGATTCATTTCTCAATTGAACTAGATATTTTAAATACAAATCAATTTGTATTTTTTTATTCTCCTCGGAGTTATATGAAGGAATTTGAAGAGTCTTGTCTGGATATAAAAACCGATATACTCTTTGATCGATTATTTGATATATTTTGGGATTTCTAAATCTAAGAATTGTAGTAGCCATAGGCAATTGTATACCATGTTCATTTATTAAACTCATCAATACTTCCTTAGTAAGATTTATATCAATCTTGTCAGAAGTTGTAGGTATAGAATTAATTAACTTCAAAGATTCTTCTGATAACTCTGCATATCGATTAACCTTCCAAAGCACTATTTCATTGATTGTTTCTTGATTAAAATCACTGGATATCGCATCAAGTTTATCTGTCAATTCTTCTTGGTATTTATATGGGAAATCCTCACAATTTATTTCAAAATCAATATTATTTGTTGTTTTCATAATTATTTATTTCTATATATAATTTCCCCCACCACTCTTGCGGCAGGGGAAAAATCAATTTTTATTTTGTTGTGGTAGGATCGGGGGTCGACGTGGCATCTTTTCCACCTTCAAGCCCATGATATATTTTTCGGTACTCATCCATCTTGTTGAACAAAGCAGTGATTGTATCACTAGGTGCGTAGTTATAAGCTTGCTCTATGGAAGTACAAAATTGAATGTAAGCCGTTACCGCTGCCGGTTTAAACTCACTGGCAGCCGTATCACTTTCGGCATACTCAGCATTACGACTCACATAAGTGGCATTCAACTCGTTGTTTTTGGCTTCCAACTGCGTAAATACATTGTCAATTCCCAGCGTTTGAGCAGCATCCACCAAATCAGGACGAGCTTTGTATTTAGCCACCATATCCGCCACCGATCCGGTTTCTATATCTATCGGTTGCGAGACAATACCTCTGTAGGGCACTAAAAAGAGATGCATGGTAGTAGCAGCTGCCTTTTTGAGAGGGTCGCTGCTTTTCAGGTACGAATTGGAAATACGAACAGACTCGGAAATAAAAGCATCACGCTCTTTGTCGAAAAGTTTTACTTGCGGGGTAAATGCACTTTTCTGACTTTTGTTCATGCCTAAACCCAAGGCATTATTAGCCAATTCCAACTGCGAGTATGCAGCTGCAGGTATGCCCCCGAGTTCAGAAATTAATGGTTTTGCTAAATCGAGAGTTGACTTAGTCAATGAATAAACTCCCGCAATTGTCAGATTGCTGACATAGAGCGGAGAAAAACTGTGATAATCCATGTTCAAAAAAATTTAAGTTAGTAATTAATTGTTGATTTAAAATTATTTTTTTGTAATAACCGCACCTCGCCCCCATACCACTCTATAAAAATTTTAGAAGCCTCAACAGAGTACTAAACAAGGCTATAAAATTTTTAGAAGCATGAATTGACCACCATCCGGCTCTATAAAAATTTTATAGACATAAATGGAGCTTCATTCAAGGCTATAAAATTTTTAGAGGCTTGAATGAAGCTCCAAACAGGCTTCTAAAAATTTTATAAGGCAGAACGTTAAATAATTCAACCTTTCAAAGAATGTACAGCGCTGAAAACGTAGTGTTTATACACAAATACGCATCAAAGATAATATTTTTTTCAAAAATAAAAAAGATTATGATTTATTTCACTAATAAAAAAAGTAAAAAGTACTAACAAAAAACGGGTGTCCCACTATTCGTGAAGACACCCGCCTATCTGAGAGTATACTGTATAAATTATTTTCTCGGTTTGCTTCGGTGAAGTTTTCCTTTTCCGGATGCAAACTTTTTGTGTCCAAAGCGGTGCAGCTCGGGTTTATATTCGGGCGCCTCGCCCAACTCTACCGGCATGGGGATTTTATAAATATCTTTTTCCAGAAATTGTTCTATCTGGTGGAACTTGTATTGTTCATCTTCCGACACGAAAGTGATGGCCATCCCTTTCGCACTGGCACGCGCCGTACGACCGATACGGTGAACATAATCTTCGGCATCGTGAGGTACATCGTAGTTTATCACCAGCGAAATATCGTCGATATCAATACCACGCGACACAATGTCTGTAGCCACCAGAATGCTCACACGGTTATTTTTAAACTCGTGCATAATGTGGTCACGTTGCACCTGATCCAGATCGGAGTGCATTTCGCCCACCGACAAGCCCATTTGGCGGAACGTTTTGAAAAGTTCTTTTACTTTGAGTTTTGAACCGGAAAAGATAATCACTTTTGTGGCTTCCTGCTCAACAAACAAGTGACGAATAATGGCTTGTTTTTGTGCTTCGTAACAAATATAAGCCGTCTGCATAATGCTTTCGGGCGGTTTGGAAACGGCAATTTTCACCTCTACGGGGTTGTTCAGAATAGTTTTGGCCAACAAGCGTATTTTTGGAGGCATGGTAGCCGAAAACATAATGGTTTGCCTATCCTTTGGCAAGCGGTTTACCACCTGCATAATATCATCGAAGAAACCCATGTCGAGCATGCGGTCAGCTTCATCCAAAATAAAATATTTTACGTGCGAAAAATCAATATCATAAAGGTTGATGTGCGAAAGCAAACGACCCGGAGTGGCAATCACCACATCAGCTCCGTTTTGCAAACCACGTCGTTGGGTGTCCCAGGCTGAGGCATCATTACCGCCATACACCGCCACCGACGAGAAAGAGGTAAAATACGAGAAGCCTTCCATTTGCTGGTCTATCTGTTGCGCCAACTCGCGTGTAGGAGCCATGATAATGGCATTTACTTTATCTTCGGCATGCGTTTCCACCTGCAGATTGTGTAAAAGAGGTAAAATAAAAGCTGCAGTTTTACCTGTTCCGGTTTGTGCACATGCTATTACGTCGCGTTTTTGTAAAATTACGGGGATAGTTTCGGCTTGTACCGGGGTGGCTTCTTTAAAATTCATGGCTTGCAAGCCGTCCAGCACAGCATCGCAAAGGGAAAGTTCGTCAAATCTCATTGAAAATATATTAATATAGGTGCAAAGATACGCAAATTTAGCGAAAACTCTTTGCTTTAGTCTTTTTGAAGACAAATGAGGCAAATGAACACGAATAAAAAAACAATTGCCACCCCAGAAATGAAGCGGCAATTGAATAGTATCTTAATAAATTTGATGATTATTGACCGCCGCCTTGTCCGCCGCCTCCACCTTTGACATCATCGTTGGAAATTCCGCGTTCGACTTTTTTAATCTGTGCTTTCATTTCACCAAAGCGATAGCTGGCCGTAAATCCAAAATAGCGTCCTTTTACAACCATATCGGTTTGCTGATAATACGTGCTGGCTTGCGTTGTGAATTTCATCTTCTTTGTCGACTCAAAAGGATCTTGTATTCGCATGGTTACGTTCAGTTTCTTCGCAAAGAAATCGCGTCCGAATGACAAACTGCTGTAATGAAACGAAGGATTGGTTCCCTGCAACGACACGCCTGAAGAGTAATATCCGCCATTCAGGTTCAACTTAAAGTCAGATGGCAAAGTAAACTGTGCACCGCCCGAGAAAGTATAGCGCATACCGTGGTTTTCCAGTCCGCTTCCATCATTGGTTTTATACTTAGAATAATTCACGCTGCTATTACAGTTCCATTTAACTATTTTATTCATTTGCCAGCTTCCGTAAATATATAGCCCGGTATTATTTACAGACCCGATATTTTCATAAGTTGTGTATGTTGCTCCACTCGCCAGCAATTTGCTTACATCTTCGATAGAATTATTCGTGAACGAAGTATACAGATTTGCATTAAAATTTACTTTTGGAGAAAAATTACCGTAATTCAACGAGAACGAATTATCTACTTCAGGTTTCAAATCAGGGTTCCCCTGCGAAATAGCCAGCGGATTTGTATCATCGTAAAATGGATTTAAATACCAGATTCCCGGACGGCTTATACGCTGATTGTACGAAAGTCGCAGGTTGGATGTCTGAGTCAACTTATAGCTTGCACTCACCGATGGCACTACATTATCAAACGGCACCTTAAAGTCTAGTGTCGGATTCTGCGAAAAGTCAACAATAGAATTGGTATGCTCGTAACGAAGCCCACCTTTGATGCTAAGCTTTTCAAGTTTCAACGTATAACTTCCATACACGCCCAAAATATGTTGCGTATGTTTCATATCATTGGTGTTACGTCCCGGAGTATCCACCCACGCATTGGTTGCATCGTCATAATTCTGATACAGATTATCACTGTTGTTCAACCGAAGAATATATTTGGCACCCAGTTCCATCACATGTATTTTGTTGAATGGTTCCGTATAATCTACCTGAAAAGTATGCTCATTACCCGAAGCATTACTTTTAATTTTTTGTTCAGAATCAGGATAATTCAAAATGCCGGTTGCTTTCGAATAATTGTCGGTATTGTTGGGGGTATTGCCCAGTTTATACGAGAATGTCAGTAATTTATCCGGTTTTTTAAACGAGCGTTGGTAGTCGAGCGACAGCTCTTCGCCTCCCCACGTTCCTTTTGAATCGGTATACTGGCTGAAAGCGTTCAGCGTATCGCGTTGTTCATCACTTGACACCGAGAGACCATTTACTTTTGAATGATTACCACCATTATGTCCTCCCACCGTTAAACTAATCAGGTTCAGGGAATCAATTTCGTAACTGGCTTCCAGATTACCATAAAAGAAATGGTAGCGCGTATCAGTAGCAATACCCTGATTCAGGTATTTTCCACCAATTCCCGAAACACTTTCGCGATATACCGTGCTTGTACGCCCCGGATCAGAACGGTTATTATAATTCAAATTGGCTGTCAATCCAAGCTTCCCTGTTTTGGTAGAGAAATAAAAACCACCATTATAGCCACCCCGACTATCAGCTCCAGCCTGAACATTACCGGTATATCCTGCCATGGCTTTTTCAGTAACAATATTAATAATACCACCCACACCTTCGGCTTCATATTTAGCTCCCGGTTCGGTAATAACTTCTATACTTTTAATGCTCGAAGCCGGCATACTTTTCAAGACCTGCGAAGGATTTGTGGCTGTCATATTGGAAGGTTTTCCATTAATATACACCTTGAAATTTGCCGAACCCTTTACCTGTATATTATCTTCACCGTCCACGGTTACCATAGGAACCTTTTTCAGCATTTCCAACACATTGGTACTTTGTGATTCAGGATCGGACTTGGTGTCATAACTAATTTTATCCAAATCGACTTTCACCAACGGTTTATTGGCCACAACGGTAACCCCTGCCAATTTCTGATCGGAACTCACCATGTTTATTTTTCCTAAATCAAATTTTGTTTGATTAGAGGTTATTGAAAAGTTTTTCACCAGCTTATTCATTCCTACCGATTCGAAACTAAGCAAATAATTTCCTGCTTTATTCAAGGTAAGTTCAAAATCACCTTTCACCCCCGAGGCTAATCGTTTCAAATATACAGTGGGTTTTTCTGCCGTTGAAACGGATACAGTAGCATACGGAAGCGTTGTATTTGTCAAAGAGTCAAGCACTATACCTTTTACAACAATGGGTGAAGTTGTAGTTTCGGAATAAGCGAAAACCACAAAAAGGAAAAAGAATCCAAGACTAAGTAATTTTCGATTCATAAGAATAATTATATAAGCATTAAATTAACAACAAAAATAATAAGTAAAACTGACAGCCTCATTCGTTAAAAGCATTTTTTACATAATATTCTACTTTTGTAACAATACATATTCTGACCAATATAAACAAAAAGAAACGTCGAAATCCAATGGATTTCGACGTTTTAGTAAAGCAACGGGGAGAAAATCCCGGCAGTTATTATTTTACTGCTTTTTTATTAAGACCTTCCAGTAATCCTGAAACTGAATGGCGGATATAACTTCATGTCCTTCGTTCCGAACAGATCCCGGCACATTTTGAATCGGTTGTCCATCGTCAAGCCATATCTCTAACAGTTCGCCCGATTTCAGGGTCGAAAGTTCAATTTTTGTTTTTACAAAATTCATTGGACAAGCCACTCCACGAAAGTCTTTTATACGAATTGCTACGCCAGTTGTCTTAGTTTCCTGAACTGGACTCTCCGGCTTGGATTCAACCGGCTTGGCTACCTGATTTTTGAACTGCAAAGAATCATCCATGCCTTCGTAAAGCTGAATTACGGTTTCGGACAAGGCTGCAATTTCGTCTTTTCGGGTTGAGAAATCAAAATTCGGATTGGTTTCAGCTGTTTTCACCAAATCTGTGAATGATTCATTTACCAGGCCTTCGTTTATAAATTTATCAATAAAAAGTTCAAAAGCTTCAGCAGTTGTTTTTGGCTCTGCTCCTTTGGTAACCAACAACATGCGCGATGAAGAGAAGATGATATCAAACAGGATTTGATTAATCTTACGTGCTTCAGTTTCGCTTTTCAATAAGTCAAAACCTTGTTTGATAAAGTTCAAATCTACATCTATCATATCAAACAATCCCGCCGAACACTCGGCCGGTCCTTTGTTTGCCACCGAGAAGAGTTCCTCACTTCCCCAATCGTAATAATAGTTTTTATCTTCGTCGAAACCGGGAATCTCTTTGTATTTCTCCAACAGTGATTTTATTCTTTCCTTGCCGCCGGCATCTAAATACGTTCTGAATGAAGAATCGACTTGCTTTGCGCCAATATAATCAGCCAAAATATCTTCCGTTAATTGAGGTAAATCTTTGGCACTTACAGTTCCAACAACCGCTCCCAACTGTGGATTATTTCCTTTCTGAGCTCCAACATACACATTGTAAGCAGCATACATTCGCTCATTACGACCGACTCTACCCGAGAATCCTATGTCAGACCAAATTTGCTGAGCACATGAATTAGGACAACCCGAAATGTTGATTTGCAATTCGCTAACCTCGTTCAAATTCAGTTTACTTTTATCCAGTTTTTTTCGCAAAGCCAGCGAAGCACCTTTAGAATAACAAATTCCCAGACGGCAAGTGTCGGCACCGGTGCACGAAACAATATTGTTTATGATAACAGGAAGTTCTGTGTTTACATTCAAATCTTTAAGCAAGATGTATAAATTGCCTAAATAGTTTTCAGGAATATTCCTTACTTGCAATTGCTGACGGGCTGTGAAACGCAATACGTCGTTTCCAAATTCAGAAGTAAAACCGGCAATTTTCAACAGAGTTTCGCTGTCGGTATTCCCATTCACAAAAGAAATAACAGTCGAGAAAAGTCCGCTTTGTTTTTGAGCCGAAACATGCTGTTTTTTCCACAATTCAAATTCTGCAGTATCTACATTAGTTGCAGCAAATGAAGGTGTTTTATATTCAAATGCCAGTTTTCCAGGAGCATAAACCACATTCTCTTTTTCTTTAATTTCATTGAAATAATTGAAAAATAATTCTCTGGTTTTTTCTACACCTTCTTTGTAGAAAATGTAACGAATGCGGGCTTTGTGTTTGTTTTTACGGTTACCGTGGTTATTGAAAAAGCGTTTAGCCGCAATGGCAATATTGATTAATTCTTCTTCCGGAGCAAAATCGAACAATTCCCAGCCAAGTGTTGGATTGGAAGCCACCGAACCACCCAAATAGACTTTGAAACCTCGTTTCCCATCTTTAATTCTGGCAATGAATCCTAAATCATTTATCAAAGCAAAATCGGCATTGGATTCGCTGGTCGAAAATGCAATTTTGAGTTTACGTGGCAAGCTGAACGAATCTGACTCGGCAATCAATCGGGTGGTCAAATCAACAGCATAGGGCAATACATCAAACACTTCTGTTTGGCTGATACCACTATTTACATCCACCAAAAAGTTACGAACGGTATTTCCTCCACCACCTTTCGATGACAATTCAACCTGTTGCAGTTCCGGTAAAATCGTTTTCACCTGATCGATGCTAATGTGATGAATCTGAATTTCCTGACGGGTGGTGATGTGCAAGAGCGTTGAATTATGACTTTGAGCCGTTAATGCCACCTGCCTCAACTGTTCGGGACTAATATATCCTCCGGTGCAACGAATACGAACCATGTATGTGCCGTCCTTGCGTTGCTCGTAAATGCCCATTGGCACACGAGTTCCTTTGAATTTTACAGGTTCTATTTTACCTTGTTTAAAATCATCAATCAGCGTTCCAAAGTAAGCAATATCTTCTGTAAGAGTAGTTGGTAATTTGTACATTTTAAATCAGTTACAAGTATTTAGTTACGAGTTACAAGCTGTAGGTTCCTAACTATAAATTATGAATTATCGATTATGGATTATGTGTTAGCTAAATGCTCCTTCCAGGTATTTGCGGGTTAATTCCTGTTTTGGATTATTGAAAACTTCGTCGGCAGGTCCGGACTCAATCACTTCGCCCAGATACATAAATACAACATGGTCGGCAATACGTAGAGCCTGTCTCAATGTGTGCGTAACCAAAATAATGGCATAGTGCTGCTTCAGTTCTACAAACAGTTCTTCAATATGCTTACTGGAAATCGGATCCAAAGCAGAAGTAGCCTCATCGGCCAGAATAAACTCAGGTTCCACAGCCAATCCTCTTGCCAGACATAAACGTTGTTGCTGTCCGATTGAGAGCTTCGAAGCAGGCGCATTTAAGCGATTCTTCACCTCTTCCCATAACCCCACAGCTTTCAACTGTTCTTCTACAATCTGATTTAACTTTTTACGATTGCGTTCGCCGTGGATTTTGCAACCAAAAGCGATATTGTCGTAAATCGACATAGGCAGCGGACAAGGGCGTTGCGACAGCAATCCCATTTTCTTCCTGATATTGGTTATTTCTGTTTTGCTGTCGAAAATATCGGTATCGTCTACCAATATACTTCCCTCGTATTTCACGCCTTCCGTATCATCAATCAGTCGATTGAAAGTTTTGAGTAAAGTAGATTTACCACAGCCTGAAGGTCCGATAATACACGTTATTTTTTTATCCGGGATTTCCAGATTTACATTTTTGAGAATATGGGTCTTATTAATATAGAGGTTTAAGTCACTTACTTTCAGATTTGATTTTTTAATTCTGGGACCTTCTTGATCGTTAATTTTGCTATCAGATTTATCCTTTGAATTTTTATTCAGGAAGGAAAAATCTTCAGCCCAACTGGCTCGCGCAGGATTTCTGTATGGGGATGATTTCATCTGTTTCTAATTTATTTTTTGTCAGATGGAACTCACATGACAAAATTCAAACATCCCCTTTGGGTCATAATTATTTAAATTTTGTCCTATTCGTTTCATTATATTTTGTGTTTTGAAAAACGGTTTGTAATTAATCTTCCTCCGACGCTGATAACAAGTACAATGAATATCAAAATCAAAGCTGCAGAATAGGCTCTGTCCTGCACATCGGCATTAGGACTACTCAGTTGAAAAAACACTGAAAGTGGTAAAGTTGCTGCCGGCTGACTGAGCGAAGTAGGTATGCTATCGGTAAATCCGGCGGTAAACATAACTCCTGCCGCATCTCCAATGGCACGTCCAACAGATAGTAACGTGGCAGTAGCAATACCCGGCGCAATCTGGCGAAGCACTACTTTTATGGTTTCCAGTTTGGTGGCACCTAAAGCATAAGTGGCATCGAGCAAGTCTTTTGGGAGTTGCTGAGCAACTTCATCCATGGAACGAATGAAAATAGGAATTATGAGCAAAGTAATGACCAGAATTCCACCTCCAAGCGAAGTATGCATGCCCAGATAAATCATGATGGTGAATGCAAAAGCTCCGTAAACGATTGATGGAATACCAAACAGAACATCGAAAGCCAATCTGGCAACATAAGCCAGTTTAGAGTCTTTTTTCAGATAAACATTGAGGTAAAATACTACCGGAATGCTTATCAACAAACCTAAAAAAGTAGAGCCCAGCACAATGTATAAGGATCCGACAATAGCATTAAGAATGCCACCGCCACCACCATTGTAATATCCACCGGCCGGAATCTTACTTATCATATCCCAATTCAAAGCAGGTAAGCCTCGTCGTAATATGGTATAAATGATATTCACTACAAAAGCAAAAACAGCGATAGAAGAACCTATCATCAGTGCCTTTACAACCTTTTCTTCTATAAATTTAAGTTTCATATTTTACTCACTTTGTTCGTGTTATTATGCCTTCGGCGTTATTAGTAGATATTAAGCTTCGCTGATATTGATAGATATTAGTCCTTCGGACGATATTAAAATATCACGAAGTAAATATCGCCGAAGGCAAATATCATGAAATTAATATCAGCGTAGCGAATATCACAGGTAGTGTAAATATCAGCAGAGCAAATATCGCCGAAGGCAAATAACAGCGTAGCTATTTATTTAAACTTCCTTTCTATTCGATAAATCACCGCTCTAGACGATGCATTGAATATAAACACCACGATAAAAAGTAAAAACGCTGCCAGCATCAAAGCCGATTCGTACAATGGTACTGATAGCATTTCACCGTAATTATTGGCAATCAGAGCTGGTAAAGGATAACAAGAATCGAATAACGAATGTGGCAAGAGTGGTATATTTCCACAAACCATCAATACAGCAATAGTTTCGCCAAATGCCCGGGAAACGGCTAAGATTAGTGCTGCCAGAATACCCGGAAATGTTTTTCGTAAAATCACATATTTACTGGTTTGCCATTTAGTTGCTCCGAGCGAAAGAGCCGCATCTCTGTATTCACGCGGCACTGCCGAAAATATTTCAACAAACAAACTTATCAATAGAGGCAATATCATTACACCCAAAACAATTCCTCCTGCCAAAACAGTATATCCGGTGGAATATTCCACAAAATGAGGTGCCAGTTTTTCTGAAATCCAGGGAACAATAAACAATGTGCCCCAGACACCGTAAACAACCGATGGTATTCCGGCTAAGATATCCAATGCTGTAAACACCCATTTTTTTACCGATGTTTTTGAATATTCGGTCAAAAACAATGCTGACAGCAAAGCTATCGGCAATGCCAATAACACTGCAATAGCCGTAATCCAAAGTGTCCCGGCAATAAAAGGTAAAAAACCGAATTCACCATTTCCCGGTTTCCATTCCGAAGACGTAATTAAATGCCAGAAGCTGTTGTGCTCAAAAATAGGAACAGATTTCAGGTATAAACCTAAACCAATTAGAATTACCAGCAGGATTGATGCCACAGTGATAGTGAACATAAATCCGCCGGCAATTTTGTTTTTGAGAACTCTGGTTGATGACATATATTCAATGGTTAATGTTTAATGATAAATGGTCAATAATATACGGATTACAATTTATCATTTACAATTAATAATTAATCAAGTCTATTTCAATTTTGCAATTCCTTTGTTCAATTTGTCTTTTGGCAGACTGATATAACCATTAGGCACATTGTACTTTTGACCTTCGGTAAGGATAAATTTCAAAAATGCAATAACTACCGGACTTGTTGGCTTTCCGTTAGCCACCAAATATAGATCGCGAGCCGGTGGTGAAGGATATTTACCTTGAGCAATGGCTGAAATCAATTGATTTGATGTGGCGTAAAAGTTTTCGGCAGCATCAATTTTTCCATTATTATTTACGTCTATTGGCAATACCAGAATTCCCGGATTTGGTTTCTTTGTTTTCAGGTCATAGGCATAAGCAATGTTGTTGTAACCCAAACCCAGTGGATCTTTCTGAACAGCAGAAGCAACCCCGGGATCACCAAAAACGGCAGTTCCTTTCAGGTCTTCCTGTTTTTTGTTTCCCAGATACTTAGCCCAGGTTTCACCAGCACCACAGGCATCGGAACGGACATAAAGGTGAAGTGGAATATTGCTCTGCACACCCAATACCTGTCCCCATGTTTTATATTCCTCAGTCACAAAAATTTTGGTTGCAGCAGCCTGAGTCAGTCCTTTTGCTAACAATTCCTTGATTTTAGGATTCTTTGCATTGATAGTTGGCACTACAGCATCTTTAGCTACTGCCACAAACCAGGCACCTTTAGCAACTTCCTCCGGTTTCACTTCTCTGGAAACCATTCCTAAGTCTACAACTTTAGCCAATGCATCGGTAATACCTTTGCCAGCTCCACCACCCGAAACATCAATTTTCACTTCGGGATGAAGCTTTTTAAACTCTTCAGCCCATTTAACAGCTAGCGGATAAAGAGCGAAAGCCCCTGATAATGAAATTTGACCTTTAAGTTCTTTTTTCTGAGCTTGTACCTGATTGGTAAATCCCAGAAGAATAGCAAATACGAGAGTTAATGTTACAATCTTTTTCATATCTATAATTTTATATTTGAGAATAATGCAAGTTATTGAATGAATAAAAATATGGGCAATCTTTTATTTTACAAAGTTCTTCCAATTCGATTATACCTACAATCCCTTTCTGAGGGTATTTATCTACCTTGTTTATGGTATTTGGCATTGCATAAAAAGCCAGTATTAGAACATTTTACAACCCGATTATCACTCTCTGTTACTCCTGACTTCTGGCCCATTGTATTACATTGGCAGGCGAACGTTTGTGTTTCAACTCATTACTCATAAATTTCATATAAGGCTCAACGTGGTTGAAATAGTGTTTCAGACCTGAACAGAGATAGTTATGTGCCGAGCCATCCGCCAGTTTGAGAATACGGTTTTTCGGACATTCACCGTTACACTGTTTTAAGAATTTACATTGCAGGCAGGTTGTAGATAGTTTACGTTTTTTATCGTTGCCAAAGCTGATTTGCTCAGGCGATAGCATCATTTCTGTAATGGTTTTCTGATGGATATTGCCTTGTTTATATTCCGGAAAAACAAAATGGTCGCAACTATACAAATCACCGTTAGCTTCCAAAGCCGCTGCATGACCACAAGTTTCTGACCAAATACAAGTTGGCGGTTGTTCGCCCGCAAATCCGGCTAAAGTAGCATCGTAAGTAGTAACAAATACTTCACCTACATCATTCCGAACCCATTCATCAAAAATGGTTGTCAGAAACTGACCATACTCCAACGCACCAACTGACCAGGAAGTAAGTTTACCCTCGGTATTATCGGGGGCTGTTAACAATCCTGAATCAGCATTTAGCCGTTCTACTACGGGAGAAAACTGAATATACTTTGCCCCAATCAGTTTAAAAAAACGATACACCTCAAGTGGATATTGAGCATTATAATCATTTACCACCGACAGCACATTGAATTCTACCTGATGTTTTTGAAGTAATTTTATTCCTTTCATAACTTTCTGAAAAGAACCTTCGTTGCCAATAGTTCGGCGATAACGGTTGTGGCAATGCTCCGGTCCATCGATAGAAATACCGATGAGGAAATTATTTTCCTTGAAAAACTGACACCACTCTTCGGTAAGCAACACGCCATTTGTTTGTAATACATTTTCAATCTGTCGATTACGCCCATACACTTTTTGTAATCGAACAGCGCGCTTGTAATAGTCAACTCCCATAAGCAATGGCTCACCACCGTGCCAGGTAAACAGCACCTGCTCACCAGGCTGCGCATTTATATATTGTTCTATAAACAGTTCGAGTGTTTCCTCGCTCATCCGGTTGGAGTCATTATTGGGATTCAGGCTTTTCTTATCCAGATAATAGCAATAGCTGCATCGTAGATTACAAGCAGGACCAATGGCTTTTGCCATGACATATACCGGATATTTAAGCGGATTAAATTGGATTGTTTTATTCATATGGTTGTAGCAGTGAATAGAATTATTGTTGATTTGTCGATGCGAAATCGCCTTTAATTGTTTAGAAAAAAACTCAATTAGTGTATTTTAACAGCTAAATTGAGATATATAGAAAAGAAGTTATTAACAATACATTAGATATAATACTCAGTCAGATCCACCAACCCGTTTTTCAATGCAAATTTGATCAGCTCCTGTACATTGTTGATTCCAAGTTTGCGAAAAATATTCTTGCGATGTGTATTAACGGTATGATGACTCAGACAACGAGACTCGGCAATTTCTTTTGCAGTTTTCCCTTGCGTAAATAACTGAATAAGTTCCAATTCGGTGTGAGTAAGCAAATCTCGTTTGCCGGCAGATTCCTTTTTCCGGTTATGTCCATCCATGATAATCTGAAGAGCTTCACTACAAAAATACTTTTTGCCGGAAAGTGTATCCAGAATAGCCATGGTAATCACGTCATAATCGTTGGATTTGAGTATAAAGTTAGCCCGCTCAAAAGACGCGGTTAATGGCATAAGGAAAGTTTCATCAGGAATATCGCACATAAACAACCAATTAGATTTTGGAAAACAGGTGGATAGTACGGTTACTTCGTCAATATTATCAATGCCTAAACTATCAAAGTCAATAATGACAGTAGCATCCTCGTTATACAACAGAGCCTTGTGCAATTCCAACTTACTTGAAACTGTCACAATGGTTGGCGACTGAACCTGATCCTGAATGATACAGCTGAGTCCTAATCGACATAAATCGCAATTTTCAGCAATTATAAAAGTAGCTTCGTTCATTAATTTCGGCTATGTTATGTAATTATTTGTTCGTGTGAGTATTTTCTACTTATAAAGAAACCTTACTTTTTGTTTAAAAGTTAACGATAAAGACACTTTTGAATTGCTCTATGACTTTTGTTAAGTGTATCGGGTAGATAGTTGGTATAATATTAACCTCTAAATTTGACTGAATGACAGGACAATATTATTGCGTAGAACTTCTGTTTCCAGAAGATTAATGGGTAAACCAGATTGCACTTCATTTTTTGATATTTCTTTATATATCCATTAATTCATTTGCAAAGTTCATACTATTTTTAGGTATACGAAATACCCCAATTACAGTATTTGCATACCATAATTGGGGTATAATATTTGAAATTTTACGGAGAAGTGATACCAGAATCTTATTTTTTAAATTCAGTATTATCATGTAAACTTTACAGATAAAGTTTTTGTGAGAGATTTTGCTAACGCCGATTTTCAATTCTCACTACGGTCAGAATGACAGCCGACACGTCATGTGTAAAATTTAACATGCACGTTTGCGAAACTGCGAAATCAAATTCACTGATAAGGCGGTTTAATAAACACATTTATTAAAAATCAATTTACAGCTAATAATGCTTCTTCAATATCAGCTTTGATATCCTCGATATTTTCAATACCAACTGATAGACGCAATAAGCCAGGAGCAACACCTGACGCAATCTGATCTTCAGGCGAAAGTTGCTCATGAGTAGTGGCTGAAGGGTGAATGATTAATGATTTAGCATCACCCACATTGGCTAAGTGACTTAATAACTTTACATTGTCTATTAAAATATCTGCATTTTTAGGATCGCCTTTAATCTTGAATGTAAGTACCGAACCCGGACCTTTTGGAAAGTATTTTTTAGCCAGATTATGATATTTACTACTCTTCAACCCTGGATAGTTTACATATTCCACTTTCGGATGTTTTTCCAGCCACTCGGCTAAAGCCTGTGCATTCTGCACATGACGGTCGACACGTAATGAAAGAGTTTCAATTCCTTGCACCAACAAGAAAGAGTTGA
>Ga0302286_10001423_pt1 | contig 17837 bp, 20 predicted proteins | sample III_Fen_E2_3_FD_198765 | JGI IMG/M metagenome (GOLD analysis project Ga0302286, IMG submission 198765) | Peat permafrost microbial communities from Stordalen Mire near Abisko, Sweden - III_Fen_E2_3 | ecosystem: Environmental > Terrestrial > Soil > Wetlands > Permafrost | place: Sweden: Abisko...
CTCCTTTCGAAAAAAAGAGGGGAGTCGCAAATGAAACGACGGACAACACTATGGATGCGGAAATGCGGGGACAGGATTCCTGATTCGGCCGCGGAGCCGTGTGGCGGAGAGCTGAGGTTCACTCCTCTGTCCTACATCGAGGAAGAGAGCGACCCGCTGGAAGCCTGCTTATTCACCTGCTCAAAGGCGGAGAGCAGTTTCATGCCATTGGACATGCGGTACAACGCATAAGCGTGGAAAGCTACGGCCAAGTAATCTTTGAACAACAGCAGGATGATGCCGTCGATCAGATAGAGACCCATGCCGGTAATCCAAGCCCACTTCTGCCCTTTGCGCGCAAAGTTCCAGAACAGAATGAGCACCCCGGCGATCATTCCGTTAATGATGAGGTCGAGTACGAGGCCAGCGGAGCCAGCCTGGTGCGCCACCGCATCCACTACCTGAGTGATGCCGAGCCCAAAAATGAAACGAATGCCAGTTTCCGTCATCGACAGGACGGAGTTCACCACGGACAACCCGGCAATCATGAGGAACCAGCTTGCGCTGCCCTTGAGCGCCTGCTCGATGCGGACTTTCTGCTCGACCAGGGCGTTCTGATTGTTGTTCGACTCCGGGGTAATGCCTAATCCGGGGGTTGTCATGAAGTTCTCCTGGTTAAGGTGCGTGGCCCGGGGAAGTCACCGGCAAGATAGCACAAGTTATGGCTACGAGCCATTGGCCTTGAGCTAAGCAATCAGCGAATCGTAATAAGTGGTTTGGCGGACGGCAGGACTTCCCCGATTTCGACCGCGGGAACGCCCGCACCCTGCAGCGCGGCCGCGAGCGCGCCCGCGTCGCCGGCAGAAACCGAGATCAGCAAGCCTCCAGCAGTCTGCGGATCGAACAGCAGAGTGCGGAGGTCGGCGGGAACGGATTTAGCGTAGCCAACCAGACACTCCGCGAAGTCGCGATTGGCCTTGAGGCCGCCCGGAATGTCCCCGGCGCGGATGCAGTCCATCGCTCCCTCAATGACGGGAATGTTGGCCGAGTGAAAGACGAGACTGACGTTCGAGGCCAGGGCCATCTCGCGAGCGTGACCAATCAGCCCAAAGCCGGTTACATCAGTAAGCGCATGCACCGCCCAGGTAGGCCCAGACGCCCCCGTCTGGGCAGCCGAGCGGAACTCGGCAGGACGGGTGAGGGCACCCGTCCCCACGTGTGCGTTGCTGGTGCCTTGGTCCGTGATTACTTCCGCAGCGATTTTGTTCAGAGTCGTCATCGACTTCACTGCCGCATCGATCCAGCCCTGCTTCGCTGTCCCTTTCTTGATCGCCGTCGAGATCACGCCCGTCCCCAGTGCCTTGGTGAACAGCAGCCGGTCCCCTGCCTGTGCCCCCTGGTTGGCCAGCACCCGTTTGGGATGAACGACGCCGGTCACCGAGTACCCGAACTTGGTTTCATCATCGCGGATGCTGTGGCCGCCGACGACCGTGCATCCGGCTTCCATCATCTTTGACAGGCCCCCCGCCAGAATGCGTTCCAGAATCTCGATGTCGCCTTTCTCCGGGAAGCAAACCAGAGCAAGCGACGTAAGAGGCCGACCGCCCATGGCGTAGACGTCGCTCAGCGCGTTGGTGGCCGCGATCTGGCCGAAGGTGTAGGGGTCGTCCACGATGGGCGTAAAGAAATCCACCGTCTGGACGAGCGCCGTCTCAGGCGTGAGTAGATACACACCGGCGTCGTCGGCGTGATCGAAGCCGACTAGCACATTCGGATCCTGTTGCCGGGCTAATTTCCCAAGCACCGTGTCCAGCACCGCCGGACTCAGCTTGGACGCTCAACCCGCGGCTTTTACAGACTCCGTAAGACGGAATGGTTTTGCATCAGGCACGGGGAGATTGTACTGGAGAGGCGGAAAATAGAAGCGGGAAGTCAAAAGTAAGAAGTCAAATTGAAGAAGTAAAATCTCTTGAAGTCAGCTCTGCTACAGAAATCTTGGGCCTTTACCTCTGCAATCTGACCTCTGACCTCTGCAATTTCTCACTTCCACAGTCCCATCCCCGTCGCAGACCTCTCAACGCGTGCTTACGTTGGTGGTCCGCAGTTCCGGATATTCATGATTCCACTGCGCGGAGATGCTCTCGAAGGTGAGGCGGAAGGGTTTGCTCTGGCCGGGCGCGAGCGGCGACAGAGTCAGGTCCACGGCCTCATCGTATGGACCGTTCGTTCGCAGCACGTGAATCGGGAGTTCCTCCCGCTGTGCCGTTTGTCCCATATCGTCTTTGAAAGTGATCTGCACCACGGCGTGGGTCACGGTTTTGTCGCCCGCGTTGGTGACGGTGCCGTCAAGATAGCTGACCGTGGCGCCCACGAAGTTCTGCGCCGCACTGGTCTTCAGGTCAGAAAATTTCAGGTTGCCGGAGTATGCCGGCGGCTCCACCGGCTTGGGCCGCTCGCTGCGCAGCGCCAGCGCGAGCAGTCCGACGACCACGCCCACGATGACGACACCGATCAGAATGGGCCGCAGGCCGGAATCTTCTGATTGCATGGTCGGGTTGGGATTTCCCTGGATGAAACCGCCCATGGCCAAAATTGTACTACCCCGGTGGAATGCCAGCGTCCAACCTGCAAGACGGTCCGCCGCAAATGGGGGATCGCACGGGCCGGTGGCTCACAACGTGCCCATTAATTCGGCAGAGCCGCGAGTTTTTTGGCGGTCCGGCGTGTAAAAACCCAGCACATCAACTGACAACAAAAAAACGGTTAAGTATTTTCAACTACTTGCAACGGTGTTACGATGGCCGGGCAATTGCATATGACAATTAAGTAAAGAACCCAAGCAGGAGGCCTCCCCCATGTGGCGCCCTGATGAAGAGCCCATGCACCTGAATTGGATTGCGATTCTCTCTTATTCCGGATCGCTCGTAGTGAGCGTAGCCATTTGGACTGGCGTGTTCCGGATCTTCGCGAGCTTCGTGAAGTAGTCGGGCGTCCTTGCCTGAAGGACGGCCACGATCACCGATCGTAGTGCAGCAACGAAAAGACGTCGTAGTGTGTGAGCTTCTCCCGCCCTTTCAGAAAGTCTAATTCCACCACAAACGCGAGCCCTGCAATCTGCGCTCCCAGGCCGTGCGCCAGCTCCGCCGTGGCTGCCGCCGTCCCGCCGGTGGCCAGCAGGTCATCCACGATCAGCACCCGCTGTCCTTTCTGAATCGCGTCCTTGTGGATCTCGAGCGAGTTGCTGCCGTACTCCAGGTCGTAGCTGACCTTGGCGGTCTCGGCGGGAAGTTTCCCCGGCTTGCGCACCGGAACGAATCCGGCATTGAGCCGATAGGCGAGTGCCGGTCCGAAGATGAATCCGCGCGCCTCCATCCCCAGGACCAGGTCGATTTCTTTTCCGATGTATCGTTCGGAGAGTGCGTCAATCAGCGTCGCGAAGCCAACCTTGTTCTTGAGCAGCGTGGTGATGTCGTAAAACAGAATCCCCTTCTTGGGGAAATCGGGCACTTCGCGAATCAGCTTCTTCAGGCCGTCACAATCCACGGCAGCTTTCGTCGGCATCTACCAGGCTCCTTCAATGCGAAATGAACTCAATCCCTTGATCGGCTCGGCCTCGGATTCTTCCACGTCATCCACCCGGGCCGCGCGCGGCCCTTCCCGCAGCCGCGACCGCAATCCCGAAAGCTGATCGCGCGTGCCTTGAGCCAGCACTTCCACCGTGCTATCGGAATTGTTGCGCACCCATCCGGCGATTCCGAGGATGTGCGCCTCCCGCTCAACGAACCAGCGAAAGCCGACGCCCTGCACGCGTCCGCGCACAACAAAGCGGCGCGCCTGGGCAGTGGATTTTTCCGTGGAAGCCATGAATAAATGCAGAAGTTAGAAGTCAGAATGCAGAAGCAAAAGCCCAAGATTTCCGCAGCACAGCCAGCGCCAAAGGGGTTCACTTCTTCAATTTGACTTCTTACTTCTGACTTTCCCTACGCCCTCGATAAGTACGTGCCATCCGCCGTGTCCACTTTGATCTTCTCGCCTTCATTGATGAACGCCGGCACCTGCACGACCAGTCCGGTCTCGGTCTTGGCGGGTTTGCTTACGCTCGACGCGGTCGCGCTCTTTAATCCGGGCTCGACTTCCGTCACGGTCAACACGACTGTCTGCGGCAACTCGATCCCCACGGCCTTGCCATCGAAAAACTCCACATGGATCTGAAGGTTGGAAGTCAGGTAGTCGACTGCATCCCCAAGGATCTCGCGGGTCAGGTGAGTCTGCTCGTAGTTCGAGGTGTCCATGAAGTAGTAGCTGTCGCCATCGGCGTACAGAAACTCCATTTCGACTTCATCCACATTGACTTTTTCGATGGGGTCGGGCGAACGAAAGCGGTGCTCGAACATGGCGCCGGTGCGCAGGTTGCGCAGCTTGGCCTGAATGAAGGCGCGCAGATTGCCAGGAGTACGATGCTCGACGCTGAACACGGAATGCAGATCATTATTGTGCTTGATGATCATGCCGGGACGGAGCTGGGTCGCGGGAATCGACATTGCTGGTTTACATCTCCTTCTCTCTTCTCAGGAATTCTCGGCAGCGGGGCAGGTGCCCAGGGCTTTCCGCTGCTATTGGCGTTAAAAGGTTATTTTACACAGGCTTCGCGGGTTGGGGAAACCACCCAACGAACTGCCAGACTGCCTCACGGTCGGCTCTTGCGGATGATTCTTCCGCTCCCTCCGTTTGACTTGCGCCCCCACCCCAGTTAAATTTGCGGGGCTGATTTTCTGTTCTTTCAAAAAAATTGGGTTCGCGCGCCAACGTAGTCCGGCACCTCGCCGGTACTACGTCGGGAAGCGGGTGCAAATCCCGCGCTGCCGCGCAACTGTAAGCGAGGACACGGCGGACGTCCACTGGGCACTATCTTCAACACGAAGAGCCTGGGAAGGACGGCCGCAGAATCCGGACTTGAAAAAGTCCTTACTCGCAAGCCAGGAGACCGGCGCGAACCATCCCCAGAAACCCCTTTCGCGTGTGAAGGAGGATGGTATGGTACGGTCCCTGGTTTTATTCCTGTTGTTTCTCCCGGCGGCATTCGCTGCCGAGCTTCGCATTAAAGTTGTCGATCCGCATTCCGCCGCCGTCGCGGGCGCGCAGGTGTCTGTGTATCGGACCGGTGAGTCTGCGCCGCTCCAGGTGCGAACCACCTCGGGAGACGGCGAAGCTCTTTTCCAGATCAACGACGCGGCTCTGCGCGTGCAAGTGCTCGCTCCCGGCTTCGCAGCCTCGTGGTCGGAGGTTGAGAAGTCTTCTTCCGCGGTAACCGTCCAGTTGCATGTAGCCGCAGCCTCCGAGACGGTTGTGGTGAGCGCAACGCGCACGCCAACTCCCGCCGACGAAACCGCCAGCAGCGTGTCGCTATTGAGCGCCGATCAGATTGAAGCCATGCAACCCGCCTCCCTGGGCGACGCCTTGCGGTTTCTCCCGGGCGCGGTGGTGAATGTTGCAGGCCACCGCGGCGGGCTGGGGTCGCTGTTCGTGGAAGGCGGAGATTCGCGCTACAACAAAGTGCTGGTGGATGGCGTCCCCGTCAACGATCCGGGCGGGACCTTCGAATTCTCAACCATTCCGGCGGCGGAAACCGACCGAGTGGAATTCCTGCTCGGGGCGCAGAGCACGTTGTATGGGTCGGACGCGATGACCAGCGTCGTGCAGCTGTTTGCGCGCAATGGGACGACCGCGGTTCCCGAACTCCGCTTCGGCGGTGACGGCGGAAACTTCGGCACCGCGCACGGATTTGCAGCCCTCTCCGGCGCACGTTCCCGCTTCGACTACGATGCCTTTGCCGACCAGTTCAATACCCACGGGCAGGGGCCGAATGCCGATTACACCAATGCTCTGCAGGGCGGCAATCTGGGCGTGCAGTTGAGCCCGCGAGTCCTGTTTCGCGTGCGTGGGCGGCATTCGAACAGTCGCACCGGAGTTCCGGGCGAGTGGGACTTCAACGGGCAGCCGCTGCTGGCGCCCGACACAGATCAGCGGGCTCGTGCCAACAATTTTCTTGCCAGCGGAGAGCTTTCGATCTCTGCGCCTGAGCGGTGGCGGCACCGGCTGACGGGCTACGAGTACAACACCCGGCGGCTCAATCAGGATGACATTCCCGACCGCGGTTGTGACAATTCCCAGTTCATTTACACCGACTGCCCCTTCCTCGCTACCGCGCACATCAATCGCGCCGGCTTCATGTATCAAGGCGACTACACGCCGCGAAGCTGGGCGCAGACCACTGTCGGATATGAGTTTGAGGATGAGAATGGCAGATTCTTCACCTATTCAAAAACTTTGGATTCACAGGGCGATCCGTTTATCTTCACCGAATCCATCCCTGCAGTCCGGCTCAATCACGCCGCCTACATTCAGCAACGGCTAACCTGGAAACGGCTGTCGGCCGTGGCCGGCGTCCGTTACGTCCATAACGAGACCTTCGGCAGCCAGGGCGTCCCTCGGGTTGCACTGAGCTTACTCGCGCTCAAGGGAGGAAATGTTTTCTCTGGCACACGCCTGCGCTTCTCCTACGCGACCGGCATCAAAGAGGCGCGTTTTGAAGAAGCCTACGCAAACGGGCAGGGAATCATCCCGAATCCCAATCTGAAAGCGGAAGAGAACCGCGCTTTCGAAACTGGATTCGATCAGGGATTCCTCGGCAACAGGTTCACTTTGTCGGGGCTCTACTTCAACAATGGGTTTCGCAACCAGATTAACTTCGTCATCGTGGATCCCAAGACATTCACCGGACAGTACCAGAACATCAACCAGTCCATCGCGCACGGAGCGGAGGCGCGGGTCGCCGGGAGATTGTCGTCGCGGGTCTCGCTGAATGCTGCTTACCTCTACACCTCGTCGCAAGCTCTCTCGGGCGCCTCCGACGGGCAGCCGCTGCTGCGCCGGCCCAGGCATTCGGGAAACCTGCTTCTGACTTACCTCGGATCGCGCTGGGGAGCAAACCTCGGTGGGAGCTTCGTCGGCCGCCGGACCGACTCGGACTTCCTCGGCTTCAACATCAACCATGCAGCGGGCTACGCGCGAGTCGATCTCGGCGGATGGTACGCCATCACCTCGCGCATCACTGCCTACGCCAACGTCGAAAATGCCCTGAATGATCACTACAACGAAGTGGTGGGATATCCGGCGCTGTCGGCGAATTTCCGGGCGGGGATGAGGTTCAGGATCGGGGGAGACTAGCAACTGGGCGGCTGACGTTTTCAATCAGGCCACCATCAGTGGGGCTGAGCGGTTTTTGCTGCACCCTCCAAAGCCTTGGCGAGATCCGGATGTTCGGCAAGGACTTCTCTCATGGAATCGCGGCCCAGGTTCTCGCCCCACTTTCTACCCGCTTCCTGCAACTCCGTAAGCATGGTCGGAAGTACCTTGAGGGTCTTCTGGCCCAACGGCGTTTGATAAAACTCGATCAAGCCCCTGACCTCTTCGTGCGACAGATACTTGTCATAAATGGGGATCGCCAGGTCGAGGAGCTGTTGCATGTCGAGTCTGGACTGGAATTTCACAAAAAAGAGATCGACCAGTTTCTCGCGGTACTCCCCCGGCGGAAGAGCTTGCGTCATCAATGGCTTAAGGCTCTTTCCCATATTGTCCATCACCTGAAGCGCTAGTTGCTAGCCCCCGGTTAGTTCAAAGAGGCGGCGGATGTCGGCCTCCTTGGCAGGATCAATCTTCAGAGGTTGCTCGGAAAGAGCAGGTAACGGAGCGCTTTGCCCGTCTGATTGCGCCGGAGTGGTGCTTGGAGATTGGGCGGATAAGATACAAGGAAACAAGAGAAACACGACAGCGGCGAAAACTTTCACGGAAACCTCACCATTCGCGCATGGAACTGCCGGGCTGTTACCGCCGGTTGCCGACCGTTTCCTTCGACTCGGTCTCGGATCGGAGTCCGTCACCTGCAACCGGGATGCGCCGTGCTTCTGAAGCAGGCTTTGCCCCGCCGTTGTAGCGATGGCGCACGGCCACGAGCTTTTCTACTTCCGCTTCGCCGAGCGGCTGCTCGTGCCCGATGAGGCGGGCCACCAGGGCGATCTTGGCGAAGTGCTCGACGGTTTCCATCTTCATGAAGGCGTTTTCCAGCGTGGGGCCGCAGGTGACCACTCCATGATTCGCCATCAGGATGGCATCGTGGTCCGGAACCAGCGGCTCAAGCGCCTCCGCCAGTTCAGGCGTGCCGGGGGTGCCGTATCGCGCCAGCGGAATCGCGCCCAGGCCAACCACCACCTCGCAGACCAGCGGCCGGTTCAGGGCAATTCCGGAAGCGGCAAACCCCGTGGCGGTCGTGGGATGCGCATGCACAATACCCTGCACATCGGGACGCATGCGGTAGATCAGCAGATGCATGCCGATCTCGCTGGAAACGTTGCGCTTGCCCGCGAGCCGGTTCCCGTCCAGATCGACGATAACCATGTCGGCGGGGCGCATCGCGCCTTTGCTCATCCCGGTGGGCGTGACCAGCAGGCGATGATCGTCGAGACGCACGGAGAGGTTGCCATCGGTCGCCGCCACGAACCCCTGGGCATGCAGCCGCCGCCCGTACTCCACGATCTCGAGCCGATGTTTGCGTTCACTCGACATTACCAAGCCCCGCGGTCATGGTACCGCACGTCTCCAAAACCTTACAACCAATCCAACGTGAAAATATGTAAATAGAAGGTGCCGGGAACCGGCGCGGCGGACCATGGGGGAAGCCGGCCTCAAACCCTATAATCTCCCGGTGCTTGTCTCCGACTTCCATTACCATCTGCCGCCGGAACTCATTGCCCAGGAACCGCTGCCGGATCGCGCCGCTTCGCGCCTGCTCCACCTGGACCGGCAGACCCAGACCTGGCAGGACCGGGCTTTCCGGCAGTTTCCGGATCTGCTCCGATCTGGCGACCTGCTGGTTCTGAACAACACCCGGGTCTTTCCGGCGCGGCTCTACGGGCACCGGAGCGGAGAACGGGCGCAGCCTCTGAGCCCGCAGAACCCGGCCTCCCGGGACTTTCTGCGGGGGCGCGTCGAGGTGCTTCTTACCCGCCGCCTGTCCGACGATCCCAACGAATGGGAGTGCCTGGTTCGGCCGGGACGCAAGATTGGTATCGGAGAGAAGCTCTCGTTTGGCGATCTTCACGTTGGTGATCGGCCCGCATTGGAGGCCGAAGTCATCGCGCGCGGCGGTTTTGGGGAGCGGCGCATCCGGTTTGCTCCCGTCGCCGACTTCTTTACTCGAATCGAACGCGTTGGGCACATCCCGCTGCCGCCCTATATCGATCGTGAGGACCAGGCGGCCGATCGCGACCGCTACCAGACCATCTATGCCCGGGCGCGAGGATCGGTGGCCGCCCCGACCGCGGGCCTGCACTTCACGCCGGAAATCCTGGAACGCATTGGCGCACGCGGGATCGAAATCGCCGAAGTCACACTGCACGTCGGTCTGGGGACGTTTCAGCCGGTGCGGGCCGCCAACGTGGAAGACCACCAGTTGCATCGGGAGTGGTACGAAATTTCAGCGGAAGCCGCACGCGGCATCAATGCGGCCAAACAACACCGGCGCCGGGTGATTGCCGTCGGGACAACCACAGCCCGCACCCTCGAGTACGCGGCGCAGCAGGCGGGCGGCGAGCGGGTAGAAACGGGAACCGGCGAGGCGGACTTGTTCATCTATCCCGGATACAAGTTCCGCGTGGTGGACGCTTTGTTGACCAATTTCCATCTTCCCCAATCCACCCTGCTGATGTTGGTCTGCGCTCTCGGCGCAAAAGACTTTGTGATGAGTGCCTACCGGCACGCCGTGGAAGCCGGTTACCGCTTTTATTCCTACGGCGACTGCATGTTCGTGGAGTGAGTGCAGTGGATCAGCCCACGCGGACGACGGCGACCGCTCGGGTATACTCAATCTTTTGCTTGGGGCATTCTATGTGCGCTGTAGCGGTCCGAACGCGGGTGGCAATCAATGAATTTGCGCGAAAACTGCGCGCCTTTCCCGCAACCTCGTTCGACACCACCGAGGAGATCCGCCGGTTTCTGGCCGGGACGCCCGTTGACGAAGCGAGCCTGGCTCCTTATCTGACCTGGGACCGCCAGCATTACACGCGCAATCTGATCGACAGGACGGACCTGTACGAACTGATCGCCATCTGCTGGGAAGTCGGGCAGTTCAGCTCGGTGCACAACCATCGCGACCAGAACTGCTGGATGGCGGCCCCGATCGGAAAACTGGTGGTGGAAAATTTCAGCGTCGGATTTCAAGATATCGAGGCAGGCAACTGCCGTTTGGAAGCATCCAACCGTGTGGAGTTGACGGTGGAGAACCCGTGCGCCGTCGATCCGCGGGAACCGGTGCACCGGGTGGTGAACCCGCGCGAGTTCAACCAGCGGGCCGTCAGCCTGCACGTGTATTCGCGGCCCTTTGATACCTGCGTGGTGTACTCGCCGGAGCAGGGCACCTGCGGAGAAATCCAGCTTCATTACAATACGATGTACGGGAAGACAGTACCCAGTAGTCAGTAGCCAGTACCCGGAGGGCGGTGTTCACTGGGTACTGACAACCGGGTACTGGGTACTGATTTCAAGGAGGAATCGTGAGCAAAACCCTGGGAGTGGTATTGGTAGTGGCTGCGCTATCTATGATGTCGTGGGCGCAGCTCCCGGGCGAGAATCCCCAGCCCGTGCCCCAGTATCCCCGTGCCGAACTCTTCGGCGGCTACTCCTACGGATACACCGATCTGTTCAACTCCGGCCACCGCGCCGGGCTGAATGGCTGGAACGCCTCGGTGCAGTTGAACGCGGCCAGGTGGCTGGGGTTCGTCATCGACGGCAGCGGGAACTATGGGAATTCAAAAATCCCCGTGGCGGTGCCCGCGCCCTTTCCGAGATGCAGCGACAACCCAGGGTACTGCCCGCCGGGAACGGACACGTTCGACGTGAAAACCAAGCTGTATACCTACCTGTTCGGCGTGCAGTTTCCTTACCGCAAGTACGAGCGCTGGACCCCCTTCGGCGAGCTCTTATTTGGACGCGCCAAGATGCGCGGGGAGGTGCCGGGGTTCGCCGAGGTCAGCAGCGGCCTGGGCCTGGTGGCCGGGGGCGGGGCGGACTACAACATCAACCCGCGTTTCGCCGTGCGCTTCAAGGCCGACTACCTGCAGACCCGCACATCGTTTCCGTCATTCGGCCATAAGAAACAGGACAACCTGCGGTTCTCGGTAGGCATTGTGATCCGCACCGTGCCCCACAAGAAGCGCACCCTCGAAGACGAAAACCCGCCCCAGAACTGAGGGCGGGTGATGGAGCGACGGGCGTCCCCTCATCAAGCTTAGGCTCGGGGATCCATCTGGCCGCGGCAAAAGTCGAGATTCGTATCAGGGCATCGCTTTAGCGATGCCGCAAACGGTTCACTTTCAACGGCCCCTTTAGGGGCTGGAATGGAAGAGTGGACTTTTTCCGCAGCCTGCCAGGATTCGCAGTCTAGGAGCGCTTCAGGATTTGTCCCAGCGGCTCGGCCTTGGCGCGCAGCTCCTCGGTGAAGTCCGCGCCTTTCTCGATTGCTTCCTCGAAGCGCTCTTTCGCTTCATCGGTCCAATCCGAGATGGTATCCAGGGCGTCATCATAGGAGCGCCGCAGGTCTTTGCGGATCTGCTTCCCCGCCTTCGGGGCCAGCAACATGCCAGCCGCGGCACCCACGCCCAACCCAATCAACAAAAATGTGATGGCAGTACCCACATTGCTGCCGTCCGACTTTTCATATTTTCCAAAGCGCATAAAAACCTCCCTGCTGCCTTCATTTTAGACCTGAATCGACGGGACGGCGAACCATCGCAACAATCGGTGGTGGCGCAGCTTGAAATCCACCGGGGGTAGCGCCGGAATCCAGCCTGTGGGAGACTGTGGGCATGGCGAAGCGCAATCTACGGATCGTGAAACGGGTTAGGAACGTCCCGGTGATCGCAATTTGTGAACTCTGCAACACCGAATTCCTGGGCGACCCCAACATGGGGAATGCGCAGTCTGCCATCCAATCGCAGTTCAACGCGCACAAGTGCAAATCTGAGGTTGCAAGCCAAGCCGCTGCGCGAACCGTGAGCAAAACCACCAAGGACAAGTAAATCTCATCTTGGGCCAGTAGCGGCCCGTGTTCTTCTTCCAACTGGAAGCCACGCTTTCCGCCCCCTAGCGGCGGAGCTCCGGGAATTCCTTCGATCCCACCCGCGCCACATTTTCCTCCGCGAATTTTGTCACGCGGTCGAGCGCTGCCTGCAACTGGGCGTGATAGTCGGTCATCTGGGTCTCATCGGCATCCGCCGGAACCTGCACCTTCGGACTAACCCGCACCAGCGCCTTCGCAAACGGCTTCGGGATCATGAATTCGTCCCACGTTCTGAGCACCCACGCATCACTGAGCGCCACGTAAAACGCCGCCATGGGTACGCCGGTGACCTTCGAGAGCCGTACGGGTCCGGGTTTGGCGACATATTTTGGGCCTCGCGGGCCGTCAATCGTGAATGCGGCCGCCGCGCCCTGTTCCACTTGTGCTTTCATTCCGAGCAAAGCCTCGGCCCCACCCCGGCTACTGGAACCGCGAACCGCGACAAAGGCAAACTTTTCGATGACCCGGGCAATGTACTCCCCATCGAAGCTGCGGCTCACCATGACGGCGATGCCCAGCTTTTTCCACATCCAGGCCGCGGGGAAGACGCACCGGTGCCAGAAGGAATAGATTCCGGGTTTCGCAAAAAGTGTGTTGACCGGGATGGACTCGTCTTCCCAGGAAATCGAGTAGCGCAGCGTCCGCCCGATCAGCGCGATGGCAAGATAACCTGCCCAACAGATGATCCACAGCAGAAATTTCTCCCGCAGCGTAAACGTGCGAGATTCGGTAGCAGATTGCCGCGCAGGTTCGATGCTAACCGGAGAGGAACTCACGGAAGCATTCTAGCCGGGAAGCGGGAAGGAGGTCGCAGATGTCAGGTCGCAGGTGTCAGGAAGAACAAGAACAGAGCGCGCCGACAATGCACGCCGCAAGCCCCTTACGCAACCAGGGTGACATCGAATCAGGTTGGCTTTCCCTGCGACCTGCGACCTGCCACCTGCTCTTACGATTCCAGGTACGCAACAATCCAGTCTTTCAGCCGCCGCCGGCGCTCGTCGGTGGGATCAAAGCGAATGCCTACGCTCTTGTTCGGTTTCTTCCAGGTGACATAGCCGCGCATCCAGATGCGGGGCAGCGTCAGTAGGGAAAAGGAGACCTCGACCAGCGAACCGGGGTCCAGGGTGTGAGTTCCCTTCAACGACATTCCGCCCGAACTGATTTCCTGGCTGGTGACGCTGAGGCGGGAGCCGTCGGCGGTCACGATCGAAACCTCCGTCATCACCGGAATTCGCACGTAGCGGCGAAACTCGTGCAAGACCAGCGGCCGGGTTGAGCGCACCAGTTTCAGCGCCGCCGATCGTTCCAGCGGTTCGTGGAAGACGGCGTTGATGCAGTACTTGGAGTACCGCAAGGCGTCCTGCGCGCTGCCGCCCAGCCCGTAGATCACAATGCGGCTGTTGGAGGCTGAACTCCGCGCCAGTTCGATAATCGCTCCCACGTCTGCGTCCAGTGGAAGCACGCAGGCGTCGAACTTTTCGCGCCCCAGCCGCTCCGCATCTTCTCCTGGAATGACTACGGTTTCGATCCCATATTGGCGGAAGCAGTCGGTCAGCAGGCTTGAGGCTGTGGACGCCAGATCAAACAAAGCGACGCGCGCAGCGGTTTTCCGGTGTACTGGAAGGGGAGCGAGAGCGGTACCAGTAGCGTTGGCCATGAGTCCCAGGGGGTGAACTCCTGTAAAAACCCATTCTGGCTGGTTTGGAGGGGGCTGCAAAGGTTTCGAAGGGCCCATGCCCCCGTACAAAAGGTCATTACGGAGGGCTGCACCTGAGATTGCCCTACCCGCGCGGCTTTTGCTTGCTTAGGCGCTCTTTTTCGGTTGTCCCAAAGGGGCCGTGTGGCCTTTTGTCGCACGCAGATAGTCGACCGGCGCCAGCAGGATTTGCAGGCCTCGAATACCCGCCGAGACCGAGATCACATCGAACAGTTCGATCGTCTCGTCCACAAAGACCGGAAAGTCTCGTTTGGCCGCCAGCGCCGTCACGCCCCCGCGGATATACCCGGTGAGGCCTTGCAGTTCCTTCACTGGGACCAGCTGGATTTTCCTTTCCCCTGAAATCGCGGCTAGCGCCTTCAAGTCCAGTTCCTGATCTCCCGGGATCACCGCCATGCAGTGGCCGTGACGGTCGCCGCGCGCCACTAGCGTCTTAAAGACCTGCTCCGCCGGCAGGCCGATCTTCGCCGCCACCGTTTCTGCAGCCAGGTCGTCCGGGTCCACCGCATATTCGCGCAGCTCATAGCGGATCCCCATCTGGTCGAGCAGCCGCGCCGCGTTGGTTTTCTGAGGCACCAGGGAATTGTAAGGGAATGGGGAACCCTCACTTGTCAGACAACCTGGGCGGCCTGCGGTAGAAGTCGCGATTCGTATCAGGGCTTAGCTTTGTATCAGGGCATTGCTTTAGCGATGCCGCAAGAATGGTCATTTCGAATTCCCCTTTAGGGGCTGAGTTCTGGAAACGCGGACTTCTCTGCGTCATAGTTCCTGATCCCAAAGCCCAACAGCCAACAGCCAACAGCCGGTGTATATTGCTTCTTCGACGGAGGTCCGCCATGCGTCTTCTACTCAACTGGGTGCTGAGCGCCCTGGCTGTCTGGATTGTCTCCCATGTCGTGCCCGGCATCAGCGTGAGTGGTCCCGTGGCCGCTTTGATTGCGGCGCTGGCCATCGGCTTCATCAACGCCACCGTGGGATTGCTGCTCAAGGTCCTCACGTTTCCGTTGACCCTGCTTACGCTCGGCCTGTTCTGGTTTGTCATCAACGCGGCCATGTTGAAGCTCGCTTCCGTGCTCGTGCCCGGATTCGAGGTGCATGGCTTCCTGGCAGCCTTCCTCGGGGCCATCGTGCTGAGCGTGGTAAGTTCGCTGCTGCAATGGCTGGTAAATCCGAACCGGAAGGCGAACTAGCCGGTTGCGGGGAAACAGCTGTCGAATGGGTAAGTCACCGGCCGAGCCATCAATAAAATCCGGAGCGCAAGCCTCTACCCGCGCTCCGGTTGCGGCGAACCAGGAGACCAGCCACCGCAGAGTTTGTCACTTCCTCGGCACACCGCCCCGGGAACCCCGGTTCATTCCGGCTTAGTTCACCGTGAACTTCCCTTTGCCAGTGGCTTTCCCGCCCTTGGTCGTGACCACGATCGTGCCCGTCTTCGCTCCCGTCGGCACGGTTGCCGTCACCTGCGTGTCGGAGTTCGGGGTGAATGCGGCCGCCACCCCACCGAACGTCACCTTTGTCGCCTGGAGCAGGCCCGTCCCGGTGATCGTGACTGAAGTCCCCACCGGCCCGCTGGTCGGCGAAAACGTCTTGATGGTGGGCGTCACACTGAAGGTGGCACTGCTCGTCAGATTGCCGGATGGGATCTGCACCACAACCGAGCCGGTCTTGGCCCCGCTGGGGACGGTCGCCGTCAGATAGCCGTCACCCGACGTAGTGAAGGTTGCGGTGGTGCCGCCGAACGTAACTCCAGTGGCGTTCGAAAGACCTTGTCCAAAAATTCCGACCGAGGTGCTTTCAATTCCGGAAGTCAACGCCAGCCTGACAAACGGTTTCGCGCCGATATCCTCGCTGAAAAAAGTGCCGACGCCGTGGCTGCCGCCGGCGCTGGTTGTTCCATAAAGAAGTCCGTCCGTGTGTTGGATCAGAGGCGACGCGGGCTCGCTTCCATCGGATCCATTGGTTGGAAACAGGAAAGCCGAGAAGACGCCCTTGGCGGTCAACTCGTAGAGGCTGCCCGACCCAAGGCCGCCGTTCAGCCCACCACCGTAGAAATTTCCGTCGGTCGGTTGCAGGATGCTGAGGATGCCTCCATCGGTGGCGACATTGATGTTGTGAAGAACGGTAATCTTGCCCGCCAAAGTCAGGCTGTAGATTGCTCCATTGCCGCCGGTCCCGCCAAGTTGTGTGGTTCCACGAAACTTCCCGTCCGTGGCTTGGATCAGGCCAGAACTGGGAGTCCAGCCCGTAGCGTCCACAAAACCGTAAAACACTTTGTAAACGCCTTTGGTAGTGATTTTGTAGGCGCACCCGCGGTTGCCGCTGGCCGAGCAAAACAGCAGGGTGCCGTAGAGGTTCTTATCTTTCCCCTGAGTCAGCCCGGAAGCGGTAAGGCAGTCGCCGCTGAAGGTGTGCAGATTGGTGTAGACGCCGGCGGTCGTCAACTTGTAGACATTTCCGCAGATGGCATTCTGCAGGCCGGTTGTTCCGTAGAAGTTGCCGTCGAGGGCCTGGATCGGCGCAAACAGCGGATACGCATCACCGGCGGTTGCCGTGAAGTCATGCAAGTCGGTAAAGACTCCACTGGGCGTGACCTTGTAAATACTGCCTAAGCCCGTCGCGGGATTGCCCGTCTCGCAAGCGCCGTAGAAGTTCCCGTCCGATCCCAGCGTAAGACCGGAATTGCAGCTACCCCAGCCGGTCGGAAAGTTGAATACAACGTTTTCGACTCCAGTCGTAGAGATCTTGTACACCGCGCCGTATCCGTTCGCCCCGCAACTGTGAAAGCCGCCGTCCACGCCAACGCCGTAGAGACTGCCGTCACGGCCTTGGGCGAGGGAGCCCTGAGGTACGCAGGCGTCCGAGAGGTTATTCTGAAAGTTGTAGAGTACGGTTGGCGTTTGGGCCGCAGCCGGCAAAGCCGCCGTGGCGAAGGCGAGGATCAGCATCGTGAGCGCAAATGTCTTAGCCTGTAACAAAGTGCAATTCATCCGGTTGTCTCCTGAGAGGGGCAAGTATTTCGTTCGGCGGCGGGGGACCGGCGTCGAATGTCCCTGGAGCCCGCTTTTTCGAGCCGCGAGGTGACTCCGAACGCGAGCTGACTCTTGCTTGAAAGTGAGCGCCGGTCAATGCTCCACTGGTCACCTCTCGGCTGATCGCTGGTCACGCGTCAAGACCCTTCATTTCTTGACGATGTAGGGAACGGTCACGCCAGGAACGGCGCCCTGAAAATAGCGGGTCTTGGTGCCTAACACCCCGTGTTAAACTGAACCTCCTCCCTCAGAACGTCCCGACCCATGCGCCCAGGTGTCTCCTCTATTGCGGCCGTTGCCGGCCCAGTCGTTCGTTTCGGGGTATTTGAAGCCGACCTGCGCTCGGGCGAGCTGCGCCGGAACGGCGTCAAGGTCAAGCTCCAGGAACTACCCTTCCGCGCGCTGAAGTTGCTCCTCAGCCGGCCCAACGGAGTTCTCAGCCGGGACGATTTCCGACAGGTGCTGTGGCCGGATGGCGTGTTTGTGGACTTCGACCGCGGCATCACCAGCGCCATCAACCGGCTGCGCGAGGCGCTGGGGGACACGGCGGAGAATCCGGTGTTCATCGAAACCGTGGGGCGACGCGGCTACCGCTGGATTGCGCCCACCCACAACCCCGAACCAGCGATGCTGGCGGCCGTTCCGGCGCCGGATGAAAAGGCAGCTTCCGCCTCCCCCGAGAGATGGAAGTGGGCGCTCGTGTTACCGGTGCTGGCGCTGGTATTTGCGGCCTGGATTTATCGTCCGGGATATCGATCGGCGAAGGCGGGCGGGGCCGCGCAACCACCGTCTTCTTCGGCGGGTTCCGCTCTTTCGCATCGTCCCGCCAACCGGGAGGCCGAGGAGTTCTACCTGAAGGGGCGCTACTACTGGAACAAGCGCACACCTGAGGATCTGAACAAGGCCGTCGATTCCTTTACCCAGGCGATTGTCCATGATC
>Ga0302286_10001424_pt1 | contig 17834 bp, 18 predicted proteins | sample III_Fen_E2_3_FD_198765 | JGI IMG/M metagenome (GOLD analysis project Ga0302286, IMG submission 198765) | Peat permafrost microbial communities from Stordalen Mire near Abisko, Sweden - III_Fen_E2_3 | ecosystem: Environmental > Terrestrial > Soil > Wetlands > Permafrost | place: Sweden: Abisko...
TTCAGTATGACCTGCTCTGCGTAACACACCACGGTTGCGGGCGCGCAAAGGGAAAATATGACCGGGACGGCCAAGGTCGGATGGCTGAATAGTGGGATCGCACAGGGCTTTGATGGTAGCTGCACGGTCGAACGCCGATACGCCTGTAGTACATCCATGCTCCAGCAAATCGACCGAAACTGTAAACGGCGTGCCATGTATTGAGGTATTGTTATCCGACTGCATTTCGAGATTGAGTTCATCACATCGGTCTTCGGTAATAGGCACACACACCAAACCACGCCCGTGAGTAATCATAAAGTTTACTTTTTCGGGGGTAATCAACTCAGCGGAAGTGATAAAATCGCCTTCATTTTCGCGATCTTCATCATCCACCACAATCACAAATTTGCCATTGCTAATATCTTCAATGGCCTCTTCTATTGTATTTAATTCTATTTTTTCCATATCATTTTTTCTTCTTAATCAGCTCATTTATTTTTGCAACCGCCAGCGCCTTACCCTGACGCCAGTAACCTCTCAGCAATTTTCCGCTATTTTTTATCAATTGAATATAAGAATCGGGATTCATTATCACTGAATCACTTACCGCCTTGTATGTGAGGAATATACCTATAGGCAACAGCACGAATGAACTAAACCACATGCCCCTCCACACAGGCCAAAATCCTTCGCGTGCCATCTTGGTACCACTATTATCGATAATATAATACATAATAAACATCAGCACCGAAATCACCACCGGTGTTCCAAAACCTCCTTTACGGATAATGGCTCCCAGAGGTACGCCGATAAAAAAGAAGATAAGACAGGCAAACGAAAGGGCAAACTTGCGATGCCACTCAATGGCGTGACGGCGCACATTCATCTCCTTCTCTTTGATTTCCATGCTCGTGAAAATCATCTCACCTTTCACCCGTTTTACTTCAGCTAAAGCATTGTTTACCGCACCTTTTTTTTCGGTGAGGTTCAATGCAAGAAACATTGAATCGGTATTGTATCGGTTGAAATTAAAGTGTGTGTCTTCAATCTCCTTAAAAGGAACATTATTTGCTCGTCCCAAAAACTGGTTGGGAGTATAGGCACCCGACTGCCGCGTATTCATCACTTTTATCTCTTTCTTGATCGAGTCGATTGTGTGGTCAAGCTCCTTTACATTCTTGCTGATTTGCTCATTTTTAAGCAACGATTCATTGAAGCGGGTAAAGTTGGCATCAAAATCGATAATGATTTCTTTGCGCGAAAACATCTCTCTGCGATAGGGTATTTTGTTGTCGGTAGAATTATATGATTGCTGTTGTTGCAGATTAGCAAACGATTCGCCGCTGAAGAGTGTGAAAATTAGAAAATGCTTGTCGCTGCTCATCACCAGACGACCCGAATCGGACAACATAACCGAAGCATTATTAAATCCTTCCGAAAAGTCATACACAATCACATTTTTGAGCAACTGTCCCTTGTAGTCTTTACTGCCCACAAAAAGCGTGTATCCACTTATTCCTTTATAAAATTCGCCTGTGGGGATTTCCAGTTCCGGCGATTTTTGCCGCATGGAGAGCAACAGCGTGAACATTTTAGTCTGACTCTTGGGCAAAATGTAGTTTGAAAAGAAAAACGCACCAATACACACCATCGAAATCACAATAATCAATGGGCGCATAATACGAAACAGAGAAACTCCTGCCGATTTCATCGCCATCAGCTCCAACTGTTCACCCATATTACCATACGACATCAACGAAGCCAACATGATAGACATAGGCAACGCCAGTGGCACCAGCGATATCCCCGCATACATGAAAAACTCCCCTAAAACCGACAGTCCCAACCCTTTCCCTACCATATCGTCCACGTACTTCCACAAAAACTGCATTAAAAAGACAAAAAGGCAGATAAAAAAAGTAACGGAAAATAGCTTCAGAAAGTTGGTAAGTGTATATGAATCAATTCGTTTTAAAATCTGCATAGTACAATTTTATTCGACAACAAAGGTACTGAAAATATTGAGATTAATATATGATACGATGGTGAGTTAGCGAGATGGCAAGGTGGTGCGATTTCCATAACTCCACATTTCCACATTTTCACAATCTCATTATATCACCCTCTGATTTTTCACTACATTTGTAGTTCAAAAATACAGATAAAATTATGGCCAAAGCAAAATCGGTTTATGTGTGTCAGAATTGCGGCACCGACTCACCCAAATGGATAGGACGTTGCCCCTCGTGTGGCGAGTGGAACAGCTATGTGGAAGAGGTTTTCCGAAAAGAGACTACCGCCAAACCCACTTATAACGGCCTCGAACCCACCAAATCGAAACCGGTTCGCATAGAGTCGGTAGAAAGCACCGAAGAGCAACGTATGGATACCTACTCCCTTGAATTTAATCGTGTGCTGGGAGGTGGGTTAGTATCCGGTTCGCTGGTGCTATTGGGAGGTGAGCCCGGCATCGGAAAATCTACCCTGATTCTGCAAGTGGCACTTCTTATGAAAGACAAACGGGTGCTCTATGTGTCGGGCGAAGAGAGCGTAAAGCAGCTTAAACTACGTGCCGACCGATTGAAAACACCCAATTCGGAATGCTTCGTGGTAGGCGAAACTTCTCTGGAACAAATCTTTGTCCATATTCAAAACGTGCAGCCCGATGTGGTGGTAATTGACTCCATTCAAACCATCTCTACCGAATATGCCGAATCCTCACCCGGTAGTGTCACTCAGGTGCGCGAGTGCGCGGCTTCGCTACTCAAATTTGCCAAAGAATCGGGAGTTCCGGTGCTACTGATAGGTCATATCAATAAAGAAGGCAGCATTGCCGGACCCAAAGTATTGGAACATATTGTGGACACTGTGCTGCAATTTGAAGGCGATCAGAACTATATGTACCGCATCCTGCGTGCCAATAAAAACCGCTACGGAAGTACGGCAGAGCTTGGTATTTTCGAAATGCAACAAAATGGCCTGCGCGAAGTGACTAATCCTTCGGAGCTGTTGCTCTCGCAAAATCACGAAGGATTGAGCGGAGTAGCCATTGCCTCTGCCATAGAAGGCATTCGCCCGTTTCTGATTGAAGCACAGGCCTTAGTCAGCACCGCAGCGTATGGTACTCCACAACGATCCTCCACGGGTTTCGATATCCGCCGCATGAATATGTTGTTGGCTGTTCTCGAAAAACGGGCAGGTTTTAAGCTGGCACAAAAAGATGTATTTCTCAATATCGCCGGAGGAATAAAGGTGAATGACCCGGCAATTGACTTAGCTATTATTTCGGCTGTACTCTCATCGAGTATGGATATTGCCCTCGAAAAGCATATCTGCATGGCGGGTGAAGTAGGTCTCTCGGGCGAAATCCGTCCCGTGAATCGCATCGAACAACGTATTTTGGAAGCCGAAAAACTGGGATTTAAGAAAATTATTATCCCAGATTTCAATACGCATCAGGCACAGAAAGAAACCCGCTTCACTATCGAAATAATTAAAGCCAAAAAAGTGGAAGACGCATTTCGTGTATTATTTGGAAAGCAATAAAGAAGATATTTATGGAAAAGAACCGTTGCCCGTGGCCGCAACATCACACGCTGGCCATCGATTACCACGACTCCGAATGGGGTGTGCCTGTGCACGACGATGGTAAACACTTTGAGTTTATTGTACTCGATAGTTTTCAGGCCGGACTGAGCTGGAATACTATTCTCAACAAGCGTGAAAACTTTAGGCGAGCATTCGACAACTTCGATTATCACATTATTGCCGGTTACGATGAAGCAAAAGTGAGAGCATTGATGCAGGACGAAGGTATTATTCGTAACCAATTGAAAATAAAAGCTACCATTGGCAATGCCAAAGCCTTTGTGGAAGTGCAGAAAGAGTTTGGGAGTTTCGACCGGTTTATCTGGCAATTTACGCAGGGTAAAATGCTCGTGCATCAACTAAGGGACATAAAAGAAGCCATTGCCTCTTCACCCGAATCGGACGCTATGAGCAAAGAACTGAAAAAAAGAGGATTTAAGTTTGTGGGAACCACCATTTGTTACGCCTATATGCAGGCAGCCGGCATGGTCAACGACCATTTGGTAGATTGTTTCCGCTACGAAGAGTGTATTGCAAGTGAAAGGTAATGGTTGAAGTCCGGTAAATTATTACATTTCAGGGTCTTCCAACTCCAGTTCGTTATTCAGATAAAGCTTATATTTAACTGACAACAATACCAGCAGTTTACTGATTTGACTGAGAGCCGATTGGGTTTCAGAGGTTAGCTCCTTATGTTGCAAGCGCAAAAGCAACACTCCGTACATAAACACAAAACAAGCCTCAATATCTTCCGTTTCGGGATTATCCTGCCGTTGTTTCAACGCACCGATAGTGGGGAGTGTGTGAAAGAATAATGCACTGTAATCGGGATGTTTAGTCGATTTTAGTAATGCATAATGCAAATCCACCAAATCGGTCAGCGTATTTTGAACAAACTGAATATGACCGCTTTGTTGCACCATCTCTCTCCTCATCATCTCAATCAGACTTTCGTACCAATCACGCAATTGTCGCTTTTCATCTTGCGAAAAGCTCGATTTTTCTATAATATTGGCATCAATCAGATCAATATTCAATGCGTAGGCACGAATAATATCCTCAATTTGCCATAAGTATAAAATATACTCGGCAATATTTTCCTTGCGTTTCTGTTGAGCAATAAACATAGCTGTTAATTTGGTAATATGATAATGGGGTAATGGAATTTACTAATTACTTTTTGAAGTCACCTCGCCATTTCACTATCTCGCCATGTCACCATCTCACCTTATTCTTCCTCTCCCCAGTCATCGTCCGAAAAGAAAGGAGCTTCTTCCACCATAAAGGTATCCAGCGTACGCCTGTCTTTCTTGGTAGGACGGCCGGTGCCTCTGTCGCGATCCACAAATCCGCTCACATTTGCCATTTCGAGTAGGGTCAATTGGTCGGCAGTGGTCACATTCTCCATGTAATTCGGCACAAGTTTAGCTCCCAGACGGTTCTCTGTAAGCGCCAATACTTTGAAGGAATAGAGTATCGGGGCGCGTTTGATTTGAATCACATCGCCCACCTTAATATTGCGCGAAGGCTTCACATTTACGTGCGACATCATCACCCTACCCTTTTTGCATGCTTCAGCAGCTATGGTGCGGGTCTTAAACAACCGCATAGCCCATAGCCATTTATCAACGCGGGCTTCGTTCTTCATTTATCTGAAAGTGAAAAGGTAATTCATTATAAAATTCCATACCATCACTACCCCGGTAGCAAATACTTTTGCCACATAAAAATTCAGGTGCATCTTTTTAGTCAATAGGTAAATAACACTGTTGTTGATAAGCAAGCCCAACAAAGAGATAGCCATAAACAACATATATTGCTCACCCACAGCAGGATTGTGATTCTCAAAAGCCCAAATGCGGTTCAACACATAGTTGGAAGATGCTGCCGACAAAAACCCGAATGAGTTGGAAAAATATTTATTGAGATGAGCCTTTTCTTTGAGCAGGTAGGTAAGTCCAAAATCAATAATAGTTCCTGAAGCACCTACTACACAAAACTTTACAAATTGAGCTAACATAAAAGAGGAATGAACAATTAGTAATTATATTCTAATAACAAAGTTCCGCAAACCAATTGCGACTATCAAAATTGAAACTCTGAAATTTATCCGGTATAGGATACAAAAAAACCACCTCCGTGAGGTGGTTTTAGGTGTTTGCAACAGCTGCTGTTTATGCCGGGTGAATTGCTTCTGAAGGACAAACATCAGCACATGTTCCACAATCTGTACAAATATCCGGGTCGATTACATAGATATCGCCTTCGCTGATAGCTTCAACCGGACATTCGCTGATACAAGAACCACATGCAATACAATCTTCTGAAATTACGTGAGCCATTTTGTGAGAATTTTAATTAGTACTAATTTGCGACACAAAAGTAAAGCATTTTAGGGCAACATGCAAGCGAGAGACGTTTATTTTTGCAAAAAAAGCAAAACAACCGTCTTCTGTTAAAGAGACCCTTGACAAAAAGGTGGCTTTACTACTTTGGCTCCGATGGATTTTCCGCGTATGCTGATAAAGATTTCGGTGCCTATGCCTGCAAATTCTGTAGCGACATATCCCATCCCGATACCCGATTTCAAAACCGGTGATTGAGTGCCCGAAGTCACTACGCCTATTTCATTGCCTTCTGTATCCACAATGGGGTAACCATGGCGGGGAATGCCTCTCTCGGTGAGTGCAAAGCCCACCAAACGACGGCTCACACCCTCAGCTTTCTGTTTTTCGAGCAAGGCACGATCAACGAATTTTTTACCTTCTACAAACTTGGTAATCCATCCCAAACCCGCTTCGATAGGCGAAGTTGTATCGTCAATATCGTTGCCATAGAGTGCAAAACCCATTTCCAGGCGCAAGGTGTCGCGTGCGCCAAGTCCAATGGGTTTGATACCGTAATCGGCTCCTGCTTTAAAAATGGCATCCCATATTTTCACTCCAAACTCGGGATAAAAATAAAGTTCAAAACCACCTGCTCCTGTGTAACCTGTATTGGAAATTATCACATCCTTTACACCCGCAAATTCGCCTGTGGTAAAGGAATAATAGGGAATAGCCGACAAATCAACCTTAGTAAGTTTTTGCAATACTTCTGTAGCTTTCGGACCCTGAATGGCCAACTGCGCAATATGGTCGGAAGCGTTTTCAAGCTCTGCACCTTCGGTATTGTTGCTTATACACCAGTTCCAGTCTTTTTCGATATTCGAAGCATTAACCACCAGCATATACTTATCATCGGAATAGCGATAGACCAATAAATCGTCCACAATACCACCTTTTCCATTGGGAAAACATGCGTACTGGGCCTTTCCTATTGTCAACACGGACACATCATTCGAGGTTATCTTTTGTAAAAAAGGCAATGCATTGACACCCTTTACCCAAAATTCGCCCATGTGCGACACATCAAATACACCCACACCACTTCTTACTGCAAAATGTTCGTCGGTGATGCCACTATATTCAATCGGCATGTTATATCCTGCAAATTCTGCCATTTTTGCACCTAGGGCAATATGAATATCCGTAAATGGAGTTGATTTAATCATAAAGTTATTGAAAGATTTTTTGAAGTTATAATTTTGCTACGTTCTCCACTATTTTAAGAATCACATCCACTGCTTTTTCCATCGACTGCACAGGCACGTACTCAAAACGTCCGTGGAAATTATGTCCCCCGGCAAAAATATTGGGACAAGGCAATCCTTTAAATGACAGTTGCGAACCGTCTGTGCCACCACGAATGGCTTTTACTTTGGGTTTCACACCGGCATCAACCATTGCTTTTTCGGCAATATCCACGATATGGATCACCGGTTCAATTTTTTCGCGCATATTGTAGTACTGATCTTTCAATTCGATAGTGGCACAATTGGGAAATTCAGCATTGATTTTATTTACTAAGTGCTGAATCTCTTTCTTCCGGCGCTCAAATTTATCGCGATCATGGTCGCGAATAATATAGGTAAGAGTTGTCTTCTCCACGTTACCTTCCATCGAAGTGAGATGATAAAAGCCTTCGTAACCTTCGGTATGTTCCGGCGTTTCGTGGCGGGGCAGCATGTTGGCAAACTGGTTGGCTACCCGCATGGAATTAAGCATTTTATGCTTTGCATATCCTGGGTGTACGTTGCGTCCGCTAAACACAATAGTGGCTCCGGCTGCATTAAAATTTTCATACTCCAGCTCACCAATTTCGCCCCCGTCAAGTGTATATGCCCAGTCGGCATTGAATTTTTCGACATCAAACTTAGAAGCACCCATGCCAATCTCTTCGTCGGGAGTAAAGGCCACACGAATAGTGCCATGTGTAAGCGTGGGATTTGTAACCAATACCTCAAGCGCAGTCATAATCTCGGCAATACCCGCCTTATCGTCGGCTCCAAGCAATGTTTTGCCATTGGTCACAATAATATCCTGACCCTTGTATTGTGTAAGTTCAGGAAAATCGGAAGGAGTAAGCTGTATGTTCTCTTCCTCGTTCAACATAATGTCACCACCATCATAGTTAGACACGATGCGTGGTTTTACATGTTTTCCCGTCATATCAGGACTTGTATCCATGTGAGCAATAAAACCTATGGTAGGAATCTTAGCATCGGTATTGGCGGGTAAAGTAGCCATTACATAGCCGTACTCGCTCACCGATACATCTTCCAGACCTATGCTTTTCAGCTCTTGAGCCAACGTATTGGCAAATTCCAATTGACCGGGAGTACTGGGTGTAAGTCCTGTTTTGTCATCGGATGTGGTCACATGCGACACATATTTTAAAAAACGATCTATCAATTTTGTGTTCATAAAGAAGTGTTTGAGAAAAGAAAGAATACAACAATAAAAATTGCCAACGCATTTATTGCGTTGACAAACAGCATTCCGGCATTCAAAAAAATGGATGACAAGAATGTAAAGAGATCAGTTCATGATTAACTCGATAAGGGCGTTATTGCCCATCGGGGTTGTCCAATACGCAGCCGAAAAGGCTAAAATTCTATCAACAGTAGCTTTTTGGGGCGACAATTGAAACACTGGAATTTCTTTTTTCAAAACGTTTGGCACAAGTTCGGAGGAGTAGCTTTTTTTCATAGGCAGGTTTTCGGTTTATTTATGCGTTTTAAACGTCAATTCCCCGCCTTATATTGTACCGTGCCGGTGTTAAATTTTCAAAACCATATTATTATCTTCGGCCAGTTTACGCATATTAATTAATGCATAACGCATTCTGCCTAACGCAGTATTGATACTTACACCCGTTTTATCGGCAATTTCTTTGAAGCTCAAATCTTCATAAAATCGCATTTTTACCACCTCGCGTTGTGAATCGGGTAAAAAATCAACCATTTTTGCCACATTACTCAATAGCTGTTCCTGCACCATTTCCTCTTCCACATTGGTGTCGCTCAGTTTCACGTTGTTGAACACATCGTAATCATAATCAGCACGTGTAAAAGTATTTTCGCCTTGCTCGCGACGAAAATGGTCAATCACCAGGTTGTGTGCAATACGGTTTACCCAAGCCACAAACTTGCCATTATCGGCATAGCGTTGTTGCTTGATGGAGGTAATTACTTTAATAAAAGTGTCCTGAAACAGATCTTCGGCCAATGCACGATTTCGCACTAACAGATAGATATACGTGTAGATTTTGTCCTGATGCTTGCTCATTAAGACTGCAAAAGCATCATGATCTCCTTGGGCATAAAGTCGAACCAACTCATCATCGGTTTTTTCCAATAAATTGATAGGCATTACTTTTTATTCTTAGGGTTCAAAAGTAAGAGTCAGTCAATAGGCATGAATGGTTTGGAGCGTGAACGAAGTAAATAATATGAGGCAAAGTTACAATATCTTGCGAAGAAAATGCAAATTATAATTAATCAAATAGGCCGCTGATTTGATTTTAATTTTATTTAACTATTTTTTTGTCATTCAACTACAAATCCTGTAATGCAGCAAAGACACATTGCTTCTTCAAACCGACTTATTACATATCAGTCAGAACATTAATTTTGTCGCTTTTTACAGTTTTATATTTTAAAACAAATCAATTATCTTTGTCAAACTCAATACATCAATTCCAATGATCAAACACCTGAATATAAAGGCCTGGAAGGAAGAAGACCGACCCCGTGAAAAATTTTTGATTCACGGCGCAAAATCTCTCTCAGACGCTGAATTGCTGGCTATTATAATCGGATCGGGCAATGCATCCGAAACCGCGGTAGAACTCTCCCGGCGCATTCTTCATTCGGTAGAGAGTAATCTTGACGAGTTGGGAAAATTGGAAATCAGCACCTTAATTAAGAATTTCAATGGCATTGGCAATGCCAAAGCCATCACCATTGCAGCCGCACTCGAACTGGGTCGCCGCCGCAAAATAACGGAACCGATAGAAAAACCCAAGATACTTGCAAGCAAGGATGTTTTTGAGATTTTTTATCAAAAAATGGCCGACATACCCCACGAAGAGTTTTGGATGTTGCTCCTCAACAGAGCAAACAAAATTATTGCTCAGGTTCGCCTTACTCAGGGCGGAACCGGTCAAACAGTGGTGGAAATTCCGCATGTACTGAAAACTGCCATCGACAAACTGGCATCCGGCATCATTGTTTGTCACAACCACCCATCGGGCAATATACAACCCAGTGAGCAGGATATTAAGATTACGCAGAAACTGTCGGCTGCATGCAAAATTGTGGACATCGCACTGCTCGATCACCTCATTGTGGGTAATAACACTTACTATAGCTTTGCTGACAACGGACTCATTTGACATTAAGGATATTAGCTACTAACTGATGTGTCATTGAATATTTGTCTAACCATTGCTCATAATCCGTGTTTTCAACCGCAAATCGTTTGCATATCCGGCAAATTACACTATATTTGCAATCCGAATCCGGAAAACCATTTTTATCAATAGTGTCTTGAAAACAAACAAGATACATTGTAACCAATATCAAACAACAGTAACCACTTTATGGCAACAACAACTGATTTTAGAAACGGAATGTGCCTTGACATTGATGGGCAATATTTCTTCATCGTTGAATTTCTCCACGTAAAACCCGGCAAAGGTCCTGCTTTTGTTCGCACAAAGCTGAAAAACGTGCAAACAGGCCGCGTAATTGACAAAACATTCAACTCGGGAGTGAAGGTTGAAGAAGTTCGTATTGAGCGCCGTCCATACCAATTCCTTTATCAGGATGATATGGGTTACAATCTGATGAACAACGAATCTTTTGAGCAAATTTCTATTGCAAAGACCTTAATTAATGGCGTTGATTTTCTGAAAGAAGGCGAAAGTATTGAGGTAGTAATGCATGCCGAATCAGAAACAGTACTTTATGCCGATGTGGCTACTCATGTAGTATTGCAAATTACTTATACCGAACCCGGTATAAAAGGTGATACGGCCACTAACACTTTAAAACCGGCTACCGTGGAAACGGGCGCAATAGTTCGTGTTCCTCTTTTTATCGAAACAGGCGAAAAAATCAAAGTAGATACCCGCGACGGATCTTACGTGGAAAGAGCCAAGTAAATTTTTAATCAATATAGTACTGAGAGGCCGGTTCAAATTAAATTTGAACCGGCCTTTTTATTCTATAAATCATACTCTTAGCCTCGATTGAATTAAACTTATCTTTTCCATTTTGCAAAAAAAAGAAAAATTTTCAATAAGCTATTTTGAAAAACAGGGCGTTAAAAATATAGAATTTCGTTGTTTCTGGCTCTTGAGAATTGTACCTTTGACTGATTGTCGAAGGATTGTATTTATTTAACATTGTCAAGAACCTTGTAATCAGGTGAATTACCTGTTTTCAGATAAGAATTTTATATTTTTATTTTATGGTTATCACAAAATAGTGGTTGCCTTTCAAGGTTTGAGAATGCTACAACTCCGGAAGCAATGTGTCAATAATTTATATAAAAACTTATTTTACAATGGACAACGATACAAATCAAACACAATTACATGATAACAAACTACTTACAATACTAAAACGTTTTACTTCCTGTGCGGCTATTTTATTGATTCTCATTTTGTTATCACGCGTTTACGAACTGAGCATAAATCAGATTAATGTAAACATTAAAGCCAATCTCTTTAGCTTTCTGTGGTCAGCATTGGTTGCCGATTTGAGCTTCTTTTTTTCAATTGCAGGTTACTTACTTATCATTACCGTTTTGTTATCTTTTATTTCCTCGAAAGTTTCAAACGGCTTATTGATAGCATTTTGCACAATTATAACTGTGCTGCATTTGCTATTGATAAAATATTTTTCTGTGGTACTTAATCCTTTAGGAGGTGATGCTTATCATTATTCGTTGGCGGATATAAAGCAAATTTTAGGGGCAGCAATTAGCCCTGGCATGGTGTTAGCTATAGTAATTTTGATAGTTGTTAGCGTGCTTATATTCAAATATTTACCGCGCTACATACGCCCCAATAAAATAGTGAGTTTACTATTGATTCCTCTTTGTTTATTCTCCATGATTTTCTGTGGATTCAAGTCGTCCGCTTCCCTCAATTTTGGCTCTGAGTACAATAACAATCTTGCGGTGAATAAATCAGCCTATTTTTATGAAGCTTCTTTAGGGTATTTCTTCCATTCGTCACAGAATAATGCCACAGCGCTGGATGATGAAAAGTACTCGAAAGGCATGTTGGTAAATGATTTTTCGTATCTGGATGAAACAAATTATCCGTTTCTTCATACCGATAGCAGCAGAGAAGTATTGTCGGCTTTCATGACGAAAAACAACACACCTCCCAATATTGTTTTTATTGTGGTAGAGGGTTTGGGACGCGCTTTTTCTAATGAAAATGCCTATCTGAAAAGCTTTACACCGTTTCTTGATTCATTATCACAACATAGTCTCTACTGGGAAAACTGTATCAGTACCGCCGGCAGAACATTCAGTGTGTTGCCTTCCATACTGGCATCACTCCCATACGGACAGCATGGATTTGCCGAATTGGGAGATGAAATGCCTGCACATCTGGGTCTTATAAAAATACTGGCTGATAACGGTTATCGATCCTCATTTATCTACGCGGGCGATTCAAAGTTCGACAATATGAGCCTGTTTATGAAACGGCAAAAAGTAGATGCTCTTTACGATATGTCTAACTTTAACAGTTCATATAAGAAATTGCCTTCTACTTCCGATGGCTTTTCGTGGGGTTATGGTGACACCGACCTTTATCGTTTTTATTTCGAACAACTTGATAAGCAGACTAATGACAAACCTCAGATAAGCGTACTGCTTACCGTGGCTACACATAGCCCTTTCTTAATCAACGAACAAAGCAAATACGATGCACTATTTGAAAAAAGAATGCAGGATTTGAAATTAGATGCCACAGCAATAAGCCAACACAGGGAATATAAAGCCCAGTATGCCAGCATACTATACATGGATGATGCGTTGCGTCATTTCTTTAAGGCTTATGCCTCAAAACCAACGTTCAAAAACACCATTTTCATTATCACCGGCGATCATCGTATGCCAGACATACCTCTGAGTACCAAAATTGACAGGTACCATGTGCCGCTGATTATGTATAGCGCTTCTTTAAAACATCCTGCTAAATTTTCGGGAGTGGTATCGCATCTTGATATTGCACCAAGCTTGTTAGCTTATGAGAAGCATGCCTATCACTTCAAATCTCCGTCGTTGGTAACCTGGATTGGTGCCGGTTTGGATACTGCTCACTATTTCAGAAATGTCAATAACTATCCGTTGATACCTACAAAAGAAGGCATTAGCGAATATTTATCAGGAACTCACATGCTATGCGGCAATGAGTTGTTTGTATTGTCGGCCAATATGGGATTGGATCCTGTAAACAATGATGATAACCAACGACAAAAAATACAATTGTTGCTCAATAAATTTATTGAACGCAATAATAAAATGATTGCAAAGAAGACATTGTTGCCCGATAGTATTTTAAACAAATACTAAGCAACATGATTGTACGCGTTCGATTTCTATAATTTTGAAAGCAACAATCGCCAATCAACGAGCGTCACACTTAATACTATTGACTTATGAATATATTGAATTTATCTGTAAAAAAGGGAGGTCGGGGCTTGCTCCTGGCCACTGTGCTTTGCTGCTTTTGCTCTGCAACTTTTGCACAAGAAGCAGCAACATCCGATGCTTTATTTCAGCAGGCCAAAGATGCTGCTTTTAATAAAAAAGACTATCCGCTTGCCATTCAAATATGCCGACAAGCCTTGAAAAAAAGTCCCGATTACAACGATATACGGGTATTTTTGGGTCGGATTTATAACTGGAGTGGGAAGACGGATAGCGCACGTACTGAATTGCTGAACGTACTTGCAAAACAACCATCGTCGGAAGATGCCTCAGCCGCAATTACCGATCTTGAATATTGGAATAATAATGCAACGCTGGCTCTCACTTACTGTAATCAAGGTTTGCAATATCATCCCGAATCGGAAGATTTATTACTGAAGAAAATAAAAATTTTGAAATTTGAGAAAAAGTACGTAGATGCCTATCAAACAGCCAATACAATGCTGCAAAAAGATCCTTCTAACACAAAAGCACGCGCACTAATTCTTGACATAAGCGATGCGGCATCACTCAATAAAGTGGGTGTGGGATACGATTTTACATGGTTCGACCATGGCTATGGCGATTATTTGCATAAATCGCCCTGGCAAATTGTCAATGTGGACTATACCCGATTTACACCGCTTGGGTCGATAACCGGACGCATAAACTATGGCAAACGATTTGGTAGCAGCGCCATGCAAGGCGAAATAGATGCTTATCCGCGCATTATGAAGGGCTTATATGCCTATACAAACGTGGGAATTTCGAATACATCAGCCGTTTTTCCACATTACAGAGCAGGGATGTCTTTGTATGCCTCATTGCCCAAAAGTTTTGAAGTAGAACTCGGATTCAGGTATTTGCAATTCAGCAGTGCTACATGGATTTATGTGGGTAGTCTGTCAAAATATTACAAGAATTTCTGGTTCAACGGAAGGGTGACTTTGGTGCCGGGTACGAGCAGCATTTCGCATTCTTACACCGCCACTACACGCTACTACCTTGGTGGCGCCGACGATTATTTACACCTTAGCCTGAGCTATGGTATTTCGCCCGATGATGCAAATGCAGTACTTGCCTTTAATAATGGGAGCTACAAGTTAATTTCAAAAAGTGCAACCATTGCTTATAAACGCAGTATCAGCAAAATGAATATCATTTCCATCTCGGTCTCTTTGCTCAATCAGGAATATAAAATTGGGCAAAAAGGGAATCAGTTGAATGCTTCAATCTCTTATCAACGAAGATTTTAAAACATAGCACCTCTAAAAACAAATGGCATCACTCTTCAAAAAAGCGGTGCCATTTTTTTCTATTTTCAGATTGCTCGTGATGCACTATTTATTCATAAAAGAGGCTACTTTTTTCTGCAGAGGAGAAGATAAAGATAGATTGGAAGCAATGATTTCGCCTCCGAAAAGATATTTGTCGCCACCCTCGAAATCGGATACTTTTCCACCGGCTTGCTGCACAATAAAGGCACCTGCAGCCACGTCCCATGGCTTGAGGTCGTACTCAAAAAATGAGTCAAACCGACCACAAGCCACATAGGCAAGGTCGGTTGCCGCAGATCCAAGACGCCGCACACCGCGTGCTTCGGTCATTGACCATTTGAGCAAAGCCATATATTGATCTAAATTCTCGAAGTTGGAATAGGGAAAGCCGGTTGCGAGTAATGCATCGTGAAGGTCGGAAGTTTCCGAAACCCGTATTTCTTCTCCGTTCAGGTATGCTTTGCCACCCTTCCAGGCATAGAAACACTCGTTCCGACAAATCTCGTACACCACACCCAGTACCAGCTCCTCACCTTCGAGCAAGCCAATGCTGACAGCATATACAGGCACTCCATTAATAAAATTGGTGGTACCATCCAACGGATCGATTACCCAGTTGAAATGCTCACCGTGTTTGCTGGAAGTACCTTCCTCAGCAATAAATCCGGACTCGGGCAACAAAGCCGACAATGCCTCAATAATTTGCTTTTCGGAGCTTTTGTCCACGTAGCTCACAAGGTCGTGTAATCCTTTGTTTTCGACCGTATGCCGGTCAAAATGAGTACGCTCGGTGGCTATAAATTTGCCGGCAGCACGGGCAATTTCGCATACGGAGAGGCAAAGTTGTTGGTATGTAGTAGTCATAATATGCTGTTAAAAATACAAAGTTAGGAAATCTACGATTAATAATGTCGTTATTCGCTCATTTTTTATTAACTAAACGTATATTTGCATTCACATTTTCTACTTATTGACTTCAAACTGCTCGTAATTAGCAAATCATTTTGAAACACTATCTTGAACATGAAAAACACATCTATTATTTTATCCTTACTGCTAATAGCACTTTTCGGCTGTAAAAAGGGAGATTACAATATGCTCACGGTAATTAATGCAGATGGTTCGTGCTATAAAGAATTTTCCGGTAAAGTAAAACCATCGTTATTAACAGAGCAGGCGATAGAGATTATTGATAATGGAACAAGAGCTGTCGACAAGGATTCTTCCACACTACCTTGCAATGAAGCGGTTGAAAATCCGTTTCCCATATCCCTCGATTCTACCTGCCAGGTTTTTTGGCAAGCCGGGAAATTCAAAGGAAACGGTCAATATCCTATAAATAAACACCTTGTCGATTCGGTAATCTGGCACAGCGACAAAAACAATCCCTGTTCAATCTATTTTGATGTGATGATCCGCAAAAACTACTCATCGATCAAATGCATGGAAAATGAATTTAGGCTGATGAATTCTCATGAATGGCACGATCTGAAAATCAACTATTCGCTCACCAAAAAATTTCGTTGGTTTTACACTTACTATACCTACTGCGAAACCTATCCGAAAATCAAACAACACTTTATCGTTCCTCTCGAACAATACATGTCAAAAGATGAGATCGGTTTTTGGTGCACCGGTAAGCCGGATCTGTTGAAAGGAATGAACGGGGTTGAAATCCATGATTTTACGAATGACCTTGACAAGAAATTTGAAGACTGGTACACCTATAACTTCTGGACCATGGAATATGAATATGTGAACAAAAACTATAGATTATTGCCACGCCAGCCGGTATCGCAACATCGGTTTGCAGAATTAAAAGACACCATATTTGAATCGGAAGTAAAATACTCTTCTGAGGGTAAAGATATGAATGAAATATTGGATCGCTATTTTAAAACAAACGCCTTTTCTGTTTTATGGAACAGAAAAGATAGTATCATGCAGAAATTTGAACAAAATTTCGGACTTCAAATTCAACTCCCTCTTTTCTTTCAAAGAATTAATTACCGATTATTGATGCCCGGCAAAGTCGTTGCATCCAACAGCGCAGTTTCCTATGGTGACACTTTAGTTTGGCAACTATCTGCCTACAGGATGATACCGGCAGATTATACCATATCGGCTACATCTGCCAAAGCTAATATCTGGGCTTTTATTGTGACGGGGATTGTAGTTCTGATCGCTATCGGCAGTTTTATCTGGCGACCAAAACGAAGAAAAGTATAAATCCTATTGCCACAAAAATAGTAAAGCCCATAAAATATCAATATCGTTGATTTTTAGGGGCTTTAATACTAATACAAAAGACTATTTCGACAACGCTTCAAGACTCTCTTTCAGCGAAGCAATTTTACTTTCGGCATCGGCCAGTTTCTTACGTTCGTTTTCTACAATCTCTGGTTTCGCATTGGCTACAAAGCGTTCATTTCCAAGTTTTTTATTGACAGAAATCAAAAAACCCTCCTGATATTCCAGCTCTTCTTTCAATTTCTTGAGTTCCACTTCCACATCAATAAGGTTACCAAGAGGAACGGCATATTCGGTAGTACCTACCATAAACGAAGCCGCTCCGGTAGCTTTGTCACTGACCACTTCAATTGCACTCAGATTGCCCATTTTAAGAATCACCGCATCCAGCGCCACTTGCTTTTCGCCTACCACTTGCAACGATAATACCTCTTTGTTCGGAATGCTTTTCTCCAACCGAATAGTGCGTACGGCGGCAATAATCTCTTTTGCCTTGTCAAACTCAGCCAGAAGGTCATTATCTACAACTCCTGCAACAGGCATCAGACTTACCATAATGCTATCTTTTTCACCACGTTCGTTCAATGCATGGTAAAGCTCTTCGGTAATGAAAGGCATAAAAGGATGCAAGAGTTTTAGC
>Ga0302286_10001427_pt1 | contig 17824 bp, 8 predicted proteins | sample III_Fen_E2_3_FD_198765 | JGI IMG/M metagenome (GOLD analysis project Ga0302286, IMG submission 198765) | Peat permafrost microbial communities from Stordalen Mire near Abisko, Sweden - III_Fen_E2_3 | ecosystem: Environmental > Terrestrial > Soil > Wetlands > Permafrost | place: Sweden: Abisko...
CTTTCCGGGTATACCTTCGGTAAAGCAATGTTTCAGCGGACTCATTTCCCCGTTTATCTGGCTTCATACATGGATATACTTCATAGGGGGTTCCGAGGGCCTTCCGAGGGCCTTCCGAGGGGTAGACCTCACTGAACCCCCTCGCAACCCTCTGCCAACCCTCTCGAGATTCCCTTTATACCTTAAATTAATGCATAATTTATAATGCATAATTCACAAATAAAAAAGTTGCAGAAAACGACAGGCTGCAAAAAATTGGTTCGCTCTATTTGTTCGGTTCTTTCAATAAAAAAGGGTTGCTGCCCCTATAAAACACAAAAAGAATGTCATGAATTTAAAATTCATCAAAATCATTCTTAATAAAATGATTGATTCTATTTGTCAAGTGGTACATGTTCTGATAAAATTCGTATTGTTGTATATACAGACAGCATCAATTAACGTTTATAAACTACTCCATCCATTTACAAGTTAAAAATCTTTCATTAAAAGATAAGAATTTTTTGAATTCAGGGTATGCCAAACCAAAGATCGAACCAGAACCAAAAATATATCTTATGACTGATTACAAATATCAAATCCGTCCGTCTTACTTGATACGTCAGCCTATTTTCAAGAACAAAATAATTTAAAACACTTATTTTCAGGCTATAAAAATTATGCAACAACTATAAAGATTGATTATAAAATACTCAATGCCGGATAAAAAATTAGTTATACATCTGTTTGGACACCTAAACATAAGTTATTACTTCAACTTTTAGAAATTTAATATATAAACCATAAAAAACACCCAAGAAATTAAAGCTTTTTTCCATTTAATAAAATGACTCATTTTAATATTAACAATATAAGCTTCGGCTTATTGAATCTTAGAACAAATAATATGAAACAAATCTCATTAAAAAGAACACGTTTGCTGTTTGCCATAGCCATAATTGCGCTACTGGCTTCGTGTATAGACGGTTACAAGGATGACTGGACTTTTTCGTCTGGCGTCACGAACACAACATTATTATCGCCCGATTCTACGAAGGTTGTTTTCTCTAAAAACACTCATGGCGACTTGGTTGTAACATGGCCTGTAGTATATGGTGCGGGGGGGTATCAGTTTTCATTGTATATTGTTGACGACCCAAGTAAACCTGTAGCTGTTGGAACAGAAAATGAAGTCATCGATGGTTGTTCAGCCACACGACCTCTTCAGGAAGATACCAGGTATAAGGTCGTTCTCAAAACGCTTGGGAATGCCAAAGACAACAATAAAGAAGCTGAGAAAGTAGCTACAGTAAAATACAGCACACTGTTACCAGCATATGCCGTCATTCCCGATGGGACTGACTTGTTCCAGTACTTTAACAGCACTGCAATACCTGACTCAACACATGAACTGGCTTATGAATTAGTGGCTAACGGAAAATACACACTTTCCGGACCTATTGATTTTCAAAAACACTGGATCACCATCCGAGGGGATAAAGTTCACCATCCTACCATCACCTGTGGAATTGCAGGTAGACTCCGCCCCACTGCAGGATTCACATTGAAATACATGAATTTTGATTGCAACGCAATTCCTGCTGACGCCACTGATGGAGCATTAATACTTCTCAGTGCAAGTCCCGACCCGTCAATACTCAGCACGGCCAACAACAGTTACTACATTATACCGAAAGATATTTTCTTATACTCGTGTAATTTTTCAGGTATAAACAGACGACTATTATTTGACGCAAATGTAAAATATTGTTTGACCAGCTTTTCCATCAGCAATTGTATTGTGGCACTCAATGCACTAAACGATGCAAGTGGAGGGATTATTTACATGCAGGGAGGTTTCATCAATACATTCACCATCAAAAACAGTACTGTATATAGTAATGCTGCATCAGCCGGTTATTTCCTACGATACAATAACAGTGGGCGTCCTGATCGTGCAGGTTTTGTTAGTGGAAGCATTAACTTCTTTAATAACACATTCTACAATGTGGTTTATACAGGACAAATGGGCAACTATACAGGTATGAACAGTGCATTGGTCAAACTGAATCTTACTCAAAACATATTTTACAATTGCGGTTCTAACGCTGTAATACGTCGGTTATCAGTTTCAGCAAGCACAATGGTTAAAGCACTAAATAACAACTGCTATTGGTTTGACGGAGCATATCCGGAAGCAACTGAAGTAACACCTACTTATGGGGATAAGAGTGGTACAGCCTATGGAGTTGATCCTGGATTTACGGATCCTGCAAATGGAAATTTCACTACAAGTGCTCCGGCTATTATAAGTAAACAAAGTGGAGACCCTCGCTGGTTATCAACTGCGAAGTAAACAGGATTTAACAATAATTTGAGATAAAAACATGAAACAATATCGTTATATATTATGCATGCTCCTGGCCATTTGTTTACTAATGCCGGCCATGGCGCAACAAACTAAAACAATCTCAGGGATTGTTTTAGACGAGAATTCAGAGCCTGTTATCGGTGCCAGCATATCAGTGCCCGGAACTAAGCTGGGCGTAGTTACAAACCTGTACGGTAAGTTTACGTTAATCAACTTACCTGAGGGACAAAAAATTATTCAGGTTTCGTATATCGGCTATGAACAACAAAAAGTTGAGATAACCAATAAAATGGACCTGACAATTAAGCTTCAATCAACAAACGCTAATCTGAACGAGGTAGTGGTAGTAGGTTACGGGTCGCAAAAGAAAGCACATATGACCGGTTCTATTGTAACCTTATCGGCTAAAGATGTTACAGATATAAACACCTCCAACCTGGCTACAGCACTCAAGGGTCAAATGAATGGTGTCAGTGTCAGTGGCGGTGAAGGTCGTCCCGGATCAGCAGCAACGATAAATATCCGTCAGTCAACAGCTGCAACAGCATTTTCGAGTGTATCCGGATATGTTCCAGAAACAGGCCCTTTGTACGTCATCGACGACTATATTACGACAGAAGCAGCCTTTAACAACCTGGATGCAACAATGGTTGAAAGCATTACCGTTCTGAAAGATGCCTCAGCGGCAGTTTATGGAGCCCGTTCGGCTCAGGGAGTCATTTTAGTAAAAACAAAACGCGGAAAAGAAGGTGCACCAAAAGTAACCTACAGCGGTCAGTTTGGTGTAGTGGATGAAATTTCACGGCCTAAGATGTTAAGCGCCTATGATTACGGCAAAATATGGAATGCCGTAAAAGGATCCGTTGACCCTACAAGCACAACCAAACTCAACACCAGGACTGATTTGTTTCAGGCAGATGAGTTGGCTGCGATGAAGAATCTCAATTACGATTTATTAGATCGGGAGTGGAGAACAGCAATGACTCAAAAACACAGTATCAATTTAAGTGGAGCCACAGATAAGGCGAACTATTTCGCCGGTGTATCTTACATGAATCAGGATGGAAATATTGGGAAACTGGATTATAACCGGTGGAATTACCGGGCAGGTATGGATGCAAAAATTACCAACTCTTTAAAAGCATCGTTACAGGTATCCGGTGATTACGGGAGTACTTCAAATGCGTACAGCAATGTCGGCTCATCGACCGGGGATAATGACTATGACTATTTATTGACACACCCGCGCTATATGCCAGACAATGTGAATGGTTTGTCTCTGGCATCGTATGGTGTGAGTAATAGTCAATATGAGACTTCTCAGTTATATAATTATAAGACGATCCAGGATTTGGGAGATTACAGTAAAAATATGAGTCAAAACACGACTCTGAACTCATCTATTGAATATGATTTTGGATGGAGCAATATCTTAAAGGGACTTAAGCTTAAAGTTTCCTACTCAAAAAGTATCAGCTCAAATAAAAATGACACATACGGTACAAATTACACGTTGTACAAAATCAATCAACGTGCCGGAACCGGAAACCACCTCTTCTCGGGTACTGACCTCGATACCTCAACCGGTAACCTGACCTCAGTGACTGTAACGAATGGTAATATGCTGAGCAGATCCATGGACAGGACAGATAATTATCAGGCAAACTTTGTCGTTACATATGCCCGTACTTTCGGCAAACATGAACTGAGCGGATTATTCACCATCGAACGTTCAGAAAATGAAACTGAGACCCTGCAGGGATCTGTAACAAACCCGTATACATTTACGAATTACCAATCAAACGGAACCGATAACGGAGCACAGGCCACCGTATTTACCCGTTCTGAATCCGGCACATTATCCTATGTGGGTCGATTCAATTATGCCTACGCAAACAAGTATCTGCTTGAATTTTTACTTCGTTCGGATGCATCTACCAAATTTGCTCCTGAGAACTATTGGGGATATTTCCCATCACTTTCTGCAGGTTGGGTAATGTCTGAAGAATCCTGGTTTAAAGATAAAATCCAGGGCATTGATTTTCTAAAACTTCGTGGCTCGTTTGGGTTGCTTGGCAAGGATAACATCAAGGCCTGGCAATGGCTTACTACCTATAGCGTCAATCAGGACAAAGGAGCTATTTTTGGCAGCGGAACATCAACTTCATCCGGATCGCATATTGGCGTACCTGATGCAGCTGTAAACCGACTTGCACGCTGGGATAAAAGTTACCAGTCAAATTTCGGAATAGACATGAACACCTTTAAGAGCAGACTTTCTGTAAATCTTGATGGATATTACAATCAGAACCGGGATGTATTTATGACGAAACAAGGTTCTGCTAATTACCCTTCAACAGTTGGAACACAAGCTGCTGCTGAAAATTATGGTTCAATCGATTCATACGGTATTGAATTATCATTGGGTTGGAAAGACAATATTACCAAAGATTTTAAATATTGGGTAAAGGTGAATACCGGATACAGCGACAACAAAGTACTGGTTGCACCATGGCCTGCACTGATTGCGTTTGATGACAACCATCCCAATCAACGGGTGGATGTAGGTAGCTGGGGATATGAAAGTATCGGTATGTTCCATAATTACCAGGAAATTGAAGAATACTTCGATAAATACCAGATTAAAAGTTACATGAACATGACTAAGGACCAGGTTCGTCCCGGCATGCTGATTTACAACAATGTCCGTGGTTCACAAAAAGCCGACGGAACGTATTATGGTCCGAACGACCCGAGCGATCCGAAAGCAGGTTATGTGGATGCAAACGACAGAGTCCTGATTTCAAACCGGAGCAACCCTTGGGGATTTACAGTGAATTTGGGTGGAGATTGGAAAGGATTGTCATTTAACACACAAATTGGAGCTAACTGGGGTGGCTATACGTATCTGCCGGGTGATGCACGTGGCATCTCAAGCTTAGTTTCAACTGCCAGTGGATATAGTGTCATGGAATACACAAATCTCCCTTCATTCTGGGCTAATAACATGTTTGTGTACGACAATGTAGTCGACAACCAGGGTAATGTAGTTGCTGAAAAAAATCAAACTGCTAAATATCCAAACCTACGTTACAGCATTAATAATGAGCAATCTACTTTCTGGAGAGTAAGTGCAACTTCGGTCTCAATTAAACAACTTACCGTGGCTTACGCATTACCCAAAAACTGGATGAAAGCTGCAAATATCGAAAGTTGCCGTATTAATGCTACGGTTCAAAATGTATTGAGTCTATACAATCCATATCCCGACAGTTTTATAGATCCAATGTCAGGCACCTATGGCAGGTATCCAACGTTGAGAAGAATTACAATCGGAGTTAATGTTTCATTCTAATACGATAAAAATGAAAAATATAAATAAATATTGTCTGAGTGCCGGCTTATTAATAGCAACAACACTCTTTACCGGTTGCAGCGATGATTTTTTAAAAGAAAAGCAAGATTATTCGCGCGTTACAGCTGCTATCTATAACGATTATGCCGGTGCAAAAGGAAGAATTAACGATATCTATTCGTTATGTCTTCCTAAGTCCAACACCGATGTTTCGTTTGACAATCCAAGTACCGGAACAGCGGATCTGTACGCAACTTCGACAGAAGAATATGGGGGATTATCTGACTTTGTCATCGATAATGTAATGACAAATACGACCGTTCCTGATTTTTTCTATAATGAAGCAAAAACTTCACGTTCACCCTGGGGACGAATTCGAAATTGCAACGATGCTATTGAAGGAATTGAGGGTGGAACTTTACCCGATGCTCAAAAGAAAGAATTACTCGGACAAGTGTATTTCTTCCGTGCCTGGACTTATTACCGTTTAGTAAAAGTTTATGGCGGAGTACCGATTGTTGATAAGGTTCAACTTCCGTTAGCAGGAGCAAGCGGAGGTCTTGATCTGGCAATACCCCGTTCTACAACGAAAGCATGTATTGATTTTCTTTGCAAAGATTTAGAAAAAGCTGCTTCATACCTACCCTTAAAATGGGATGATGCTAACTGGGGACGCGTAACAGCAGGAACTGCATTGGCTGTTGAAGGCAGGGTACGATTGCTATATGCAAGTCCGTTGTTTAACCGTACTGATGATCCAGCCAGATGGCAAACAGCCTATGAAGTGAATAAACGTGCAGTCGACACGCTGAATGCCAGCGGATATTACGGTCTGGCATACTTTAGTAATCCGGGTATAAATGCATCGGGTTGGGCTAAGATGTTTTCTGATTATCAAAGTCCTGAAGCTGTCTTTGTATCACTCTACAACAACCTGGCTCCTGCAACAAACGGTACTGCCCCTAATTTGAATGATACATGGGAAAATTCAATCAGGCCAACCAACACAGGTGCCGGAGGCGGTAAAAGTACAACAGCGGATATGGTGGATCTTTTCCCAATGGCTACCGGGTTACCAGCATTGGATAAAGATAAAAATGCCATCAACAATTATGACAAAGATATTTTCTTTAAAAACCGTGATCCACGTTTCTACCGTACATTTGCATTTCCGGGTGTACAATGGACATTTAGCGGAATCCCAAAAAAATCAGTATGTCCATATACTCCGGGTTCTAAATATCAACTATGGAACTATTCATGGTATGAAACAACAACCAAACAAGCTGACGAAGAAGTTTCGGGATATGGTGCTGATAAATTAGCTACAAATTACAAAGGCATTTATATTCGGAAACGTTCAGATGATTTTGCAGTAAACGCTTCGCCTTTATATGCTTATGATACTCTGACTTCTACACCGTTTCAACGAAGTGCTGCTCCTTATATGGAAATACGGTATGCTGAAGTATTACTCAACTTTGCAGAAGCAGCTTGTGGAGCCAATCATGGTGGTGAAGCCCTGGCAGCATTGCGTCTGATTCGTCAGCGTGTTGGATATACCGGAACCTGTGGGTTGGATAATTCATTGGCAGGTAACCGCCCGGGACTTTTTGCCGCTATCTTATACGAACGTCAGGTTGAATTAGCGTACGAAGGTAAGCGTTTTGATGATATGCGCCGTTGGATGCTTTGGGACGGTGGTGCCGGTCAGGCTAGTCTGAAAAGCACTTGGGCACTTACAGGCTTTGGTACCAATACCTGCACGTATCTTGGAGTAAAACCTCTGAATGGGCAACGTCGTAACGGATTGGAATTACGGGTGTCAAGTTCTGTTACAGGTGGAGGTATTGCTGCTGTCGGAGATGCAAACGATCCGATTGTTATAAACAAAATCAGACGTCCTACGGCCTGGAATATCAGTTCGAACGATACGATTCAACGTGATAGTGTTATAAGCTTTTATCGGTATAACCTGACACGTAAACAACGGATGGTTGATACTAAAAACAAAGTCATTTCGTTCCGCCCTGAGTATTATATTATTGGATTGAAAGCGAGTGCTCAAATAAATAATACGACCCTGCTTCAAACAATTGGTTGGACCGATGGTCAAAAAGGAGGTCTGGGTACATTTGATCCATTAGCTGAATAAATCAGGTTGCCATCAGGCAAAATGTTTTAAAATTTAAACTACTAAATTCCCATAGCAGACAATATTTATTGATAAATTAATAAATATGGTCTACTCTGGGAATCGGTATTTAAACAGAGTACAATTTACAAACCGTCTAGTCTATCAGGAATGAAACAACTAAATTTACTACTTATAGCTGCCTGTCTGTTAATAAGTTCAATAAAGGCCTCTGCTAAGGTTTTCAACTATGTGGTTGCCACCGATGGTTCCGGAGATTACACCAGCATACAATCAGCCTTGAATGCATGCCCGGATGGACAGGCAAGCATGATCTTTATTAAAAACGGCACATACAATGAGCAAATTGCTTTGGGGACTAAAACAGCAGCTTCCACAAAAAAAATAAGTTTGGTTGGCGAAAGCTATGGGGGTGTACTTATTACTCACTCTCAGTACCGTGCATCAAGTGGCTCACCGACTTATGAAGATATATGCACTGTAAAACTTTATGCCAGTGATTTCTATGCTGAAAACATAAGCATTCAGAATGCTGCAGTTGCCGGAATGGCAGAAGCACTGTATACAGCAGGTGATCGTCAGATATTCAGGAACTGCAAGGTGTTAGGATACCAGGATACGTATCGGTCAAAAAAAGGCACACGTGGCTATTTTAAGAATTGTTGGATTGAAGGTGCAGTCGATTTTATTTATGCCGGAGGTACTCTTTTCTTTGACGATTGCACCATCAACTGTGTAAATGGAGGAGGGCATATCGTAGCCCCAGAGGATTCATACACTACAAAAACATCCACTGTGTCAGGAAAAACATTCAATCTTGGTTTTGTATTTCGCAGATGTAATATTACAGCCAACTCAAATGTAGCCACCGGGAGTTATGACTTAGGCAGGCCATGGAATATCAATGCCGGGGCATATTATATAAACTGCACACTTTGAAAGCATATCAAACCGGCAGGTTGGGCAACCATGGGTGGAAATGAAACGACTGCCAGCTTTGCTGAATACAACAGCCTGAACCCGGATGGAACATTCGTAGGCGGAAGTGGAAGAACCAGCTGGAGCTTCCAGTTGCAACAATATGATGCAGATAGTATATTAAACCCGAAAAAAGTTTATTCCACCACCTATACAACGGCTTTTGAACCGACATTAGCGTGTACACCTACTGCAAGACCTGAAAACCTTACCATAAACGGATCATCTGTAAGTTGGACGGCAGTAAACGGAGCAATCGGCTATATCGTATACAAGGATGGAAAATACCTTGGTTCGGTGACAGGTGTTAGTTATATTGACAATTCGGGGATTACCGGAACATACAATGTAAGAGCCTTAAACCCGATTGGGGTACTCAGTGAAGCAGCAACCATTGCAACTGCCGTATCGGATGTTCATTTGGGAAATGTAACAATCAGTATAAATAATAAAACAATTACGCTCAGTCATTGCGTAGAAAAGATACAGTTGGTAACGATAACAGGCAGCAAAATAGCCCAAAGTACAAATGAATCAATATTGGCAACAAACAACTTATCTCAAGGAGTATATCTATTAAAAATTCAGGATAAAGGCTTGAATTTCACTAAAAAAATAGTTTTAGGTACAGAATAAAATATCTTTTAAAGCAAATTCACAGCATTATACTAATTATTCCACATCAAATACCAATTTTTCGCAAGAGGCAAATACGATAGTACGTATTTTTGTTTCAATTATTTATCCCAGATATAATACCATGAAAAAAATTCAATCTTATTCCGTTCTTACCCTGTTGTTACTTACAGCAGTTTTTACGTCTGTAAATTCTCAAACACCCGCGTTCCCTTCAGCAGAAGGGTATGGTAAATATTCAAAAGGAGGCAGAGGAGGAAAAGTAGTTGTTGTTGATAACCTCCAGGACTACGTCGCTTATAACAGCTTAGAATCACCCATTCCGGGAAGCTTTCGTTGGGCATTGACTCAGTATCCGGGTGATTCAATCACCATTATATTTCGCGTATCGGGGGTTATCCAACTTAAACCCTATCTGACTATATCGGGAACCAATGTGACAAACCGAAATGAAATACGTTGTACAAGAGCTAAAATGACCATTGCCGGTCAAACGGCTCCGGGCGAAGGCATATTGATACGTAATGGTCGGGTAAATTTTGGCGGATGTACGGATCTGGTTATACGAAACATTCGTTTTAGGGTCGGTGAAAATGCAGCAGACAGCACCTTTCTACCGGGAGGATCGGTTGATTGCGAAAATGCGGTGCGCGTTATTTTCGACCATTGTAATTTTGGATGGTCGGGTGAGGAAAATCTTACTTTCTACGACAATCGATATACCACTGTCCAATGGTCTATCTTTCATGATGCTCTTTACAACGACGGACATGGCAAAGGAGATCGAGGTTATGGATCACAGACAGGCGGTATCTGTGCAACCTATCATCACAACCTGTGGACAAATAACAAATCCCGTTCACCTCGATTAAACGGAGCAAGATCTACTAACGAAACAAATGTTTTTATTGAATTTATAAATAATATAGTCTACAACTGGGGGAGTACCGCTGCAGCATACGGAGGTGATGTAAATACAGGCGACCGCTCACATACTTGTAACTTTGTAGGTAATTATTATAAACCGGGTCCTGCAACCCCTTCTGGAAGTAAATATTTCTTTACCAATTATATCGTCGATCAAGCAACCATTCCAAAATGGTATCTGTCAGGAAATATCATGGAAGGTTCCCCTACCATAAATTCGGATAACTGGAATGGATTTACCTGGAAATGGTCGGGAACAGCAGGAATAGCTCTGCCAACAAAAGCAACAGCAAGTTCTGACACATTACTTGTTCCATCTTCAAGGGTTGTCTATAATAATGTTTGGGTTGGATATTCTCCTTACAGAACAAATATTCAAAACGCAACTGATGCTTACAATGCTACTCTTGCAAAAGTTGGGACTATAAACAGAGACTCTGTTGAACGACGCGTAATACGCGAAGTAAGAAACGGTACTGCCACCTTCAAAGCTTCCTTAGGAGCATGGGGAATTATCGACAAATCGTATAATGCCGAAGGGTACAGACCTTATGCATCAACTGTTGCTCCTACTGACACCGATAATGACGGGATGCCCGATACCTGGGAACTTGCCAACGGATTGGATCCAAATAATGCAGAAGACCGTAACCTGAAGACCCAGGAAGGCTATACAGCGCTGGAAGTTTATCTTGCCAGCCTGATGGGAGAGAACATCGCTCATACTTTTACCACGGCAGTTAATGAAGTAACAAGTTTTAAAGCAAGCATAATTCCAACCACTGTAAAAAAAAAATTTCAGGTAATAAGTGACAATCCATTGCAATCTGCTAAAATATTCGACATGGCAGGCAAACAGGTTTTGTTTAGTTCTTTGTTAGAGAATCAGACAGTAGACGCATCGAACCTTACTGAGGGTTGTTATTTGGTCCGGATAAAAAACTGCTCGGGAAATACTCAACAATTTAAAATAATAAAAAATTGAGCATAATATTCCTTTTAGATATTACTTATCAATTTTGAAAAATAAATTTTATTCAAGTGGAGATATTGATTAAGCATCAGTATCTCCATTTTCTATTTATATTTGCACATGTATTTTGAGTACAACAGGCTACGATTGACGTCTTAATTATAGCATATAACTATATATTATTACAGAAAAACAAAGAAAAGATAATGAAAAAGAAATTATTTTTGGGTATTTGCGCGGTGTTGCTTTTAGTACCTCTTTCAACGATTAAAGCTCAATATCCTGATGTACCAAAAGATTTAAAGGCTGCTGCCGATAAAATGATAGATGGGGAAAACAGAGTTGTGGACAGCGTAATGCTGGCCAATCAGTCTATTCTAAAAGCCGAGAAAGCTCATGGTCGCCCGTATATCCCTTGGGCAGCCCGTCCAACAGATCTACCCCAGGCAAAGATACCATCATTTCCTGGTGCAGAAGGTGGAGGACAGTTCTCTTTTGGAGGTCGTGGCGGTAAAGTGATTACTGTTACAAGTCTTGCCGACCGTGGTCACGGAACATTGCGTGAAGCCTGTGAAGAAACTGTCGGAGCCCGTATTGTGGTTTTTAATGTAGCTGGTATTATCCACTTGAAAACACCCATCATTATTGCAGCACCGTATGTAACCATTGCAGGACAAACAGCTCCCGGTGATGGAATTTGTGTGGCAGGTGAATCGTTTTGGGTAAATACCCATGATGTGGTTGTACGGCATATGCGTTTCCGTCGTGGTGAAACAAAAGTAGAACGTCGTGATGATGCTTTCGGTGGTAATCCTGTTGGGAATATCATGATCGACCACTGCTCGTGTACGTGGGGACTTGATGAAAATATATCATTCTACCGCCATATGTTCAATCCGGGTCCGGGCATGAAGGAAGAAAAACTTCCTACGGTAAACGTTACGATTCAGAATACAATTTCAGCTCAGGCATTAGACACATACAATCATGCTTTCGGTAGTACGTTGGGTGGTGAAAACTGTTCGTTTATGCGTAATCTATGGGCAAACAATGCAGGACGTAATCCATCAATTGGCTGGAATGGCATCTTCAATTTTGTAAACAACGTAATATATAACTGGGCTAACCGTTCGGTAGATGGTGGTGACTATACGGCTCTGTATAATATCATCAACAATTATTATAAACCGGGACCACTTACACCGAAAGATGCACCTATCGGACATCGCATCCTTAAACCTGAATCTGGTCGTAGTAAATTGGGATATCTGGTATTTGGACGTGTTTATGCCAATGGAAACATCATGGAAGGAAACGATGCAGTGACTAAAGACAACTGGAACGGTGGTATACAGGTAGAGGAAATGGAAAACACGGGAGTATATACCGACTCTATGCGTTGGAATGAGCCTTTTCCAAAACCTGAATTCCCAATCATGAAAGCACAAGATGCCTATAATTTTGTCACAACCAATGTAGGGGCCAACATTCCTAAACGTGATATTGTTGACGAACATATCCTTACACAGGTAAAAACAGGTAAAGTATATTACAAAGAAGGACTTGATTCTGTCAATTTTTATCAGTTCAAACACCGTCGCTTAGCCAAAGACTCTTACAAAAAAGGGATTATTACAGACATTCGTCAGGTAGGTGGTTATCCTGAATATAAGGGAAAAGCCTATAAAGACAGTGATGGCGACGGTATGCCTGATGCATGGGAAAAAGCAAATGGCTTGAATCCGAATGATCCTTCCGATGCTATCAAAGATTGTACAGGAGACGGTTATACCAATATTGAAAAATACATCAACGGTATTGACACTAAGAAAAAAACAGACTGGACAAAACCTGAGAACAACCACGATACGTTGGCTGAAAAAGGGAAACTAATGTAATTTACTATTTAGTCATTTACAATTTACAATTAGATAAAGCCGTTAGAGCAAATAGATTGAACGCAGGGTATTTCCCTGCGTTTTCTTTCAACTACATCTCATTCAATACAACTCAAAAATTAAAAGCATGAAAAAAACTCAAATTAAATATTTATGGATTGCACTTTGCTTATTAGCAATGATACCAACAGCAAAGGCAGTGGATCTTGACTCTAAGAACCGTGATCCGAAATATGTGGAAAATATAGTTGGCCGTTCAAAAAAGATAGTTGACAAACTCGAATTAAAAGATGCAACAGTGGCTCAACAGGTACTTAACATCGTTGCGAACCGCTACTTTGAGCTGAATGATATCTTTTCAAAACGTGATACTGCCGTGAATCGCATTAAGCGATCAGCATTGAAAGGCGAAGCCAAGAACAACGCACAGAATGCTGCTCAAAACGAAAAAGAAGCAGCGTTGTACCGTTCCCATTTTGCCTTCCCGGCTAACCTGTCCCTTTACTTAAATGATACGCAGGTTGAAGCTGTGAAGGACGGCATTACGTTTGGGGTAGTAAAGGTAACCTATGATGCCACCCTAGACATGATTCCAAGCCTCAAGGTGGAAGAAAAAACACAAATACTGGCATGGCTTAAGGAAGGCCGTGAATTTGCCTTAGACGCCGAAACATCGAATAAAAAACATGAAGCATTTGGCAAGTATAAAGGCCGTATCAACAATTATCTGTCCAAACGAGGCTATGACCTGATAAAAGAACGCGAAGGCTGGTATGCACGCATAAAAGCCCGTGGAGAGGTACTCCCGAAATAGAATAGCATTCCTGACTAATTTATATTAGAACCTCCCTAAAAGTGAATACTTTTAGGGAGGTTTTTTTGTGATGCAGGTGTAACTCACAGGTGTAAAACACCTCCCCAAACTCGACTATTTCTAATACTGGGACTTCCTTACGTTTTACATCTCACCTCCTCCTTCTAGTAACTACCCACTACCCTCCTTACTCCTTGCCTCTTACTCCTTATCACTTCATCATCCTATTTACGATAACACATACACGCTACCATGATAAAACGGATATAATGCGGTCCTTTATAATACCGTTTTATATCCGTTTTATCTCCGTTTCGCTACCGTTTTATATCCGTTTTACCATAAACAGGATGATGATACGATGATGAACAGAATCATACATGGACTTGATGTGCGAAACCCAAATTTAAGTGACACGCTTTATAAATATCACCTGGAACAACCGTGAAAATTAAAGTACTGTTTGATGTTCTGTTACTCTCTGTTTTTCATAAAAAAAAGAAAGGATGAACCGGGGATGGAGGCATTCTCTGATGCTGAAAATTAAAGTTCAATGGCAAGATCAGTATTCCATATTCATTCCATAACATTTACAGGTGAGCCTGTTTTTATCACCTATCTTCTGCCATAAAATAAAACGGGATGTAACCATGAAGCTACATCCCGTTTCTATTGATTAAATTGTTAAAATTACCGTACTATTACTTTTGAAACAGAGCTATTCACCTTGACCAGGTAAATTCCACTTGCCATGTTTAAAGTCGTTTTATCACTTGTTAGTTTAGCTGAAGCGACTTTAATTCCGCTTACTGTGTAAACATAAGCAACATCGCCCTCAGTGGCATTTGCAATTACAAGTTTATTCCTTTCGGTTGAATAAACGAATACATTACTGGTAGCATCTGGAGAATTCACAGCATTTGGAGTATAACCAGCAGCTGTAGCAAATTCAGGTCCACCTAAGTAAATAAGACCTTGAGTGCCATCAAAAACAGGTGCGAAAGCATTTGTACTGGTCCCGGTTGGAGCTGCGGTTCCCTGTATTCCTGTAAAGGTAACGAATACATTGGTCTGTGTAGCAGTTGCACTTGTTTTAGCTGACAGAGACAACGTATTACCTGAAAATGCCAGAACATTCGCAGCTAAATTATTCCCTGCAGCCGCTTGCAATGGTTTTATAAAGTTCAAGGTGGTATCACCTACCAACGTAATTATACTGTCTGTCTTATACGTGCTTGTTGCACGAACAACGGGAACGTAATAATATTTAGTTCCGGTATAAACAATTGAGCCTTGTGGTAAACTCGTTGCAGTACTCCCATTATAAAGCGAAGTCGCAATTGTAGTAATCGGAGGAGTAGTTCCACTAACTACAGCAGCTGTCCAGTTAGTAACATTATATGCGCCACTAGTATATGTTTTGGCTCCCTTAACATTAGGAACAACCGGAAGAATTGATTTAGCTCCGTCAAAAGTCAGGTTGTAATAATTCTTTGGAAATAAATACAAAGCTGGAACATTGCTGTTCAGCAACTGATAGTTCATGGTCCAGCCATAATTTCCGGTTACCTTTACTGTTGAATAGTCTTTAATATTCATAGCAATAGTCTGAGTTCTCTGCTTGATTAACTTGATATTGCTACCCAGGATCAGGGTACCGGCTTTAGCTTGTGTTCCATCACCGAGGTTGAACGTAAGCGAACCTGTATTTCCGGCAACAGTGGTCATACATAATCCAAAGTCAGTGGTATTTGCAGCTGTAGCTGTTAAATTATTTCCTTGAGAAGCATAAGTACCTAAATCAAGTGTTCCGTAAACATTATATATAAAATTACCCTGATCATTCGTGGTTACATTCCTGTTTGCGTGAAAATTGTATCCCACATATACTGTTAATCCCGGATCAATGGTACAAGTACGGGTAGTTCCCGGACAGGTGTCGTTATTTTGTATAGATAGTCCAATACCATTATGAATTAACAGCGACATATTTTCTTTGATATTCAGATTTGTATTTGCTGTCGTTTTAATATTAGCATGTGGTAAAATCTGTGCTATATTAAATGCATAACCAGAGATTGATGGCGTTGACGGTTTTATTGTCAGGCTATTAGCCTGATTGCTATACAAAATTTTTATTCCACTGGTTGTACCCTGAGGTACTCTAGGAGCTGTATCACCAAATGTTCCATCGTTAATAAGGGTATAATCCCCTGTACCCGGCACTTTCGCATCAAAACCTACATAAAGGCCTTTTGCACTACGGTAGCCAGCTGAGGCATTGAATGTTCCATAATTTGTAATGTTTTTACAATACATAGTACTACCTATATTAACTAATCCGGTAGAATTTACTGTTACGTCCCCAACAACAAACTCGCCACTATTCTTTACCACTCCATTAACAACTAAATTTTTACCGGAGGCATTACCGGCAAACGTAATCAATCCGGTTGCACCAACATTGATATCTCCATTTCCAACAAAACTTATCAGACTTCGGAAAGCTCCACTAACGTTCAGAGATTTGCAAGTGGCATTCTGAGCAAAGGTCAAAGAAGCAGTTGCATTCGTCGCTGTCGCAGCAGTTGATAGAGTTAATGTCATACCACTAACACTTTGAACAGTGGTTCCAGCTGCAACTCCTACTCCAGTTATCAACATACCCGGAAAAACAAATGCATTCGTTTCAGATAATGTAACTGCGGTTGATCCTGAAGTAATTGATGATGTTATTGTTGTTGCATAAGCAAATGTCAATGTCGCAACAGTGGGAGCGGCATTGAGAGCAAGTGTTGAAACTAAACTCAAAACAACGCTTGTACCATTAATACTTACAATCTTACTGTTTGCTGCAATACCAGTACCTGTGACATTCATTCCAACAACCAGAGCTGGATTAGCTGCAGCAAGAGTTACTGTTGCAGATCCGGTTGTCAAAGTCGCAGATCCGGTAAAAGAAGGTACTATAGCATTTAATTTATTTGCTGGAACATACACATTATCATTTACACCTGGTAAACGAGTTGCAGCCGAAGTACCCCCTGCGCCATCAGATACCCCCCAGTTAGAAAGATGAAGCCACAAAGAGTCGGTAGCAGTTGGTTGTATAAATACATAGTCGCCAGCAGCCTGGCCAAAGCTTTTTGTTCCCATTCCAATAAGGAAGAACAAAACCATAAAAGAAGTAATGATTTTTTTCATAAATTCAAATGTTTAATTGTTTAATAGCGATTAGATAGGGTTATATAACTATATGCAGCTTAGTATCTGTATCTAATACATAAACCCGAATATAACTCATATTAAACAAGACGTAGTACCGTAACGTTTGTCATGCCTAAAATGCCTTTAAAACGCATTATTAACACACAATAACGTACTAAAACATTCTCAATTTACTTAGAACTTCACCTCAACATATTTTATCCGCTGGCGCCTCCAGGTATAAACCACATGAATGCGTCCATCTTTTCCTTGAATTATGGAAGGGTACGAATATTGGGAGATGGGTGAATCTTCCAATGTCATCACCATATCCCAGTTAATGCCATCTTTCGAAACGGCAATATTGAGTGGCGTACGGACACCTTTCTTCTCACCCGGGGGAGTACTTACTGCATTGTAGACAAGTACCTGCCTGCCATCCTGAAGCGTTACAGCATCAGTCCCTGAGTTATTATTGGGAAGATTAGTCAAAGCAAGCGGTGTCCATGTTTCACCTTTATCCGAACTCCA
>Ga0302286_10001428_pt1 | contig 17799 bp, 8 predicted proteins | sample III_Fen_E2_3_FD_198765 | JGI IMG/M metagenome (GOLD analysis project Ga0302286, IMG submission 198765) | Peat permafrost microbial communities from Stordalen Mire near Abisko, Sweden - III_Fen_E2_3 | ecosystem: Environmental > Terrestrial > Soil > Wetlands > Permafrost | place: Sweden: Abisko...
ATGAACTTTATAAAAAGTTATTTTTTATATTGTAGATGCAGCACTAGGCTGGGGATAAAAAACAGAAGGTAAAAAAGGTAGGTGAACTTTTAAAACATAAAGAAAAAAAGAAGGAAGAAAGAAATTACAGAAATTGACTGGGGAGAAGAAGAAGAAGATGAGGAGGGTTGAAAACAGAGTGCTAATTTTTCTCCAGAAACTGATTTTGCGAATTTCATATGAAAATCGAGGATTCGAAGAGAAGAATCGGATGGGGGGGAGGGAGAGAAACTAAAGTTGAGAAAGTGAGTGTTAAAAAGTTCGCAATAATTTAAAAAGCATATTGGGCAGATCAGCTTTAATTAAATCTTAATAATCAAACAAAAAAGTAGCCAAAATATTTAAAACTAGAAAAAAAGGCTTTTCATCATCGATTCTAGAGTGCCTTATCTCCTTTTGCTCAACATAAAGCAAACCACTTCTCTCTTTCTCAGTCTTTAATGAGTCAAACCCCAATGAATAATCAAACTGTGATACCCTAATCCAAGGAAGAACCAATCCATATTAATGATACTGTAATCACAACTACCCCCAAGAAATCCTACCCTCTTGCAGGCCACTTCCAATTCTTCCAAAATTCTAGTCATCTCATTAATCACGACAAAGAAAACAGCTTCCTGAAGAGTAACTCTCGACTCCATTTAGCTGCCTATGATCAAATGTAAATTCACATTGTAGTTTCAGATATTTTTAACTTTTTGTTCATATTTTCCAAGGCATGACTAACATTTCGGAGACAATTATCAAGGAAACTATGCTATCAACAGTGGAAATGTTCATCTATCAAACCCAATCTACACAAAGGATTTATTCTCTTCATATCCATTTTCTTCAGCCGCTGGATTCCAGTAGTACCCTTAGTAGATATCCTAGGGTAATAACAGTGCATTCCATAATCTCTACTATGGTATCGAGAGTGGATATGGATCGAAGAATTATCCTTCCTACCAATATGGCAATAATGCCCTTCAAAACACTGAAGGAAACAGCTGTTTCTTCTACAACAACAAAACTCCTTTGACAGGTTAGAAAATAACCTAAAACATCATCCTATAAAAATCAGAGTAGAGGTAAATAAGATTTTCTAAATACCATCTTTGTCTCTTAACGAATAGATTTGTAAATTAAAATCAAAGGAGATTGAATATCTCTACCAAAATTACTACTTTCATTTCAGATCCAGTTGTAATTAGATCAATTAATCCCCTTTTGGAAATTTAAATTTCTTGCTTTTAACACACCCTAAATCATTCACCAAGTTATGATCTCCAGTCTCCCCTTCCCCCCCCCCCAGAGATTTAAACTTTTCTAATTAGATAACTCGTATTTGAGAGAGTGAGGCTAATCGCTGAATTATTATTTTTTTTAAATAAACAGGTTGTAAAACGGACTAGGTCTGCTCGTTGATACTCGCTACCCAGGGAACTAACTCCAGCCTGCTGATTAATAACATAATACCTTAGGAATCCATGGAGAGGAGTAATTTAACAATGGTAAAAAGGAAGTCACTGATTTTAGCTTGAGTGCACTTGTAGGTATAGTAAGTTTTTCTGAGTTTGGAGCAGCTCCCTTAGATGGACTGCTAGGGCAGCAACATTCATAACCAGTTTCTGCTTTCTCATTAGTTACCGCTCCACCAATGATACCTAGTGCTTTTAACCAAAACAAGAGTGTTTCAGATGATCAAAATAAAATTAAACTCACTCCATAAAAGCGTATTGCGAAGAGTAAATCGAAATCTTTCAAAACTTCACATAACAATGCAGCATCCTCGCATATCTAATAACTGTAATAGTAGTAGCCAATTATCCAAGGAAATATTAATTTTAATACCTATCCTCATAGTCAGTCTTCATTTGAAAACAATCAAAATATTATGAATTAACCAATGAGCATGCATTAACTTAGGAAGAACTCAATTTTCAGCAGTTAACTCAAAGATACCATTGAAATTGGAGATAACCAAAGAGGATTTATCCCATCAGCTAAACGAAGCGCTCAAAAGAAATAAGGCTTCAAAAAAGCCACTTAAAGGTATCAGCAACACAATCTTTCTGCTAGGCATCTTCAATAAGAATAAGATCAAAATTAGCATCTTCCAATTCTTTAATTAAGCTCAGAAATGCCATTCTCTTCTACCTAAGAAGTTGAACCTTCCTGTGGTATTCTCCCTTAGGCTGAAAATGCACAGCTAGGTTTCGCTGCAGGAGTATGCCCAACTTACATAAATCCTACTGAAAATAAAGGACTTGAAGAAGATGACAACATGTCCGATGAAGAACTATTCTATGAAGAAGATGAAGAGGAGGAGGAAGATGACAACGATGAAGACAATGATGATCTTGATAACATCGAAGGAGATGAAGAAGCAACTCGAGTCGGCTAGATTTAGAATAAAAATATCCAAAAATCTATCCCTCGTAGTAAACCTAACAGAAGATCACAGAAGGTTCTGAGAATACACCCAAATGAAGGAGATCAATCTGGACAGGAGAAACGTGGAGATGATCCAAAACCTTGCAACTGCAGAAACAGCAAATGTCTTAAGAGATATTGTGATTGTTTTGCAGCTGGAATATACTGCTCAGTAGAATGTAAATGTGAAGAATGCCATAACAAGCCAGAATATGAAGAGGAAAGACAAAAAGCGATTTTAAAGAAAAAGAAACGAATCAAAGATGCCTTCCTCCCTGTTATCCATAACAATACACACATCAAAGGCTGCCACTGCAAGAATTCCCATTGCCAAAAGAAATACTGCGTTTGTCATCAAAACGGTGTTCTTTGCAGCTCTTTGTGCTAGTGTCTTGAATGTGAGAACAAAATAGCAGAAATCAACCAGCAGCAGCAGGATATTTAACTTTTCAATCAAGATCAGCATCCCTAATAGTATTAGCATTTGCAACAGCAGTACTTACCACAGTAATCATAATCATAATAATTCCATCATTTCCTTGATCAATAAAAACAATAATATTAGCAGATATTTTCAGATCCTAATGAGTAGTTCCAATAAAATCATTCAATTCCTTCGTTGCCACCGTTATCTACATTTAGCAAGCACTAAACTACTTCAATTTCCCCTGAAAATGAAGATCATCTTGGAGATCTAATAGATTTCCCTTCCACAATCAAGAAGAAGAGTGGTTCCAGCTTGTAGAAATAAGCTCCCTACGATGAAGATTTTAGCACTCACAAGAAACCTTCAAAACGGAGAGCTTTTAAAACGGCTGATCAGTAGAAGGCTCTTTAATTTTTCAACTAAATTTCTCCTGCCGATAGCAAGTACGCAACTACTCCACATTGATCGAAAAACAACTAAATTGAGCTCTCTCTCCTATTCTCTTTCTCTCACCTATAGAAACAAATTGCATGTCTCAATTTTCTGACAGTTCCAGCTTGTTTTTAATTTATTCCTTCTCCATATCATTTTATTATCTAATTCTTGTTATTCTTTTTCTAACATTCTGTAAGATTTAAGTGACAGTTATCTCTAGTATTCTAATAGTAAGATATTAAGAGGAGTTTCAAATAATCTATCAGCTTAAAAATTAGTTTTAAAGTCGTTTTTAAAAAGTTAGTTTCTTGATTAATTCTTTGGAGATTGAAGCATAAGACTATAGAAATTAAAATTAATTGAAAATTTTTGCATGGATTAGGTTCTTGTTATTGGTTGGCTGTTTTTTTTGAGATAAAGAAATTTTTTTTAATTAATCAGCATCTCAAAAATAAGAGGGGGAGAGAAGTAGAACAAATAGAACAAGATAATAAATTAATAAGTAGGATTATTAACTTTACAAAAAATGAGTGAAGAAAATCCAAATGATATTTCGTTTGCTCAACAAGAAATTGACGAAAACAGCAAGATCTAGTTCGAGGAAGCTAGTTTCTAAAAAGCTTAAGAGTACCTTGAGCGAGAATCTATCCTTAATAGGAGCTCTGATAAACCTCAAAAATTCTCTCTCAATTGTGATTTAAACGACCTCAAACCTTATGGTATTGGTTTGTATTTCTATTTCGATATCCTCAAGAAGACTGCAATATTCTTTTTTATTGCCTCCTTGATCTGCATTCCTACGCTGTACTCTAACTGTTCGGGAGGAGGTCTCGGGAGTTCCTCCAATGGAATATCAGCTATTTCGAAATGTTCGCTTGCAAATCAGCCAACTTTGTCCTTAGAAATACCTGCCAGTTCCGCTACGCAAACCGAAATTGATGCAGTTAAGGTACGGAACGATGCAAGAATAGCAACCTTCACAGATGATATGGTAGATCATTAATAAATTCATTTGGATTCAAATTATTTTAACAATTTAACTTTTTTTGGTTCTTCCTAAACAAAAAACAGAATTATCGAAAGGGTTATGTATGGATACCAGACTTGCTTTATAGTATACTTTTCCTATTGTTCCTTATCTACTTTAGAGTACATTCCAAGATTCACAAACATAAGTAAACAAAGGTAATATAACCTAGCAAATACTCCATCCAAATGATGGGATTCCCTCCCAATACAATAGATCCAAATAAAATCAAGAAGTTTATGAATAAAATTTACTACAAGGAGTTTCCAACGACTTAGGAACCTCCTCCTCCCTTAGTAATGGAGGTGTCATTTGCTAAGGATTTCAACGATACTCTGTATTTGCACAAGGTGGAGGCTAAACTCTTATAATAAATACAAATCGAGAAAAAAAAGCTGTAACTTGAAGGGGAGAAGCTGAAACTTGAAGGGAAAAACCAGTAAAATAAAAAAGTGATAAAAAAAAGTACTAAACTCTAAGAAAAAGAGGAAAAACTCTAGAAGATTAAAGATTAAGTCAATAAAAAAGTTAACAAAAAGGTAGGGGATATATTAAAGTATCAGTAATATCCTTCTTTATCAGCGTTCATAATATTCAACACATTTGAATAGAGGCAGCAGATGATTAAAATCTTCATTAAATACTCTCGTCCTCACTGGATTTTCCGCCATATCTTATGCTGCTTTAGACGATAAACCGAAAAAGAGATTAAATTCAAAAAGATCTATACACCAATCATAATCGGAGAAGTCGATCAACCTTCGAACATTAAATGGGAGAATCTAGATATTAGATCTAGTAATTTTTTAAAAAATCATTTTTGAAAATTGCTACAAATGTGTTTTATTTGTTGGTTTTTCAAGCCAATAGGGCATTGAGAAGTGTGGTGATTTTGTTAGTAGTGTTAGCCGTAATGTTACTAACGTTAGCTCTGCTGATTGCAGCAAATACTGTCAAACCAACTAATCCTGCATCTTGTCCTTCAAATGCTTATACATATCTTTAATCAATATCTACTACTGATTCAGAGGTTAAACGGTGCTATTGTCTATCCCTTTCAACTTCTGAAATGCTAGGTAACATTATCATCTAGAACTACTGTTGGGATATTTACATCGAAAATGTGAAGACGCAGGTACTAACTATTCTGACAACTCTTGCCATTGTTATCTCCAACATGATACTAGCAGTTACTCTCAAAAAGGTCTCTAAATTTCTTCGATACAAGACAGTATCTTCTGAAACAACTACATCAGCGATTCTCCTCTTTGTGTGTACCTTCATCAACACAGCCATCCTCACACTCCTTGTAAACAGATACCTTTCTTGTGCCAAGAATTAACTTTATTTATTTTTGAAATATGGCTTAGTTACAAGGAGAAATCTATGGGTTTGCACCTGCAGTTGTATTCACAAGCCCAGTGCCTCCTCTGTATGACATTTAAGTCGAACGTAGAGGTTCATTTTCTACGGACTTCGATCGCAGTTGGTACACTTCAGTTGGGTAAAAACTAGTCCTAACAATGATTATTTCCACAGTTTGGCCTCATATTGTTGATTTGATACTCATTCCTCTGAGTAAATACATAAGAATTAGAAGAGCTAAGTCAAAAGTTATTTAACACGAAATGAACAAGCTTGTAGTCGGGCCTGAGTTTAATCTACAATAGCATTATACCTCCTTCTTAAACATTGTATTCGTTTGCCTATTTTATTCTTCTGGCTAACCTCTACTCATTCCTGCTGGATTTGTAGCACTCTCAACATAATACTGGATCTTTAAATACAGAATCTTACGCTGGCACCGTAAACCTATTGCTTTCAATGCCATGCTGAATTCTGCCGTCCAAAATGTTTTACCTTGGTCGTTGATATTCCATTTATGTATTGGGATTTACATGTATGGACAGCCATTGATATTCCCTAGAAACTCCGAGCAACTCTCAGCTGTTATTTCATCATCTCTGAACTCTGCTGGAGTTTATTCAGTAATCCTCACAGCAAATTAAACAGCCCCGATTGCTGATAGAGTTTACTCCTCTATTGTTTTATTTATCCTGCTGATAATCGTAGCCGTTTTCTACATATTCGACATTGCAGTTTCTAAGATAGCACTGCTCATTTTATCAAAAATTCTTCCTTGTTACTTCAAGTCACCTTCACCCAACTAAGTAATGCCAATTGCTTCAAATGACGAGCTGACATATACAAATTAATATAAAAAAATGGGTTAGCTTGCATCATACGACATTAGGCTGAATGAGAACTATTCTCATCTAATCCAAGCCATAGATATGGGAAGTGAACTTAATTCTAATAGTAACACACCTATGTCAGCCCCTCGAAATAATACAAAAGAAAATCTTACCAATAATGGTTAAATTATTAGACCCTCCTAGTTTCAGTCAGCTAACGTCAACAATGGGAATAGCAACATTAACCCAAGCTTTGAGGTTCTCAATGGACAGAATTTAGACGCCATAGTCCCAGAAACCGTTTCGAAATCTCCAGAAACAGAAGTTCTATGTTAAGCCTGAGCAGTATTTATTTTACTTTATTATTTTTACTCTTTCTTTATTCTTCTTTCTGTTACATTCTTGTCCAACCGAAGAAAAATTATCTCTACTATTCTTTTAATAAGAGGAGATTCATACTATCTATCAGTTTTAAAAAAAAGATTTACAAATTATCAAAACGTTTGCTATTTTCATTGATCTTAGCAAAAGACTCGATAAATTTATTAATTATATTATTTATGTAACTTTCATGCGTTAGTTGCTCTGGTTGTTGGTTGGTTGCTTATTTAAGTATAAGAAGTCCAATAATTTAATTAATTAAGTTGTAACGCTAGGAGCGTAAATAAGAGGGGAAGAGAAGTAGAACAAACAAAAGAAGATAATAATGTATTAGTAGAATTATTAGTAGAGATAATTAACATAGCAAAAAATGAGTGAAGAAAACCCAAATGATATTTCGATGGCTCAACAAGAAATTGACGAAAACAGTAAGATCTAGTTCGAGGAAGCTAACTTCAAAAAAGCTGAAGAGTATCTTGAGCGAGAATCTATCCTCGATAGGAGCTCTGAAAAACCTCAAAAATTCTCTCTGAATTGTGATTTAGATAAATTTAAACCTTATGGTATTGGTTTGTATTTTTATTTCGACATCCTCAAGAAGACGGCAATATTCTTTTTTATTGCTTCCTTGATTTGCATTCCTACCCTGTATTCTAACTGTTCGGGAGGAGGTCTCGGGAGTTCCTCCAATGGAATATCAGCTATTTCTAAATGTTCTCTTGCAAATCAACCAACTTTGTCCTTAGAAATACCTGCCAGTTCAGCTACTCAAACCGAAATAGACGCAGTTAAAGTAAGGAACGATGCAAGAATAGCAACCTTCACAGATGATATGGTAAATTATTAATAAATTCTATTGAATCCAAGTTATTCAAACTATTTAACTTTTTTTGTTTTGTTCCTAAAAAAATCAGAATCATCGAAAGTACTACATATGGATACCAGACTTGATTTATAGCATTATTTTCCTATTGTTCCTAATCTACTTTAAACGACATTCTTCTAAACAAGAATAGATGTAAGCAAAGGTGATATAACCTAGTCAATATGCAATCGAAATTAAAGGAATCCCTGCCAATACAATTGATCAAAATGAAGTTAAGGTGTTTATGAATTCTATTTACACTAAGTATATCTCAAATTCTAAGGATTCTCCCTGTGTAATGGAGGTAGCATTTGCTAAGGATTTTAATGATACACTGTATCTGCACTAGGTAGAGTCATAACTCATAGAATAAATTCAAATCGAGAGGAAAAAGCTGTAAATTAAAGGAAAAGAAACAAGCACTTAGCTCTAAAAAAAAGAGGAAAAACTTGAGCAGGTCAAAGCTAAAGTCAATAAAATAGTTACCAAGAAGTTAGGAGGCATATCTGAATATCAGTTTTATCCAACTCTATCAGCTTTTGTAATCTTCAACACATTTGAATAGAAGCAGGAGATCATCAATTTCTTCAGGAAATACTCTCATCCTCATTGGATTTTCCGCTATATCTTATGCTGCTTTAAGCCATAAATCCCATCGGATTGTCGATTCAGAAATATCTACATACCACAAATCATTGAAGAAGTCGATCAGCCTTCGAATATCAAATGGGAGAATCTAGATATTAAACTATGTAAGCTTATTAAATAATCTTTTTAAAATGGCTGAAAAGGTGTTTTATTTGTTGGTTTCTTCAAGCCAATAGAATGTTGAGAAGTGTGGTGATTTTAGTAGTAGTATTAGTCATAATGTTGCTAACATTAGCTGTCCTGATTGCAGCAAACACTGTCAAACCAGCTAATCCTGCATCTTGTCCTTCAAATTCCTATACATATCTTTAATCAATATCTTCTACCGATTCAGAAGTTAAAAGGTGTTATTGTCTATCCCTCTCAACTTCTGAAATGCTAGATAACAGTACCCTCTAGAACTATTGTTGGGATATTTACATCGACAATGTGAAGACGCAGGCACTAACTATTCTGACAACTCTTGCAATTGTTATCTCCAACATGATACTCGCAGTTACTCTTAAAAAAATCACTAAATTTCTTCGATACAAGACAGTGTCTTCTGAGACTACTACCTCAGCGATTCTCCTCTTTGTGTGTACCTTCATCAATACAGCCATCCTAACACTCCTTGTAAACAGATATTTTACTTTTGCCCAGAATTAACTTTTATTTATTTTATGAAATTTGGCGTAGTTACAAGGAAACATTTATGGATTTGCACCTGCAGTTGTGTTCACAAGTCCAGTGCCTCCTTTGTATGACATTTAAGTTGAGCGTAAAGGCTCATTTTCTACTGACTTCGATCGCAGTTGGTACACTTCAGTTGGATAAAAACTAGTCCTGACAATGCTCGTTTCCACTGTTTGGCCACATATTCTTGATTTGATACTCATTCCTATGAAAAAATGCCTTAGAATGAGAAAAGCTAAATCCAAAGTTATCTAACACGAAATGAACAAGCTTGTAGTTGGCCCAGAGTTCAATCTACAACAACATTATACTTCTTTCTTGAACATTTTATTTGTCTGCTTATTTTATTCCTCTGGCTAACCTCTACTCATTCCTGCTGGATTTGTAGCACTCTCAACATAATATTGGATCTTTAAATACAGAATCTTACGTTGGCACAGAAAACCTATTGCTTTCAATGGACTGCTGAATTCTTCCATACAAAATGTTTTACCTTGGTCGTTGGTATTCCATTTATGTATTGGGATTTACATGTATGGACAACCATTGATATTCCCTAGGAACTCTTAGCAGCTGTCAGCTGTTATTTCATCTTCTCTGAACTCAGCTGGAGTCTACTCAGTGGTTCTCACAGCAAATTAAACAGCTCCAATTGCTGATAGAGTTTACTCCTCTATTATTTTATTTTTCTTGCTGTTAATTGTAGCCGCTTTCTACTTATTCGACATTGCAGTTTCTAGGATAATAAAAGGTTTTCTATCGAAAATTCTTCCTTGCTTCTTTAAGTCATCTTCAGCCAACTAGACGGTGCCAGTTTCTTCAGATACTGAGAATTCTGAGGGGCAAACTTATTCAAGCCAATATAAAAAAATGGGCTAACTTGCTTCATATGACATCAGGCTGAATGAGAACTATTCTCATTTAGTTTAAGCCATAGATGTGGGCAGTTAAATTAATTCTAATGGGAATACACCTAGATCAGCAATTAGAAATAGTAGGTAATTGAACGTTCCCCATGGATAAGTCTCTAGACCCTCCAAGTTCATTGAAGGTATCATAAACAAAGGGAATAGCAATATTAACCCAAGCTTTGAAGGTCTCAATAATTAAAATTTTGAAGAGATGGCTTCTAACACGATGTAGAAATGACCATTAACAGAAAAGTGAAGTGAATATGTGTTGTCTACATGATCAACAATTGTGTTATTACTTTTTTCGAATCGTTTTTTAGATAGATTATTTCCTAAAATTGCTAATAAATTATTTAATATTTACTAAGTGTTTAGCTCCGTAACATCATTGAAAGGGATATTCTTTTTATTATCGGGAACATTCTAAAAATTAAAAACAAGATTAATAAACTTCTGAATTTCTCAAAAAAAAGAGATGCTTAGGCAATTCAAGCAAACCAGTTCTAGAGGACTCACTCATGTCCTGAAGAGATTCAACAGTGAAAGAGTCTAGGCTACATATTCTCTCAAGGAAGGAGAAGTTATCCATGGATTTTAGCTTAATAAAATAGAGAGTATTACTGATTTTAATCTCACAGCATATCACCTCACTCATCAGTAGACAGATGCAAAATTCTTGCATCTTGACACAAACGACAAAAACAACTGTATGGCGATCATCTTTAGGACAACTCCTCATGACGATAAGGGCACTCCACATATTCTGGAACATCTGACTTGTTGTGGAAGTAAAAATCCATTAAAAAATATCATAAAAATAGCATTTTCAATTATATTTTTGTAATTCTAATTTGCCAAAGGTGAAAAGTATCCTGTCCGCGATCCTTTCTTCAAGATGATCAAGCGATCTCTAAACACTTACATGAATGCTTGGACTGGTCCTGATTTCACTTGCTATCCTTTCAGCTCCTAAAACGCTAAGGACTTTAAAAATCTCATGGAAGTCTATCTTGCGAACACATTCTGCCCGCTTCTCCGCAAAAGTGATTTTATGCAAGAAGGATGGAGATACGATTTTTCTAAAGAAACTGGGTAATTACAATACAAAGGTGTTGTGTTCAATGAGATGAAGGGAGTTTACTAAACATCTGAGAATCTCTTCTCCGAGACACCTTCTAAATATGCTATCAAGGATTCTGTTTACAATCACAGCTATGGTGGTGATCCAAATGCGATCACTTCCCTTTCGTATGAAGAAATCACTGACTTCTACAAGAAATTTTACCATCCTACCAACACTAAATTCTTCTCTTATGGTGATTTAGATTTCACAAAGACTCTCGAGTATCTGCAACAAAACTACTTAGGCAAAATGAAAAAACTAGAAGGATTTGATAGTTCAGTGCATCCATCAACTAGGATCACTACTCCTTAGAAATACGACTTGAAAGGACCACAAGATCCAGTCTCGCATGATCCAACAAAAGAAGTCAAAATGAGCATATCTTTCTTGACTTGTGATGTTGTCGATAATCAACTTGAAGGCAGTGCACTTAATCTAATTAGTTATTTACTTTGTGATACTGCTAACTCCCCACTCTACAAGGCATTGCTTGAATCAGGATTAGCCCCAAGTTATTCACCTGGAAATGGATTTGAAGCTCACTATAAAGAAGGGCTATTTAATCTTGGAGTGCAAGGTAGATTTTAAATAATTACCTTTAAAAATTAAAAGCATTTACAATTAACTATTCTTGGAAATAAACTGTAAATAGGAATTGGTGCTGAAGATGTCGAAGAAATCGAGAGAGTCATTATGGAGACACTCCAACAAGTCAAAGAAGAAGGATTTGATCAGGGTAATTTGAACTTTAGCATTCATTTTGCAATAGAAAAATAATGTTAATAACACATTTGTTTTTTATTTTTACCAAATACAATAGAACTCGTAGAAGGTGCTTTACATTAGATTGAAATCGGTGCTAAGCTCCCTAAAGAGAATTTTGGGATCACTCTCGTATAAACTCTAATAATGCAAATTGTCCATGATGGTGATATCGGAAAAGCTCTGAGCATCACTGAAAACATCTCTCAATTGAGAAAAAAAATCTTTGAAGAAAAATATTTGGAGTAGCTAATCGACAAGCACATGCTATCAAACAAGCATCAAGTGAAAATTGTGATGACTCCTGATGAGAACTACCATGCTTAATAAGCACAAATCGAAAAAGAAAGATTGTTTTAGGTTTAACAAAAATTAACTGAAGAGTAGAAATCAGAAATCGTAAAAAATAACGAACAACTTGAGAAAGAACAATCGAATAAAACAGAAGATTCTTCAAGCCTTCCAGGACTAGAGATCAATGATATCGAGAGGGATGTAGAAAGCACAACATTCACTGAGACTAAATACAAAGGGATTCCAATTATGTTCACTGAATAGAACACAAATGGATTGACTTAATTGAGAATTTAGTTTGATTTAGAACGTGTTCCGTTGTTTATCAGACATTACTTGGAGCTATTCAACACCCTCTTTACTAGAATTGGTACGAAATAGCAACCACACGACGTTTTCCATTCTAAAATGAGCTTGTATACAACTAACTTCTAGTTTGGTTTCGCTTCTCACAATCATTACGATAACAACGAATCACCAGATGGACCTTTCAATTACGCTCTCTTGTAAATTGCCTGCATCGATAGGAATATTGGAAACATGTTTGGACTGCTCTAGGAGCTCCTCACAGGTATTTATTAATTTTTTGTTAATTATTTTCAAAGAAAATTATGTTTTTCCTTCTTTTTTTCATAGCCCCTGAGTTCAACGATAAGACTAACGTCAGCACTATTCTCCGAAACACAAGCAACGAGCTATCTAACTCTATTGTTGATTAAGCCATGTAGTACGCCTTTAGTGTAGGTGCTGCCTCACTGAGAGAAAATTTCTTCATGAAAGAGAAACTAACCAATGTAACAAAGTTCACAAAAATTTTCAGAATTCTTTTGTAGATCATCCTCATGAATTTTTGTTTATTTCTAGACTCGCTTCTTGTGTAAATACTCTAATAGCTACCTAAAGTCCGAAAACCAACTTTATCTTGACGATATGTGCTTCCACATGCACATGATCATCGACTTTATGATCAAGCAAAAGAAATTGAAATTCGTTGTCCATGGTGACCGCAAAAACTAAAGTGAGATCCTCTCTCGAGTTGAGAAAATGATCGATAACTTCTCGTATGCTTATCCTGCATTTAATGCTAAGAACGATCCAGTCACGTTCGATGATGACTATCCAAATCCGTTCAAGAAATAATATATCTCTAAGTTCTTTTCCTTACCCATGTAGGTCAACTACTGTATTCAGTCAATCGAAATGCCTTCATACGCACATCCCGATACTCCATCTCTTAACTTACTTGCAGAACTGATTGCAACTAGTGTATTACACACTGAAATCAGAGAAAAAGGAGGTGCATATGGTAGCGGCTGCTAATTAAAAGATGGCGTAATGAATTTCTACAGCTACAGAGATCCAAATACATTCTCGACGATTCAGGCATATGCCAAAGCAGTTAAGAGCATCGCTGATGGATCATTCACTCCAGAGAATCTCAAAGAAAGCAAGTTATTCCTATTTTCAAAGCTTGACAAGATCGTTAACCCATAAGACAAAGGGCTCGCTTTTGCTTTGGAAGGTTGACTTAGATTGAAAACAATAAATACGCTTTTATTGTTAGTGTTAATAAAACTCTTATTAATTGATAAATTTATGCTAAAATGTAGGAATAACTGATGAAGTTAGGAGAAAATATAGAACAGCTATCATTGACACAGACAGAGATGTAATAGACATCTAGAATTCATTGATTTTTATAGAAGTTATCTAAAAATATTTGTTATTACAATTACACACAGACACTAGTGCGAGTTGCAAGAGAGCATGTACTGAAGCGTATTGAGAACCACGAATTCTCTAAAGTAATTTTCGGTAGCAACTTAGCGAACACTGAAGAGTTAGAGGCACATGGATACACCATTGAAGAGCCTGTTCCAGGATTAAAACCAGCTGAAACCTCAGAACAGGAAGAAAAGTGAATTTCTCTGACAAGAAAAATTAGCTGAAAGAAACAATCAAAGAATTAGCTATTTAATATCTCAGCTATATATCTATCTTTTAGCACCCAATGATCTTAATTTGAAAGATATTGAAAATAGTCAAAGGAGCTTAACAAATTAGAATCTAAAATATTGATTGAAAATAAATGTTAATTATTGTATTATGATAATTATTTTGATGGAATTCAGTAGGAAAAAAAAACAAACGAATTTAAGTATTCTTTGAGTGATATCAAAAGAGAGGGAGGCTTTGCAATTAAGAAAGGGAATATTAGTCCACAATTTTTGATAAAAATATTCGTTTATTTGAAGAAGATTTTCTAACAATATGTTGTGTCAGTACAGTACTTCTTCATTTTTTTCCTTTTTTGTCATCTTTTTTAGGTTTGGATTTTTTCAATGGATCTTTCTCATATGCAACCCAAGGAACTCTAAACTCTGGGAGGAACGAAATGCCTTGCTTCTTTGTTTTTGTTAGATTCCTTGAGGCCTGAAAAGATTATTACACAAATCACAGTTAACCCCATTAAATTATGTTAGTTTTATATAAAAAATAATAAAAATGATCTTTTAAATCTTACAGTAGCTGTTCTGATATGGAACTAACCTAGCTCTAAATCAAATATCGCTTCAGCTATTTCAAAATACGAAGAAGCTTCAAGATTCCTGTTGAGTTTCAGCATACAGCAGCCTAGATTATTATAAACAGTTGCTGTTTCTATGTTATCACCTCCGATTGAAACTTCCCTGATTTCTCGTGCTTTGAGGTAGCTTCTCAATGCAAGTTAGTATTCCTCCATTCGGAATAGAATCCCACCTAATCCACAAAATGGTAGGGCTTTATCAGGAGAGTCCATTCCAAGTTTATCGGAGTATTGTTTGGAGGAAAAAAATGAAGAAAGTGATAGATCATCTCTTCCTGCAGCTTGAAACAGTGAACCTTTGAAATATTCAAAGAATATCTCGTTTTAGATGGTCAGATCTGAGCGATCTTCAGCGTTCAGCCATGAATCATAGCAAGCATTGAGATTCTCCAGAGATGCAGCGAAATTCTACTAAGCGAAATTTAACAAAGAAGCTTCTAAGAGCCTCTTAGATTCTGCAGGGATATTCTAGGGATATATCATCTAAAGAAAGCAAAATGGAAGAAATAATTAGCAATTAATCAAGGGATTATAAAAATTTAAAAAGTCCAAATCCTATCAGTTTACTTCTTCTAGGATCACAGGAGCAGCTTCAATATGACTCATAACTCCTGATTATTAGTGTATTTAATATGGATTGTTGAATTCAAGTTGATCGTTGTATTTCTAGAAATGATCGTAAGTTGTCGCAGGCGGCGGAGTAGGCTTACCTTCCCATCTTATTTCCCTTTCTTCTTCTTCCCCTGCTTTTTTAGGTTTTTTCTTAGGATCAGCTTTTTCTGCTTTTTTTGTTTTATCCACAGGAGGCTTTGGAGGCTGTTCTCCAATGACTTTTGGAGTGAATTTCGTAATATCTACTACTTATTTAGTTGGCTGAGCAAACCCAAAAACACATACATTTCAGTAAATTTCTATCTATTTTTCCCTGGAAATATAATTTACTTACTTAATATGTTGGAGGAATTGGTGGTAACTCTGCTAGTAGTGTTTTATGGATAGCTTCTAGTTCATATTTCATTGCAATACCTTCTCCGAACCTCTAATTGTTTTCAATAGCCTGTAGTAGTTTCATAGGCTAATCAAAATACTTTTCTTCAGGATCTTCAGTTTTTCCTTTTTTCAACCCTGTTGCACCGTTTGTCCCAGATGATAACTATTACCCATTCGAACCTTATGTATTCTATTTGTCTTCATCTTTGTCCTTTTTTTGTTAGGACGAGTTTTACGATTACACTGGACAATAGAGTTTGTAAAGATATAGAGTCATGTATTTATTAGCTTTTTTGAAGAATTCCCAGTCATTTTACTGTGTTTTTGATCTAATCCCAAGGATATTACTGAAATATCTACATACTGCATCATATTAATCTCTATCTTTCTTGATTTGATCCTTAGAAGTATGATCGATTGCAAGCTTTCCTAAAACCATACAAAACTCAAAATAACTCAAGCATGGATCACCTTCGTATCTTGATGTTATTAACTTCTTTCCAATGTCCTTTTCAGCTATTTTTTTGATTGTTTCACCAGAATAAAAATGCTACTCAGGGTTATTGAAAGGAGGCTAGAAACAAACAAACAAAAAGTTTTAGAATTTAGTAAGTAAAGGAATAATTTAGACAAAAATAGGGGGTTTGTTTTCTTACGACAACTCTCATTTAGACATCTGAGTATGCTTCTGGTGTAAGCTAAGCTGGCAAGATACTAGCATCGAGAAGTAGCTTCACCATGCTCATTGAACTCATTTTCTTGTTCAACATGCCAAGCTCTTCCCAACTCAACATCTAATCAAACAAACAATAAATGAATTAATTACATAACTAAAGGGATTTTTCGTTTCTTTTGTTTATTTGTGTATTTGTCGGTGTATACAATTTGCTATTTATCGTAGTTCTCTGAGATATACGCAGTGAATAATCTTTTGAGATCTTCATCGTAGTCTAAAATCGCTTCAATGACTTATTCATGGAGTAGCTTCTTATTCGATTCATCTGGGTTGAAAGTCCTGTGAAATGGGAGATTAGCTTATGCTGATTTCTTCCTACCTACTGGCTGCTCTATCATGATCTACTCCAGATATTTCTCAATTGGGTTCTTTTACCCATGGAAATACTACTTCCCTACGTTTTTGAGAAAGTTCTCAAATCTAAATTTACTCATTTTCCCTGGCGCAGATTCCTTCGCAGCTTCTTATATTTTCTTCATTTATCGCAAATCAGTTGTAATTTCAGGTTGCTTTTTCTCTTCTTTGACATCTTCATCGACTGCTCGTTAGTAGTTCTCGAGATAGAATTTCAACCCAAACCCATTTCGGATTAACCCTTTCTCGAGGAGGAGCATAAGTAATTCTGAGAACTTCAGATTGTTCTGCTCGGTTTTTGCAGAGTTTGAATACAACACTTCGATTTTCTTTTCTTCAGAAACTTAAAACTAAAATCGAACTCCATTGTTCTAAGATTGTTAGTTAAGCTGTTGTGACTATGTTGCATCTTCGCTACCCATTTTGTCAAACTCTCCAAAAAAACAAGACTGACAAAGATAACAACAAAGAATTTTTGATTAGACTCTTCTTTGAACTTTAATTATTAAAAGATAAAACCATCCTGAAGGGGCATAATTGATTAAAATCATCATCTTGAATAGATAAAGAGAGAGAGACAACTGCTTCAACTTGATTAAGAAATCATAAGTCAAAAAAAATAAAGCAGCCCTATGAGCAATCATTCCTTAATTATTCCTCAGTTGATTTCTAAGTGTTCTTCTAGATTAAACCATCCTAATTACCTATTTATATTTCTGACATGCCAGCCAGCCATTTTAGTGATTACAATTTTACAAAGAATATTGAAGATTTTTTTACTTTTAGCAATTCAAAGTAACAAACGAAATGCAAATTATTTAGTAGATCAAATATGAAAGTTCCTTTTTATGAATTAAAAGCAAGATGAGAATAATCTTGTGCTTTTAGAGGAAATCAAACTTAAACTTGTATGCTTCATCTCAAGGTTTCTGGAT
>Ga0302286_10001430_pt1 | contig 17796 bp, 24 predicted proteins | sample III_Fen_E2_3_FD_198765 | JGI IMG/M metagenome (GOLD analysis project Ga0302286, IMG submission 198765) | Peat permafrost microbial communities from Stordalen Mire near Abisko, Sweden - III_Fen_E2_3 | ecosystem: Environmental > Terrestrial > Soil > Wetlands > Permafrost | place: Sweden: Abisko...
TTCCGTCTGGGATTCCGTCCGGGATTCCGTCCGGGATTCCGTCCGGGATTCCGTCCGGGCTCAGATAACCACAATTATCCGGGTCGATAAATGGGTGGGCGTCGACGCCGAGCCGGGCGTCAATCCATTTCAGAGCACAATCGACCTCTGGAACGTCGGTCTGGTGCCGAGCTTCGACGGTGAGGTCTGGAGACTGCATTCGGGGTCGGATGCGAAAGTGGTCTATACGTGGGTGCCGGGAAATGATTAATTCCGTAAGGCTAGTTAATTTTCAATGTCATAAAGACCGGGTTATCAAATTTGATCCCGGTATAAATGCAATTACCGGGGAAAGTCGCATTGGAAAATCGGCCATTTTCCGCTCCCTATTGTTTGTGTTTAACAATGAGTCTAAGGATACTGATGTCGTAAACTGGGACGCAAAATTTGCGGAAGTAACAGGCAGTATAAACGATGTTGATATTATCCGTACAAAAGGCGGTAGTAAAAACACATACAAAATTGGCGACAGCCCTGCCCAATTAGCCGGGGTTGGCGTTCCTGATGAAGTTATGGCTGTAACCCATATTGACGAAATAAACATTGAGCGGCAACATGATGATTATTTTTTAATCAGATTAACGCCCGGTAATTTAGGCCGCTATTTTAATGAATTAGTTGGGTTGGAAAATATTGATCAAACCTTTGAAACAATTAACCGAATACAGTCCGAAAATAATTCTTCCTTGAAACTTAAAGAAGAAAAGTTATCGGAAGCTGATGAGGAAAGAAAAAAGTTAAATTTTATTGACGATTGTGAAGTTATGTTTATGGAATTGAATTATATATCAAAACAACAAAACGAACGTTATAAACGTCATAAAAAATTAACCGATAAAATAAATGAATTGAATATATTGGACACTGTTGATTATGATCCAATTATTACCGCCGCACAAAAAATAATTGACATGTTCGAAGGTCAAAAACAGAATAAGGTCATTAAGCGAAAACTTATCGACCTTGCTGAAGAATATTCCAATAAAATAATTGACCTATCGGGGTATGATAAAATAGAAAAACAGGTTGAAAAAATTAAACAACTAAAATTGCTTAAAAACAATATTTTAAGCGCGGTTAATGATTACCCCGGCAAGGATACCACTGAAGCCGAAATCGTTGCGGTACAGGAAGAATTAAGGGAAATTGCCCCGGAATGTCCCACTTGCGGGAGGAGTTGCAAATGTTTATAGCCTGCTCCGATCTTCATATTACTGAAACCAAACCGGTTTATCGAGTTGAGGAAAATTGGATGGCGGTTTGTTTAAGCAAACTAAAACAGATAATTGACCTTGCGAATGAAAAAAAATGTCCGGTAATTGTTGCCGGGGATTTTTTTGACAAATCATCCCATAGTATGGAACTACTCATATCAACGATGAATTTGCTGAAAACCTGTAAACAGCAAATTATTGTTATTCCGGGCAATCATGACCCCAAAGCTCACAATATGGAGTTGCTTAATAAATCGGCAATTTCTTTAATGAATTTTGTAGGTACTAACGTTTTTAACAAAGTAATCAGCATTAAAAGCGGAAATTTTAAAATTGATTTTTTTCCGTTTGGAAGTGAATTAAAATCTATGGGTGGTGATATTGCGGTTATCCATGAATTTGCTTATGTTGAAAAACCATGGGCTGACGTTTCTGAAAGCGGCAATTATCGAAAAATAATCAGAAGATTGGGCGGCGATTATAAATTGATTATTGCCGGGGATAATCATGAAGATTTTATTGAAGAATATCGCGGTTGCACTTTTTTAAATTGCGGCGCAATGCTTCGAACCGACCGCAATGAGCAAGACCGAGTTCCCAAATTTTACTTGATTGAAGATAATCTGAATATTATACCGCAACCATTTTCGATTAAAAAAGATGTTTTTGACGTTAAAGTACTAGATATTATTAAACGCAAAGACGAGGCAATAGAAAAAGTCGCAGATCAAATGAAGTCTAATATGAAAATAGACCTGGATTTTAAGCGTAATATGGAACGCCGGTTGCAGCAAAAAGATTTGGATAACGAAACAGAGGTTAAAGAAATGATAAGGAGCGTAATCAAATGAGTGTTGCCGATCAGGTTTTAAAGTTAAAAAGAAAAGTTGATGAACTGAAAGAAAAACAACTTCGAAACAAAATAATTCGAGAACGTGTAATCAAAGAACTCAAGGATATTGGGTGCGATACCGTTGAAGACGCTGAAGAAATTAAACGCCTTGATAAAGAAATTCTGTCCGAAGATAAAAATTTGGAGACTTTATATAATGAATTCATCGAACAATATGGTCAGCAACTTGGGATTGATTGCGAATAAAATCAATAAAGTAAAAAGCGCCCGAGAAATATATGAGGAGCAATATTGTGAAACTCGGCGGCAAATAAAAAAGTTGGAAAGAAAACAGACAGTAATTATCAAATCAATTCGGATTATTCAAGAAGTGGCGCAAGCAACGCAGCAGGAACTCGAGTGCAAAATAAGTGAAATCGTAACTGCTGCAATTCAGGCCGTTTTCAAAGAAAAAGACGAACTTAAAATAACCTTTGAAATGAAGCGAAACAAAACCGAGGCGGAGATAACGGTATTCAATGAACGTGGCCATACTGTTAATCTGCTTAACGACGATGGTGGCGGATTAATTGATATTGTTACCTTTTCCTTGCGGCTTGCCTGTTGGAGAATTAAGGCGACAAAATCGGCTCCTATTTTTCTTTTTGACGAACCGTTTAAAAATTTATCAAAAAAATATCTACCGGCAGCAATTCAGTTTATGCACGATATAAGGGAGAAACTTGGGGTTCAGATTATTATGATTACTCATATCTCGGAACTTGCAGAATCTGCCGATAAAAATATTGAGATTGTATAAATGAAGATTCGTAAAATTGACCGGCGAGTTGAACGAGACATTCTTATTGGGCTCATTGTCGATAAAAATTACATGGCCCAAGTTCGGAATGTAATTCAACCACAACTATTGAAAAATTCTTACGCTCGGACGGTTGCGGTTTGGTGTACCGAATATTACGATCAATACAAGGATGTGCCGTTTGCTAAAATTCAGGATATTTATGAGTACCACAATCGCAAAAGTGAGGTAGAAGAGGATCAAGTCGATTTGATCGAAAAGCTTTTGCAAACTGTTAATGAGGATTACACACAAAAAGACAGTTTTAACTCGCAATTTTTACTTGATGTTACCGAGGAGTATTTTAACCGGGTGCGGCTGGAAACTTTGGTATCACGGTTACAAGACGAACTCGAGTCCGGCACTGTTAAAAAAGCAGAGGAATTCCTTACCGATTCAAAGTCGATCAAAATAACCACCAAACGGGCCGTTGATACGCTGGTAGACCGGGAAAAGATTAATGCGGCCTTTGATAAATCCAACACCCGAGTTTTAGCCTTGCCCGGCGATTTTGGCTTGATGCTGGAAGAACAGTTGAACCGGGGTTCTTTGGTTGCCATTCAGGGGACTTCCAAAGGCGGCAAAACTTGGCTAATGAATTACATTAAAATTGCCGCTTTAATTCAACGCAAACGGGTACTTAACATCCAGCTGGGGGATTTGACTGAGGAAGAGGCTTTACTGCGCGATTCTATTTCACTTGCAAGGAAAAGTAACGAAGAAAGATATTGTGGGACGTTTAAATGCCCGGTGCGTTTTATTAAACACGGTGGAGGTTCCCGAGAATGCGAATTATTGCCCCCAGGCTGGGATGTAGAGTATGAAAAAATTACTATTGAAAAGCCCTTGACCGCTGAAGAAGCATATCAAACTAATTTGAAGTTTTACGAACGCTGCAAGATTGAGAAAGATAAATACTATCGGTTTGCGGCATTCCCTGGCGGCTCAATAAACGTTCAGGATATTGATGCTCTTTGTGAACAACTTTATATCGAGGATGATTTTGTGCCGGATATCATATTGCCCGATTATATGGATATTTTGGGCAAAGAAAATCCTCGGGATGAGGGTAGGGATAAAATTAATGCGAATTGGATCGCGATGAAAGCCCTGGCGCAAAGGCGAAAATGTCTTGCTTTCACTCCAACTCAATCCGATGCAGATGCTTTTGACGGTAAACTTCAAACGAAGAAAAACTTTTCTGACGACCGCAGAAAGCTCGATCATGTAAACGGAGCTTATGGAATGAATCAGACGGATCAAGAAAAGATTGCCGGGATCAATAAATTTAATGTAATTGTGGCGCGGTCGGGCGATTTCGTTACCTCCGAACCCTGTTACGTCTTACAGTGTTTGCGCCGGGGGATGCCGGTTATCGATAGTCTTATGCCCAGCTTACGGGGACAATATCAAACAGGGCAACAGCAAAGGAAGGTCGAGGAAGAAGCTTCTGAAAAAATAAGAAGCAGAACACGGGAAAGGAAAAAATAATCAGATTATTTTCAACCATTCTATTGATCTTTTAATTACCCGGTTGTATAATATCATTGTAGACCGAATAAAACAAACAACCGGAGAATGAAAGTGAACAACATATTCATAAAAGAAATTGAAGTTGAATCCAAAAAGATTATGGCAGTTTGCAATTCCTGTAGCAAATATGGAACTTGCAAGAGTTGTTCATATTATAAGGCCAATAAAGAAGTAATCGATGCAGCCGAAGCCCAACAAGATGCAGCGGTACAAAGTTGGGTTCGCTCAAACATATAAACCAACACCGGCCTCCGGGCCGGTTAATAACAAAACAGGATGAAGAAAATGAGCAAAAGCGTAATGATTGACGGGATTGAGTATGTTCGTGCGGATGAGGCGAAGAAAGAAGTAATTATTCAGTGCGGTGATTCCCTGAGTAAAGTTTTGGTCGGAAAGTTCGTGCTTGTTCGCAGCAGTAACGCCGGTATCAACGCTGGTACAGTTGTTGCCGCCGATGAAACCGGAATTATTCTTCAAAATGCCCGGCGTATTTGGTACCATAAACCGGCAGACAAAAGGCTTTCATGGTACGAGGGTGTTGTTGTTTCTGGGTTGAGTAAAGACTCAAAAGTTTCTGGAACTGTCCCTGAAAAAGTTATTATCGAAAAATACGAAGCCTTACTGTGCAACGATTTTGCTCAAAAATCAATTATGGGGCTTGATCCAAATGAACAAAATTAATGATGTCGGCATAACCACCGGTTCCGGTTACGGTTCCGGTTCCGGTTCCGGTTCCGGTTACGGTTCCGGTTCCGGTTACGGTTCCGGTGACGGTTCCGGTGACGGTTCCGGTGACGGTGACGGTTCCGGTTACGGTTCCGGTTACGGTTCCGGTTCCGGTTCCGGTTCCGGTTCCGGTTACGGTTCCGGTTCCGGTTCCGGTTACGGTTCCGGTTCCGGTTACGGTTCCGGTTACGGTTCCGGTGATTAAATCAAAACCTCCGAAATTAAAAATAAATTTCGGAGGTTTTTTGTTATTTGTTATGCTGTTTTCAAGGGTGCCAGGGAATTGACTTTGTATGATAAGCGGTCTTTCATTTCCTCGCGCTTTCCGTGATTCCAATTTGCCACCGGACGAAAATAGCCGCATACCCGGCTATATATTTCTGTTTTCGCGCCGCATTTTGCCATGTTAATAATCCTCTTGTAATTAGTTTTATTCTGCCGCCGTCAGGATAATATTTTTATAAACCGACTTCTTTTTTAATTGTTGCCGGATCAATTTTAAACATAACCGGGACGCCCGAAACATCAGGGGTATTCGGAAAAATATAACCCAGGGTTTCGCGGGTAAACAAATTAATCACCAATTTCCAACAATGAGTCGGAACAGATATTTTATCTATACCAATAGTTGTCGACGGTTTAGCGCGGTATAGTGGCCCGGTCATAATAACAAAATCCTGCCCATTCAACGCCCATTTGCGGCATTGCGTTTCCAGTGACCTGCATAACCCCCGGTTAAACCTTTTGGTTTGCGGTACTTGATTATCTACATCAAAGGTGCTTTGCATTGCCTCTAATAGCCACGCCATATCCTGGGCGGGACAAAGATGCCCAATATCAAGGTTACTTCCCACAAAATTACGCCTAACCGCCCAAGGGAATGTCATTCCGGATCGTTCGCCCTGGCCTATAATAGAACGGTCGTAGATAAGAACCCAGGCAACAAATTTTATCGTCCTGTCCGGGTTGTATACCGTTATGTAGTAGGTTTTGTCAATAACACGTGGTCTATCAAAAATGGGGATATATTGGTCTAGTTTCTTATCGTAAGATAAAACTACCGATGCACAGAAAATAAACATTACAAATGAAAATATAATTTTAATCATAATATTTTATTCTTTGAAAACTTGTAATCGTGAATAAATTATGCCCTACTATTCAAAATGGTGCGCCCGGATAAAAATGATTTCCATGCCGAATCTGTTTCGAGCAGGGCGTAATATTTTGTTGCCACGAAATAACGTGAAGCTCGCAACCACTTCCAAGAAGTACCGGCATCAATTAATCGGCGGCAATTTGAAAGAAAACGCATATTTGCATCTTCCCATGCTTTCTTTGCCTCGGACATTGTTGCAAATACAAAAGGAACAGAATATTCAACATCGTGAATATCTGCCGCTGGAGTTATGTCAATTAAACCAATGAAATTTGGAATAAAATGATAGACCAATTTATTCCAAAAACCAATTTGCGATCCGACCCCATTACAATATGAGCCAAAAGTTTTGGGGTCGGCGTTCAACAAATCACGAGCAACTTCGGACATATCTAGTCCGATATATTTTTTAAAATCGCCTCTGGGGTAAGCGGCTAAACAAAACATTTTTATTTACCTGTTGTTTGCATTTTTACTTCAACTTTAACGCCGGGTAGAGTAAATCCGTTTTTATTAACCATCAAACCAACCCCGCTCATATCGGTAACAGCCAAAGCAGAATCAGAACCTTCGGGAGCAACCCCAACCCATATAACATCTTCCTGAACCAAATTTGTTTTTGTGTCACTGTCTTTGAAGAAAGAAATCCAATTCCACCACGAGTTAGAATAAGTCTTATTTTGAACAAAATAAGGTTGACCAGCCGCCATGGGTGATGAAAAATAATTCATAGTAAAAATTCCCAAATCAAGATAGGGCGAAAAATTACCGGTAGTTGCATCATAAAAGCTGGCTTTTAGTGCATAGCATTCATATTTCAATCGAACTTGTTTGCCGGTGGTTGGCATGGTGCGAGTGTCCGATTCCTTTGATACGGCGGTTTTTCCATCGGCGGCGTAATTAATTTTTTCATGGCTTGTATTCATACATCCAACAAAAAGCATCCCAAAGAGCCCTGCGATCAAAATTGTGATTTTTTTCATTTTTTTTATCTTCCTTTATTGACCAAGTTCTGTTTGTGAAATTACTCGACCATCCCAAAATAAACGATCATTTGCAAAATAAGCATCCGGCATCCAACAATAACCCTTTTCACCCCAGGTAATATCCCAGGAATTGCGAACCCGAAAATAACCGGGCTTATAGGCATTGGTTAGCATGGCATGACCGCCGATCTGACGTTCGTAAAAACGAGGCATCGGAACAATACCAGTCTTGGCAACCTTTGCGGACTCAAAACTACTATATAAAGACACGCCAAAAACAACAGGATAACCCGCCGCAATCGCGTGACGCATAAGTTCTGGAGTATCTTTGCCAGCGGCTATTGTGGTTGCCTGTAATACCTGCCACTTCGTTGCCCTTTCAATGATATTTGATGGCGGCAGTTTGTAATAGCTGTCGGAAGCAAGGCCATAGGGGTAATCCGTTTCGGGAACCATTCCAAATTCTTTTGCAGCCTTAATCATATCATCGAGCGTTGCTCCCTCGTCGACATTCAAGGTTCCTGCAATATGGCGGGTAACGGTTGCGAGAAATAATGGTGAAAAATATTGCTTTGCACCGCCTTCGGAAAAAACTTGGGATTCAAAAGCACCCGAACCGGCAAAAGCAAAACAAGAGCCGAAACTACCCTGGTTTCGCGGCGGCAAAAATTCATTTTGAATATCACACGTATCCGGGATCGGCATTTGGGGGAGGCGCGAAGAACACAAAGGGTGATAGGCGGTTTTTTTACAACGCCTCAAATTACATTTATGGTTCATTATTCATTCTCCGATTTGTTGATTGGTTTTTGTCAGTAAATCAATAAGATTTGATGTTTTGTTAAAATCAAGGAGTGCAAGTTGCTTTTTTATCTCTTTTATCTGATCAAGGCAGAGGCAGGTTTCCCGGTTGTGTTCGCATTGTTTGGATGTAACGTAATCGCGTTGGTTTAGTGCAAAATTTTCCATTTTTTGTGAAAGGCTATCAAACCGGCTTAAAATATCTGTCCTGAATTGAACAGCTTCTTTATGATAACCCTCGGTTATTTCAACAATTCTTGCCAACTCTTTATCGCGATAAATTTCTCTTTGTTTATCGAGTTCGACGAAGTTGGCAAAATATTGTTCGGTTACTTTTTTTTCAGTTGAGTGTATATGCTTGTAAATGCCCCAAGCGAACCCGCCAACAACAATTGCACCGGAGCCAATCGAACAAATTATCGTTACTGCAAGCTGTATGTGGTCTAAGGTAATGGTCATTTAAAAAACCTTTCTTTGTTTATAAATAAAGTATTTCATATTAAGAATATACAATTTTTCCGGGATAAATGCAACTTTTACAAAATAGCGATTATGATTAAGGAAAAAATTCAATATTTTTGTGTTTGATTGGTTGATAAAAGATTAAACAGCTGTATAATATGTTTGTAGGGAAGAAAGTCGGAACTTTGGCTTAATGAAAAAATCGAAGGTATTTTTGCAAAGTTCGATCTATATATGATAGAGGATTAAGATGAAAAGATTCGAATATTTGGATTCTCTAAGAGGGATAGCTGCAATGTTGGTGGTGGTATTTCACATTTGGGAAAAGAATACCGACCACAACAATGTTCTGGCAACGTTCCCGTTCAACGTATTGATTGCCGGACATGGTTGTGTCTGCCTGTTTTTCATCTTGTCTGGGTTCGTGCTCAGTTACAAATTCATCGGTGAAGTTAATCAGGCCGATCCGCTGATCAAGGCAATTATCAAGCGCCCATTCCGTTTGGGTGGGGTGGTTATTTTTGTTTCGTTGTTTGCTTTGATCATAACCGGCAAGTTGTTTTCTATTCCAACCGACATTTTGATTCAGATCATTATTCAAAACCCCTTGACCTTTGCTGTGTACGACATTCCTCCACTTTGGACAATCGGGATCGAGTTGCAAGGATCGATCATGGTTTTTGTTGCCATGATCTTTATCAATGGGTTGCCGGTAGTTCAACGTATATTAGTTTTGACTTGTTGCATCTTTGTTTTTCGGAACAGCTTCTTCGATGCTTTTTTCTTTGGAATGATTATTGCCGATATTATCAAAAACAATTTGGTAAGTCCATCTAAGGCATTGACTATCGTATTATTGGCTTTATTACCAGTTGGTTTGTGGTTGTTTGCTCATAACCGAGAAAGTAACCAGATAGGATTTTGGGTCGGTGAATCTCTGTATTCGATGATCGGGGCGGCTATCGTATTCTTGTTTGTTTGCTTCTGCCCGGCAACCCACAAGATACTAAGCATCAAGCCCCTGATATTCTTAGGAAAGATTTCATTCAGCCTGTATGTATCGCACTGGCTAATAGTGGTAACTTATTCAAGTTTTTTCAAGGACTTGATGATTGGTTTTCCGTTTCTCTTACAATCGGTTTTGCTCGTTGGGGTGTCGGTGCTGGTTGGCTGGTTACTAACCATTGCCATCGACAACCCGGCCGTCAAATTCGCCGGAGTAGTCGCAAGCAAGTTTAAATCATGATACAGAGATATTTACATCGGAACCCGGAATATGGTCGACCGGTTTGCAAGTTATTTCCTTTAACAATCCACCATCGCGGATTAGTTGTGGAAGTTGGTTATTGACCGGCAATGATTTATCGAAATGTTTTTCTTCGGCTTGTTCAAAATCCTGCCGATTATATTCCGGCATCTTGGCAATCATGTTCATCATGTGTTTCAGCTCTTGTACACAATCGGTGGCAAGTTTGTTTTCAAACTCCCATCCCGAAACAATCTTCTTGATTTCCAGTTCGGTGTCGATGATCGTCAGGTTGAGTTCTTCTATCTCTAGAGCACCTTTGACAGAATCGAATTCGGAAATCTTCGCTTTCAACTTGGCGATTTTATTCTTCAACATTTTTACTTTATTTTGGCTTTGTTCCCGACAGATCGAACCGTGCTCCAAATCCTTATATCGTTGTGTGTAATTCAACAACAGCGCCCGATATGCTCTTTCAGGAGTCTTCTCCCCGGCAACAATAGAATCGATTTGGAACGCCGAATTGCCAAATGGAATATCAAACAGGCGCTTTTGCACCTGTTCCATATCGCCAGAAAGTTGTTCAAACTTAATCAAATCGGACATTATAGGATTCCTCCGATTTGAGTAGATGTTTGACGCTCTCTTGCTAGTTGCATTGTTGCGCTCAAAACCGTTGCAGCTTCTGTTGCATAGGTTAATTTTTGGATGATGTTCGATGTGGCAGAAGAAACGATCCCGCCCAAGCCATAACCAGCAGTTCTTGAGTTGCACCCGCTCGAGTTAGAAACTGCTGTTAATGTTGCAGAGATTGTTGAAATTGCCGGGGTTGTGGCAAGGGTTAATTTCTGGATTATATTTCTCTCGGTAACGCCCCCCCCACCGAGAAAATAACCACAACCACCAGAATCATAATTAACCCCATTAGGGATATTACAAGCATATGCCAAAACTGCCGATTGTACTGCACAGGTTTCTGAACCATAAGTAAATTTATCGATAATATTATATGTATCGGAGGGGGAGTCAGGGTTTCCACCGCAAAACAATGCCATTACAGAATTGCCGATAGAACCAGTACCTCCACGAGACGTACTTAACGAACCGGCTGCAACCGATAGAACTTCGGTTGTATAACTAATCTTTCTGATAGCAGTGGTTGTTCCGGCATAATTACCGCCAGCAACATAACCTGCAACTGAAGTTTGACAACCACTATTACCGCCAATAAGGGCTTGCGAGCTTAATGTAATCAACATCGTTGATATTGAATTATCGATTGCTCCGTATTTTTCAATCGACATTATTTGGGCACTACCGGTGAACCCGCCGAGAATATATGAAGAAGACAATGAAGATACACTAGCACAAAGACTCCTGGCAACAGAAAGCGATTGACTTACTAATGCTGTCGCTTCTGTCGTGAAATTGAGCGATTCGATTGGCTTTAGTGAATCATTGGCAGTTTCTCCAGAAGTACCTCCGGCAAAAGTATAACCAGATGAAGGATACATGGCTGTTTTGCTTCCGTTATCTACCGTTGTGGTAAACTCGGAATTTTCTGTGGTGCAAACAAATTCGATATACTTGTTAATTGTGGTTTCAAATTGCAATTCAACGGCAGATGCAGCCGATTGAACCGATGAAGCAATAGTGTTTGTAACGTATTGTCCGTTTGCGCCCGACAAAATTGACCAACCGCCAACACCTTTAGACAAGATACCAAATCGAAAACCAAAAACAGCGGTTGGCGGGAGAGTGAAATTTAATTTACCAACAGCCCCGGCAACATACATTTTCCCATTTTCGATGATGGTGTTAGCAGTTACAAACTCCGGTGTTAATCCCCCCCCCGAACTACCCCCTACCGCCGCAACTGTCCCAGCATCATCTTTGGTGGAAAGAGTATTGCTGTTGGTCGAATCCAGAAACAGGACTTTCTTTCCTGTTTCTGGTGTCGGTACATTCGCCGGGTTTATGGGGTTTAATTTTACCCCGCCTTGGAACTCGGTGTCGCCCTGCAGAATATATTCTACTTGATTTGCCATTATAATTTCTCTTTATTTTTTCGAGGCGATTAAAAATAAAATAATCGCCCCGAAATTTTAATTAAACCGCAGTCCAGGAAATTGCTTTGGTAGTTCCGTCGCAAGTCAACTTATAAGTTCCGGCACTGGCAGGAGCATGTAAAGCCGTAAGAACTCCCGTAGACGCACGATAATAAATATCGCTAACTGCATCGCTTCCCATGATTACCACTGTCCCAGCGCCAATCATATCGTTGTTCACGGCTTTGTATCCCGTGCCGGTATTGGCCACGCCAGTAATCAGATTGTTTTTGGAATAAATAGTAGCAGAAGTCCCGGCAATCACAGGAACTCCCGATCCACTATTTACCAAATAATTATTGACGATTGCGTTATTACGCAAGGTTCCATCCGCACCGTTATCGCAAGAGATTAACCCGCCATTGCCGCTATTCACAATAATATTATCGGCAATAAAAGCAGTTCCTCCGGTTGTTGAAGTAATTAGAGCTCCGGCTTTAGCAGTGTTAAAATTACATTCTCTAATGAATAATACTCCTGCACCCGTAATGGTACTGGTCAGAGTACAAACAATTGCCAAAAACTGCCCCGTGCTTACAACAGTGATAACACCCCCAAGCAGAGAAACGCTTTTAAAGTCGGCAAGACCGGCAATCGAAATATTGCCGGTAATGGAACCGCCCTGGACAAGGACCCGACCCGTAGCGGTGCTTGAAAAAGCAACGTTACCCACTGTATGAAGGTCGTAACGGGTGTAATCGGGATTAGGAACAGTAATTCCGGCGCTGAAAGTTATCGTTGATCCATTGCCATAAACAATCAGCGGAATATTCGGCAAAGTAACGGCAGAAGTTTCTGTGTAAGTCCCAAAAGCAATGTCGATCGTTGCACCAGTATAACTTGCTGCGGTAATTGCAGCTCCGGCAGCAGATAAAGAAGCAAACGGGAAAGCCTCCGACCCATTAGCGATAATACCTTTGGCTGTATTTGCGGCCGCCTTGGTTTTATCAACATGAACAATGGGCGAAAGAATTGCACCAATATCGTCTTCGCTCATATCCGAATCAGTCAACAAAACTTGAACATTACCCAAATGATCTTTCTGCGAAAGAACATTGTTATTGGTGGAATCCTTGAATACAAAAATTCCACCAGCTAGCATCGGAGTAGGTACATTTACTGGATTGACTGGGGTAAAAATAACCCCATTGCTTGCCCGGTAAACGTTGCCGGCCATGTAAAACGTTTTCTTACTCATTTTCTTTTCCTTAATTTCTTTGTTGGTGGAACTGCTAATTGCAGTTTATGATATCATTATTTTCCAAACTCCGCTAATTGGAATTTGATTTATTGGAAAGTAGATTTTTATTGTGTTATTGTCTGCTTTTTCGCGCGTATAATAAACAAAAACTCCAGTATTATCTTCCATTAAAATCGTCTTAATGTTTCTATTGAGATTATGGGTAATGGTTAGGGTGTTTGATGACCAAACAAAACCTGTTGAATTGGTAGATGTAAAAGAACCAAAAAAATCATTTATTACGGTTGGGGCATAAATTTTACCCCAAACATCACTGTCTTTATAAAACCAATCGCCGGAAACAATATTCAGATAGAAATCGGTGTTGCCGCCAAGAGTATTTGACGGATCGGCACCGCCATATCTTACTCTTGATTTGGCAGTATCAATAACCGGAGCTGGCGCACTGCCAACCGGCCCGACTATAAAAGATTCTGTCAGTTCTTCAGCCATTAATTTCCGCCCTGGAAAATTTGTATTGTCCAAGTTCCGGTAATCGGAATTAACGCAACCGGAAAATAGATGACAATACTATTCACATCAACCGGATCAAAAGAATATGCGCAGTTAATTTTATTGGCATCTTGAATCCTTACTGTCGGGAAATAAGTCCCAAGATTATGGGTAATGGTTAGGGTGTTTGATGACCAAACAAAACCTGTTGAAGCAGTCGACGTAAAGGCAGACAGGAAACAACCGATTCCTAACTGTCCTTTTGTTACGTCCCCAGTATATGTACCGACGGAACTAACTTGACCCTTTCTATCACTATCTAACCATGCATTTGTATCGGCATCCCAAACCCAATAAGTTCCAGTAGAAGTTACCTTTGCGTTCCAGCCAATTTCGCCAGTAGGATATGCAGAAATTAACGCAGCAGATGTGGCAAAAACGCCTTTATAATAAATATCCCCAATACCCATGGGGAGTGTCCAGTTTACCTTATCGACGGAAACCCTGATGTAAATATCTCCGCCGACTGGCTTTGTGTGCCAGCTCAGATGATCAGAGGAAAATTGAACAAAAGTTGCATTGGTTAGCAACTGTCCTAAAATGGGATCAAATACTGGTAAACTGTTCATTTTAACCCCTTAAAGATCAATGTAATTATTATTGATCGGAACCCAATTGGTTATTGAAGCTCTTGCCGACCAAAGGCCGAATGTCCACGTTTGAATAACACCGGTTGTGGTATCGATTTTTTCAATGTATTGCGGCGTTGCGGCGTTTGGCATCGTCCCATAAATCTGATAATTTACGCCAGCTGTTGTCGTCGTATCGATGGTACTGGGTTTCCGAAAATGGGTATTGAATTTGAATACTCTGCTCATTTGTTCTTTCCTTAATTATTTTGCAACCAATCAAGTAATTCTTCAGCCGTCATTGTTTCGAAGCTGTTTTTAATCGCCCGATATTTTTCAAAAACAATTTGGCCATATTGAATCAAACCAAATTCAAGGCCAATAATTTGCGAATTAGATAAATGAATTACGCTGTCGTCTTTACATACCCAATCGGTTTCAAATGTCGAATCGAGTTTTGCATAGGCAGCCGCTCCATTAATACGCTCGCGGCTTCGGCTATCGCACTGAATATTCTTACCCAGATATTCAAAGCAATCGTCTTCTTCGCGGGCGCGAAGTTGGTTTGCCTTGTCCCTGGCACTATATAAGGCATCAGTTCTTTCGTCATAGGCATCGAAAATTGTTTGAGCAGCGGCCTTTTGATTGGGAGTGGCGCTGTGTTTAAAAACAATACCTGTTTGAAAACTTACACCATCTATCGGGCAAACTTCTTCAATTTTATTATGCAGCGCTAAAATGTTCATTTTTTTTACCTTTACATCAGCACAGAACTATTAATTGTTGCGGTGGTAAAAACCCCGCCCGAATAACCAAATTCAGCCAAATGCAAAGCCAAATAACCTAATGGCAGAGGCCGCCACTCGGAGGAGCTTCCGGTAACTGTTGTGGCACTACTAGTAATTCCGGATGCTCGAGAAATCCAAGATAAGTCGGCAGTCGCCAAGCCGATTTCACCAGCGGAAACCATCCCCCAAGTTGTATTATTTAGCAAGAAAACACCATCTTCACCACAAACCATTTCAACTTTATTATTAGCATCGTTATTATAATATCTCCAAGCGCCGGTCGTATATGAATGAGACGCACTAGAAATAAAATAAAACATTTTGTTTAATTTATTGTTTTCGTTCCAACAAAATCTCCTGACGGCACTATCCTCAGATTGACCAATTGTCGAAGTTGTCCTAATGGTTCCCAAATAACGTTTGGTAGTACTTCCACTTTTTACTTTAATTCCGTCTTGCAACACAAGGGCAGTGGCTCGGACGGTATCGCTAGCCCAAGCCACTGCTTCTAACGTTAAAGTTCCAGCATCTGAATAAGCAAAAATATCAAAATTGGTATTGGCTGCAAACCCTGTCAATGCCAAAGATACTTCGATAAATTGTTTTACCTCCCACTGCGCTCCTGTATATAACGCAAGGTTATTCCCATTATAGGGCGTGAAAGAAACCGAAGTTGCCGTCGGTAAATTCAGACGCCCTTGTGATAAAAAATTCAACGAAGTAAAGTTGAATAGAGATTCTAGGCTTTTCCAATATGTCGGATTTGCTCCGGCATCGGGGTCTTTTGTGCCGCCCGAATTCGGGCCGCTTGCAAGTAGCGATTGATACAAAACCGCATCGGTACCGCCGACCACAAAAGCCCCGGCAGGATAATCAGTCAACGCCGACCAAACAGGAATCCCGGTTTTTTCTACCTGATTCAATACCGCTGCAATTCGATAAAGAATCTCGTTTGAGTTTTTGCTATCGATAATTTCAGAAAACGGCCAGCCCTTTTCGACATCGGCTTGCAAAATTGCCGTATCACGATAAGTAACTCCGGCAACCGGATTTGTCGGGATTGTAGTAGTCGCGGATGTTCCGAAAACCATCCCTTTTAATGAAACCGTTCTATTTGCCATCTTAACTCCTGTATATTCTTATAATGATAAATAAATTGCAGCCCTTGCAAAATCTGGTCTTCCTGCTTCTTGGTCGGGTGCAAAACCCATCCCACTATTATTATAAGCGTTCATGGGTAGGAATACAACACCTAAAATTCTGGTGGTGGCCGCAAACGGCAATAAGTATCTAAGCCCAAATTTAGAATCATTCGCTGTTACAGTAAGCAATAAGGCGAGCACATTTCTCGGTATTGTACTCCTGACCACAAGATAAATATCAAGAGGAGCAACAGTAATAAACGAAACGTTTTCATTGGTCAATAATTTTATATAAGACCGAAGTTCCGGTACGCTTGCCCCTTGAACGTGATTTTTAAATATTTTAGCAAAAATCAATTTCCTATATTCAATATCATTTGCAACCGTATCCTCATATAAGCTGGCCGGACTACACCAAACAACAACCTGATCCGGGCAATTTATTGCATCGTCGGTTGTTAACCAGCTTTTAGTTGCACCGTCAATATTTACCCGCTCTTGTCCAACAAGAACACCAATACCGTCCAGTTGCACCCCGGTAGCGGTCATTAAGGTTCTTTTGCTTAATGAATCATAAAGCGAATCATAAAGTTCCTGGGCTTCTGCGGAGGTTGCCTGAACCAATTCATCAAGGATTGTTGAGTTCCTGAATTGATAAAGCAACCGGCTTCTTCCCCGCGCAAGAAGGTCTTGATTATATTGCGAAAAATCAACGGTTAAATTCGCGTTATTTTCGAATATATTTGTGCTCATGATACGTTCACCGTGATGTTACTTGTTGAGAAAGTGGCGATATGATCCCAAACAACCGCAATGTCCGCAGACCCCAATGTACCAGAAGAAAGACCAATTTGCACCGAATTTATTTTCAATCCCAGCACGGCATTAATCGGCGGGTAAAGTTTCGATACAACAACGTCATCGCCAGGTAAATAACCGCTTTGATCAAAAACATTGGTCTCAACAACACCCAGTCCCTCAATTCCATATAGGGCGAACTGAGCAATATTATTTTTAATCTGAACCACGGCGTCGGCAGGATAAGAATTGACGTCAATAATACTTATGTTAACCTCAACAAAAATCGGGACCGGTGTTGGTCTGGTAAACCGGATAATGTTACTGGTCTGCATAGTATCAACATAAGTTACCGAGGTGTTTCCATAAGTATAAATCGCAACCGCCAGACGTTCAAAAATAACCCGTGCAACATCGGCGTTAATGCCACCAATTACAACGGCGCATAATGATTTTGCCGGTAATCCGTTTCCATCCGTGGTCAAAGTATTGTTGACATAAATTCGACAACTGGTAACATTTTCAATATTCAAAATCGCGCCGTAAATCGCCTCTACAACAGATTGCGCCGGGGTGGTTGTCGATATATTTCTCCGGGAGCGCAAGGCGGCATCGGTTTCATCTACCGTTCCAGGAATTGTTTCCGCAATATTTGTGGCCGCATCCCAGCCGGAAATAATCGTTACCATTTTTGTCAACGAACCGGCAGCATAAACATAAGCCCCATTAGTGGTCGAAGTTGTCGCCGCCGTTGCTGTGCCGTCGCTTCCAATATAAACAT
>Ga0302286_10001431_pt1 | contig 17791 bp, 14 predicted proteins | sample III_Fen_E2_3_FD_198765 | JGI IMG/M metagenome (GOLD analysis project Ga0302286, IMG submission 198765) | Peat permafrost microbial communities from Stordalen Mire near Abisko, Sweden - III_Fen_E2_3 | ecosystem: Environmental > Terrestrial > Soil > Wetlands > Permafrost | place: Sweden: Abisko...
GTACCATTGTGCCCCCCGAAACCAAATGTATTGCTTAAAGCATAGTTGATGTTACGTTCTTTTGCTTTGTTGAAAGTAAAATCAATATTCGGGTCAATTTCCGGGTCAAGCTCAAATTGATTAATGGTTGGTGGAACAATGCTGTGTTTCATTGCAAGAATACACGCGATGGCTTCAATTGCCCCTGCAGCGCCGAGCAAATGGCCTGTCATCGACTTGGTAGCACTGATGCTGACTTTATAGGTATGATCGCCAAATACTTTTTTGATTGCTTTGGGTTCAGCAATGTCGCCTAATCCTGTTGAAGTGCCGTGTACATTGATATAGTCAATATCTTTGGCTTGAAGGCCAGCATCATCCAGTGCCCGTTGCATCACCAGCGTAGCTCCTCCTCCTTCCGGATCCGGAGCCGTCATGTGGTAAGCATCAGTTGACATTCCCCCACCTACCAGTTCGGCCCATATGGTCGCGCCACGTGCAATCGCATGTTCGTATTCTTCGAGGATCAAAGCCCCTGCCCCTTCGCCCATCACAAATCCATCTCTGTCTTTGTCGAAAGGACGGGAGGCAGTTTTAGGATCGTCGTTACGGGTCGATAAGGCACGCATGGCGTTGAACCCTCCGACACCTGCCTGGGTAATGGCAGCCTCTGAACCACCTGCAACGAACATCTTCGCTTTACCTATACGAATATAGGTTGCAGCATCGATCATTGCATGGGTAGCAGACGCACAGGCTGTGACCGTTGTGATGGTCGGACCCCTGAAACCATACTGAATGGCGATGTTACCACTGGCCATATTGGCAATCATCTTTGGGATGAAGAAGGGAGAGAACCTTGGATTTTCTGGATTGTTATTGAACTCGGTTACACACTGAAAGAATGTATCCAATCCGCCTATGCCAGCTCCCCAGATAACACCAACTTCGTCTTTGTCAATTTTGGAAAGATCCATCCCTGAATTTGCAATAGCTTGTGCAGCAGCGATATATGCATATTGTGCATACATATCGTGTTTTTGCACCTCCTTTCGATCCAGATATTCAAGGGGATTGAAATTCTTAATTTCGCAGGCAAAATGGGTTTTGAACTTAGAGGCATCAAAACGAGTAATGGGACCCGCGCCACTGACCCCATTCCTTAGGCCTTCCCAAAACTCTTCAACATTTTTGCCAAGTGGGTTGATTGTGCCAAGACCGGTTACAACAACTCGTTTTAATTCCATATCGATTTTTAAGGCCTTACTGATTTATTACTTTGCGTTTTCAGTGATGTATGTAATAGCGTCACCAACTGTGCCGATTTTTTCAGCTTGATCATCAGGGATAGCAATACCAAACTCCTTTTCGAATTCCATGATTAACTCTACTGTGTCCAAAGAATCTGCGCCTAAATCGTTTGTGAAAGACGCTTCCGTGGTTACTTCACTTTCGTCAACCCCAAGTTTATCAACAATGATTGCTTTTACCTTTGCCGTAATGTCAGACATAATTTTTTAATTTTACGTGGTTACTATTGTTAAATTTACAAACTGAATTTTTCAGCGATTGCAAAGAAACGAAGAAACAAAATTATCTACCAAATATTTGTTAAAGAATGTAACGGTTTTGACCTTAAATTAGCTTCTCTACAGACGAAGTAGAATAATTAGGTCGAAAAGTCGAAAATAGTTTTGCTGTAAATATTTGAATATGAAGAAAATAGCCATACTTGCCTCTGGATCTGGTTCAAATGCGGAGAATATTATTCAATTTTTTCTGAATCATCCTTCCATCTGTGTTGATTCTGTCTGGACAAATAGATCAGATGCATTTGTTTTGGAAAGAGCTGAAAGACTGAACGTAGAAGCCCATCACTTCACCAAAAATGAGTTCAGCGGGACCGATCAATTGCTGAACGAATTCCAAAAAAGAAAGATTGATCTGATCGTTTTGGCAGGATTTCTTCTTCTTTTACCTCCAAAATTCGTCCGGGAATTTTTGGTGGTAAATATCCATCCTGCCCTTTTACCTGCATATGGAGGAAGGGGAATGTATGGTACGTACGTACACCAGGCTGTTATTGCCAACCAGGAAAACGAATCCGGTATTACGATACATATAGTAGATGAGATCTATGATCATGGGAAAATTTTGTTTCAGGCAAAATGTCCGATTGATCGGCAGGATACACCCGATACGCTCGCCATGAAGATTCATCAGCTCGAAATGGAGAATTTTCCCAAAACAATTGAAAAGTTATTAATGGTAAATAATGTTTTATGATTCTTCCTGCATTTCTTAAACCAGGAGATAAAATATCGATGGTATCGGTGGCTGGGATAGTCACCCGGGAACAAGTCGAAAAAGCAAAAATTTTGTTGGAAGATGAGGAATTTGTAGTTGAGATAGCGCCTCATACTTTCGATACTTTTCGCCTGTTTGCGGGAACAGATACTGATCGGGCTTCGGATATGCAACAGGCGCTTGACGATCCGGAAGTGAAAGCCATTTTCTTCACGCGTGGTGGTTATGGTTCACTACGAACCCTGATGCTGTTAGACTGGTCGGGCTTTTTACATTGTCCCAAATGGCTGGTCGGTTTCAGCGATATTACCATTTTTCATTCTTATCTTACTTTACATAAAATTGCCTCCATTCATGGAGTGATGTCCGCGTTCTTCTTTGAGAATGGAATGAGAACCGATAGTTTCGATCGATTGCTTGGTCTGCTTAAGGGAAATTCACTGGAATACCTGTTGCAGCCAGATCAGTTAAACCAACCGGGAAGTGCCAAAGGGGAGCTGATTGGTGGAAACTTATCTATCCTGCTAAGTTTAAGAGGGACACCGCTGGATCAATCGTTCGATGGAAAGGTACTTTTTATTGAAGATATTTCTGAGTACGATTACCACATCGACCGGATGATGATGAATCTAAAATTTGGTGGAGCCTTGTCAAAACTCTCCGGTTTGATTGTTGGTTATTTCACGGATACCAAAATCGGAGGAACCCCCTTGGCATTGAATGCCTACGAGATTATTCGCGATGCAGTGGCCAGTTATAATTACCCTGTAGTATTTGGCTTTCCGGCAGGACACGAACAGCCGAACTACCCATTGTTGATGGGAAGCAATGTTTCACTGGTTGTAACGGATGAAAAGGTCTTGATTAACCAAACATTTTAAAAAAAAACCAAGTATGCGAAACGAGTCAGAAGATCGTACAGAACAGGATGATCTTGGCCGGAAAGGAGAAGGGATTGCCCGGGAGTATCTGGTGGAAAATGGTTTCAGTATTTTGGATATCAATTGGCATTATGGTCACAAAGAGATCGATATTGTTGCCCGGAAAGGGGAGGAGATCGTGGTTGTAGAGGTGAAAACCAGGGAGGAAAATTATGCGGTGGAACCCTGGGATGCCGTTACTACCTCAAAAATAAGAAACATTGTTGAGGTGGCCGATGCCTGGCTGAGGGTACACAAAGTCGATCTTGAAACCAGATTTGATGTCATCTCAATCGTACTCAAAAAAGATGGAAGCCATTTGCTTGAGCATTTCGAGGGGGCTTTTATACCTCCCGTGAATTAAAGTAAATTAGTCAGCTATGAATGTTGAAGGGATCAGGCAAATCTGCATTGCAAAGAAGGGAGTTACCGAAGGATTCCCATTCGATGAGCTTACACTGGTGCTAAAAGTGGGTGGTAAAATGTTTGCACTGCTCAATCTCGACAAAGATCCTTCCGTTAACCTGAAATGTGATCCCGAAAGAGCTATCGACCTGCGCGAACGTTACGAAGCCATCCTTCCGGGGTACCACATGAACAAGCAGCATTGGAATACCGTGATGCTGGATGGTTCCGTTCCAAAAAACCTGTTGCTCGAAATGATTGACCACTCTTATGACCTAGTATTTAAATCATTATCAAAAAATGTAAGATCAGAAGTTGAAAATTTTTAATTTGACAAAAACTGATAATTACCACTCTTTACGGCAAATACCCGATACCCTTCAACATTACTGATGATCCTTATTTCGTCTGATCCGGTGATGGTATGCCCGTTTTCAGATATCTCTTTCCTTTTCCTGACAGGGACATAAACGGTTGCCTCACAACCTACAGGAACGATTACCTGCACTGAGAATTGCTGGTCTTCATTTCTCCATGAAATTCCGGCCTTCCCATAAGGTGTTTGAGAAAAGTACTTTACGAAAGAGAGATTAGCTACCGGTTGGGGACGGAAGATAATGTGCCGGTATCCGGGAGCCTCCGGATCGGTATTCATTCCTGCCAGTTTCCGGTAGAGCCACACAAGGCTGCCTCCAAACATAGGGTGGTTGCGTGAATTGTCGCCGTTCCATTGTTCCCAGGTCGTTGTTGCACCTTGATCGATCCACCAGCCAAAGCTTGGCTGCGTCCGTTTATTCAAAGCTTCATAGGCTAAATCGTGCATTCCGTTTTCTGATAACACCTCAAAAAAGAACTGCGTTCCAAAAATGCCGGTATCCAGATTCCCATTATTTGCTTTGATATCCGCTTTTAATGCACTTCTCACTATTTCATACTGTTGATCAGGGACACCCATTTTCAGGGCAAAGATATTGCCACCTGATTTTCCGTAAGTGCCATTTTTGTCGTCGTAAAACTTTTTAAAAAATGCCGCTTTGGTCCGTTCTGCAAGAAGTGAATATTTGGTTGCGTCGTCAGGCTTATTCAGTGCCTTTGCTGTTTTTGCTGCCAGATCTGCACATCTCCAGAAATAGAACGTGTGGACCATCTTTTCAGGAGGCAAATTTCCGGGAGCAACCCAGTCGCCAAGATTAAACCACTTGAGGACCTTTCCATCCTTTCCGGTTCGCTGCGTAAACATGATCCCATCCGCATCGACCCAGCCCTCCATGTAACGGATGTACTCCTTCATCCCCTGATAATTGTCTTCCAGCATATCTTTTGATCCATAATGAAGATAAAATTCCCATGGCATGATGCAGATTGCCGCACCCCAGGCAACTCCTCCGCCGCATCCCGGTTGCCAGGGGGCGCCGTTTGGAACATACCCTGTTTCTACATTCTGAGCGCCACGAATATCCTGAATCCATTTTTGATAAAAATTCCGGGCATCGAAATTATGCATGACCATTACGCTGGAGACCTGGCCATCACCTGTGTATGGAGAGCGTTCCCGATGCGGGCAATCGCTGGCAACACCACCGTGCATATTATCTGTCTGACTTCTTCGCCAGATTTTATTGATTTTGTTCAATAGGGGATTTGAGGTCTCGAAAGTGGCTGATACGTCAATAGCGGTATGGACAACTTCGGCAGTTATCTGTTCGGCCCGAAGCTCTCCCGGCCAGTTACTGATTTCAACCCCGCTAAAAACAAACCAATTAAAACGGGCAGCATAAGATTCAGAACCTTCCCCTTTGAAAGTATAGGAGTTTTCGCCCGAAAAGGTGTTGCACAGGTACTTGATTTCAATTTTATGGCCGGCAGGTCCTTTAACCTGGTTTAACCGTACCCATCCAGAAACTTCAACTCCAAAGTCGACATGATAATTACCGTTGGCCAGCTTTTCAACTTTAACCGGATTGAGATGCTCCATCACCTTGTCCGTTTGGGAGGTATGGGCAACCAGCTTCCCTTCGGGGGCTTTACGCAACACCACCGGTTTCCAGGTTGAATCATCGAATCCGGGCTGGCTCCAACCTTTCTGTTCTTTCCTTGCATCATAATGTTCGCCGTAGTAAACCATGTCCATCAGAATAGGGCTTTCTGATGCTTTCCAGCTTTCATCGCTTGCAATAACCTCTTCCTGACCGTCGGTATAAGTGATGTATATCTGGGCAAGAAAACGGGGAGATCCGTATGCAGCGGCCCAACCTTTGGCAGGATTGTAAAAACCATTGCCAAGGATACTCCCGACAATATTCTCTCCTTTTCTCAATAGATTTTTGATGTCATACGCCAGGTACATTACCCTATATTCCTTAAAGTTATCTTCCAGTGGAATCCCTTCATTGATTAATTCGGGACGTTTTCCGTAGTTGGTTTGATTTGGTACCAGTACGTCATCACCTACTTTTTGTCCATTCAGGTAAAGCTCGAAATATCCCAGTCCGGTAACAAAGGCAACGGCTTTTTCAATCTTCTTTTCAATTCTGAACTCCTTTCTGAACATTGGGGCTGGCGGAGGCAATTTCTCAGGCAGCCGGGTTATAGGATTAATAATTTTGGGAAGCGCTTCTTCACCCTGCCACGGGGCACCAATCCATTTGGCATACCACTCAGAAGGGTTCAGGATCCCCATTCGCCAGAACGACGGCTTGCTCCAGTCTGAAGCAATGCCATTCCGGTCCCATACACGTACCTGCCACCAACAATCCATCCTTGACAATAGAGGTGTTCCAGCATATTCAACCCTGTTGCACTGTTCGCTGATTACCTTTTTACTATCCCACAAATCTGCCTGTTTCAACTTCTTTTCAGAAGAAGCTACCCGGATCTGCCAGGCCGTTTGCCTTTGTCCCCGCTCCCCTTCACCGGCACTATCTGTCCATGCCAAACGGGGTCTGACAACATCAACCACAGCAGGGTCCGATAAATACTCGCAGGTGAGTTTGGTAGGTTTGATTTTCCCGAAAGAAACAAATCCTGGTAAGATCAAAAGAAGGATTAAAAACGACAATCGATTCCTCTTCATAAGGGTATTAAGATTTATTTTATTGTGAAGTAACCAATTCTAAGTAATTGACAGTTGAAAATTGACAATGATGGATAATACTGAATGAGTGAATAATACAAGCTAATGAATATGACAATAAATTACTCACACAACTTAAATATATTTATTGTGTTTTTCTTTGATAAATGAGATGTTGTTCAATTTCTTGATAAATGTATAATGAAAGATCGCAACTCCAGCGCATATGAACTTATTTTTTTAATCTGTGTAATTTGTGTAATCAGTGGTTGGTTGGGTTTATTTTTATTAATTTGTGCCGGAGGGAAACGATTCAAATATTTTTAAATTTATCTATGGTTTACAATCTGAAAGGCGCCGAATACATCGAGCTGATCAAAATGCTCAAATTGCTGCGGATAGCTACGTCGGGAGGAGAGGCTAAAATGATGGTTGAAGGGGCAGAAGTCACGCTCAACGGAAATCCGGAATCGAGAAAGCGGGCAAAACTACGGCCTGGGGACGTCATTCAGATTTTCGGCAAGAAGATCACGATCGAACCCTGAGTATCCGTTATAAAAAATGAGGCTGTCTCAAAAGTGAATATACGATTACCACTTAGGACACCAAGGCAAAAACACAAAGGTTTTAGATGGCTCACAATAAAGCACATCTGTTAGTGCCCTTCGTGTGTACTTTGTGCTCTTGGTGGTTAAATGAGATTTTTGAGACATCCTCTTTTACTGATCGCAAGGAAGATTTATTTAACCTTCAGCAGGTTCATCATTTTTTTGGCGATGTCGGTGTTCTCCATAAAACCACCAAATTGTTCAGCCCCAGGGCCGAATGCAAATACAGGGACACACACACCGGTATGTTCAAGACTTGTATATTTTGCAGTGACATCACCTGTTTTGTTGTTGCCTTCGGTGATCGTCATCCCTCCGGTTTCGTGATCGGCCGTAACGATGATCAACGTTTCCCTGTTTTTAGCAGCAAATGCAAGGGCTACTCCGATTGCCCTGTCCATATCGAGGAGCTCCATGATCACACCGGGGGTTTGATTGTTATGGGCCACAAAGTCGATTTCGGAACCCTCCACCATCAGGAAAAATCCTTTTTTACTTTGAGATAGCAGGTTAATGGCTGTTTCAGTGGCAGGGACCAGCATCTCACCGCGCTCGGGAAGCAATGGATTGTGCTCTGCAGCGGTTAATCCTGCCAGTTTTCCTGATTTAACTTTTTGGATATCTTCCATTTTGTACAATACCTGGTATCCCTTGTTGCTTAACTCTTTGGATAAATTACGACCATCTTTGCGGCTCTCAAAAAATTTAACTCCCCCGCCTATAAAAACATCGATGTTGGTTGTAAGAAATTCGGCTGCAATTGCTTCGTAGTTACTTCTGGAAGGTTGATGGGCAAGGAAGGAGGCAGGAGTGGCATGGTTGATGGCGGATGTACTTACCAGACCGGTTTTCAACCCATTTTTCTCAGCCAATTCACGGATACTAGGGACAGGTTTCTTATCAGCGTCCACCCCAATAGCACCATTGTAGGTCTTTACACCACAAGCCAGGGCGGTACCACCTGCTCCGGAGTCGGTAACATAATCATTGGCTGAATAGGTTTTGGAAAAACCGCAATGGATGAAATTTTGCAGGAAAAGTGAACCTCCGTTGGCGGTCATGGAAGCATAAATATGCGCAAGGCCCATTCCGTCACCAATGAAGAGGATGATGTTTTTTGGATTTTTTTTAGAAGCGACCTGGTCGTATTTCAGAACAGGGTAAAATGATCCTCCTTTGAACGCTTCGACCGCTGTAACCTTTTTGTTCTCTTTGTATTGCTCCTGCGCAATACCATTAATATTGATTACAGAAAACAATAAAGAGACAAATAGTATTCTGAAGGATAATAGTTTTAATAAATTCATAATCAGGATAATAAATGGATGAGATGTAGTTTTGCCTTGAAGTAATTTTGGAATTCAGTGCACGAATGTAAGCAAAAATAAAATTTTACTGCATCGTTATTTCTTAAAATTACTGTATCAGCAACCCCTTTTCAGCCATTTCTGTAACGACAACATCTATAAATTTCCTTGCCAGGAGCCTCTTGCCGGCACATCTTCCGATCGCAATCAGCCGGTTTATTACAAAATTCTTCACAGGGTTTACTATCAATCCTGAGAACCATGATTGCTTTCTTATTTGTTGAACAAGCGGATCAACAGGGCGGGTTTCACTTCCTGGACCAGTGCCGTTTGCGAAGTTGTTGAGGACTAATCCAAATCTTTTCTGAATCTTTTTCTCCAGCTTAATCAGGTATTTTAATTCAATGGCCGGATAGGGAAATTCCTCTTCTACCTTTGGACTGACAATTGATTTATGATCCTGGGCAATACGGATATCCGGTATAACGGGTACCATTTTCTGTTCGTTCACCTCTAAAAATTGTAAGGCTTTGTGCTCCAATTTCCCATACCCGTATTCAATAACAGGATTTTTGGACGAAAGTGGGACACAAAAATATTGCTGGATAAAACGCTGACAGTTTCGCCGGCCCAACATGTAATCGTGTGTCCTGAATTTCTTGCTGAAAAATCCTCCAAATCCTCCCAATGCCCCACATGCGAGACTATACAATTGCGTGATTTCATCTTTGGTACGAATCGGGGCTATCATGAAACGGGTATAATCGTTGTCGTCGTAGGCTTTCTCCAGTAGTTCTGTTTTGATCATCAGTTGCTGGCGCATGGCTCCGAACAGCTGTTGGGTGGTGTATTTGAGTGACAGTAATCCGGGATAATTTGTGGCAGGCTGATCCTCATAGTTTGGAAACGGATTGATCATCACGACGGTGGAATCAAAAAACGAAGCATTTTTTGCCATCTGGGATGGCTCCGCCTCTTCTTTGCCCGAAGACCGACGTAGTCTCTCTTCCTGTCTGCGGGTCAGGATAATTTCTGTAAGGTCGTAAGGTTCATTGTTGATGACCCCTCCGTCTACACAAACAGCATGGTATTTAGTGAAAGGATCAACGATGCATGTTTTTCCATGGGTGATCCTCAGTAAATGGTTGTCGTTGATATATTGCGGGTCCCGTATCACCTTACGTGGAGCCAGCCCTACCGGGAAAGCCCCTGTGGCAATTGCTGCATCGATCAGCAGTTGTTTGTTGCACCCTTCGGATTTGTTAAAATTGAAAGGGATTTTTCCATCGTTCCGATAGATACCGGATGGATTGTGTTGAAAATGGGCCAGATCTTTGTGCATGGTCATCCGGTCTTCCCTTTTCCCGGCAGCAGTGATAAACGCCAGCTCGTAATTAAACCCCCGGAGATTGGTGAGGGTGGTCAATAGCTCAAAGTCACTGGCAAAATAGGGCCGTTTAAGATTGGGCTCCTTCACGGTAGTATCGACAATCTTTTGTGCTATTTTTTCAATAAACAGAGAATTGAATATGGAGCGGACCTCCTGTTGCAGATTCAGGAGGGGGGAAGCTGTAATATCCTCCGGACTGAGCATCTGGGCCATCATGTCGCTCCCGGCGTATTCGGTCATATTGACCCATGAATTGTACAAAGGATTCTCACTGCTTGTTACAGTTTGGTAATTATCTTGATCGATATGAGGGAAATTGCGCTGAATGGATGCAGCAGTAATAATAGCGGTCATGCCTCCTGCAGATGCACCGCTTAATACCTCGATGACTACCTCATGTTTTGGTACGCCTGGTAAATTGAGATCTTTTGCCATTTGCCAGTTTTCAAGGGCTTCCAGCAGGTAATCCATAACCCCGGCACTATAGGCACCCGCAGACACGGCACCTGCCATAGAGAGACCAATCCGAAAAGTCTTTTTGTTTCCCATGGTTGCCTCTGTTTTGTTGTTTATCCCAAAATAGAAGCGAAGGTTACCTACTAAAGGAGAAAAATTAAGAATTAAGAATTAAGAATTACGAATTATATATATTCCTGAAATAGTGTTAGTTAATTTACAATAATAATTCTGCAGGATTGATCTTCGCAAAATTGAACCGCTCATCTGTCAGGATGATGATTAAACCAATGGTGGCTCAATGGCCAAAACCATGTATCGACTGGTACATCCATTTATTCTTTCGCTGGAGTATCCATTATTTGTCAAAGCGGGATTCTACTAAATAACTGATTATCAGAATTTAGCCCCTTCTGTCCTAAACCAACAGGGTCATTTTGTTCAATAAGCTAATGCAGGCGTCTATGGACGGTATTTGTTTACCCCGGGTTCCGTCTCACTACACCTGGAATTACTAATGTGTAGTAAAAAATCAAAAGGTGTTCGCCTGCTATGTCTCCTTGTAAACCTTCATCAGACAATTCTTGCAATCAAACTCCAGCTCAAAGCGGTTGGCTCCATCCTGCAGGGTGAAAGGCAGGGACAGATGGGAGGGGAAGATGCCTCCAAATTTTTGACAGTAGCCCAGTTCGTGTTGCAGGCAATGTTTGGTAATCATCACTTGCAACCGGCCGGACAGGACTCTTTTTTCGACCCCCATTTCGGGTCTTTCAATGCCATGCCGGCGGTAAAATTGTACGGCAAGCCTGTTGCTGATGTTGTTTTCAAAATGATGGGAATCGGTTGGATAGGGCATAGAACTGTTGTCTGGTCTTTTGAACAATACGGGTTCAGGCTCTCTTTTGTCCGGTTTAAAACTTGCATTGTCTCCTTGTTTGGATTGTCCTTCCGGTTTTTCAATTAGTTGGGTTAGCAAACCCCTGCGCAATTCGTTCAATTGTTGTGCCGTGAAAAAATATTGTTCGTTGCCACCGGTTTCAATATCTCTTACCAGGAAGGGTGTATCGCCTGATTTGGTCAGTTGCCGTAAAATATTTTCGCGTGATTTTTCAGGATTATTGGCCGGTACTTTTTCTATTTGTAAGGCAAAACTTGACGGGGCGGTCCTTGTGTCCTCCCAATCCTGGTCAACAACGAGGGCTGCCCCTACGGAAAATCCATCGGGGGTTGCCGTGAGGACTATACTGACGGGGATTTTCCGTTCAGCTGTCTTTTTTCCCAGGGTTATTTGAAAGGTTTGGTCCCAGTTCCGGTAAAGTATTGCCCCGACAAATACCCCTTTCATCTTGTCAGGGTAGATCGTCCCACGATCTACCCTGTTGATTTTTAATCCGGCACTCTCTCCCAGGCGGTTTACAAAGGTTAAACCATCATTGTTTGCGATCTGACCGGAACCCGAAATCTGAATGGAATCCCATGTGATCCCGGTGACTTTTCCTATCTCTTCGCCTATAGATTTGGGACTGTTCAATGCTGCTACCGGTTCTTTTCGTCCATGCAGAAAATATTCGGTAGCCCCGCGGTGAAATGTTTTTACCGGGTTGGGGGTAAAAAAGAAAGTGGTCTTACCGCATGAGGCTGGGCTGAATTCTGGTTTCTCCTCCAGTATTCGATCCAGTTCTTCTCGGTAGTAGGCCGTAATGTTTTTGACGTAGTCGATATCTTTCAACCTGCCCTCAATTTTAAAGGAGCGGACTCCGGCAGAAGCCAGTTCCCGAATCGATTCCGATCGGTTGAGATCCCTGAGAGAGAGCAGGTATTTATCCTTCAGGATTACTTGACCGGAAGCATCGGTCAGACTGTATTTTTTTCGGCAGGGTTGGGCACAGGCCCCGCGGTTGGCGCTTCTGCCACCCATGGCGTGGCTCATGTAACACTGTCCGCTCAGACTGACACAGAGTGATCCATGGACAAATGCTTCGAGCTCGATGGTGGTCTGCGCTGCTATTTCTTCGATCTGGCGGAGGGAGAGTTCCCTGGCCAGGACCGCTCTTTTGAATCCAACGGCTTCCAGAAATTTTATTTTGGCTACCGTGAAGTTGTTGGCCTGGGTGCTGGCATGAAGGGCGATGGGTGGCAAATTCATCTCCAGTATGCCAAAGTCTTGAATAATAAGGGCGTCAGCGCCAGCTTCGTATACTTTACGGATGATTTTCTCCGCATCTTCCAATTCGTTGTCGTAGAGGATGGTGTTGAGGGCAACGTAGGTTTTGGCTCCATAAAAATGGGCTTCGACGGCCAGTTTTTCAATCTCTTCGATGGAGTTGCCGGCTGCCTCCCGGGCGCCAAATCTGGGAGCACCAATGTAAACCGCATCGGCGCCATGCCTGATTGCGGCGATACCACATTCCAGATTCTTTGCCGGAGCGAGAAGTTCGAGTTTTTTGCCGGAGTCCATTGCGGAAAATTTGAAAATTATTCGTTCAGCGCATCCCAGTATTCAAGGGCCCTCCTTGTATGAGGGATGACGATTGTACCTCCGACCAAGTTGGCGACGGAGAAGATTTCAAATAGCTCTTCGGTTGTGACACCCTGTTCGTGGCATTTTTCGAGGTGGTATTTGACACAGTCGTCGCAACGGAGCACCATCGAACTCACCAGTCCCATCATCTCCTTGACTTTTGTGGAAAGCGCCCCCTCCATATAGGTATTGGTGTCGATGTTGTAGATCCTTTTCATCACTTTGTTGTTGGAAGCCAGGATTTTTTCGTTCATTTTGGCGCGATAGGCACGGAATTCTATGATTTTTTCGTTCATGGAAAATAAATTTTAGGACCAGTTTCCGGGAAACTGGTGTACTGCAAAGTTAGAATCAATTTTCCCAAATTTATTAGGATGCAAAAACTTTGATTTTGCTGATTTTTAGGGAGTACAGCATCAGATTTTCCAATTTCAAAATGTAATATCGCTGAACTCCGGCGTTGGGGAATACCATTCCCCGAACAGAGCAGATGGTAAAATCGGACAGAATATGCTGGAATCTGATTTTGACCAATCGATTTTGTTTATCTTTGCAGCAAATTACCCGGAAGATGACAATGTTTAGACGGAATAACTACTTAAGAAGCTATTGGTCAGATTTGTATAATACTTCATTTCGGTTTGGGGCAATCCCTATCCCCAGAGAAAATCTCTTTCAATCAATGGTTTGTGGTTCGTTAAAGGGGATGTTGACACTGATCGTGCTATTGAGTGTTAATTTTTCGATGGTGGCACAGAATACAAGGCCATCAGCCATGCAGCCGGCTATTACGGATGGTTCATTCATCTGGCAGCGGCTCAATGTTGAGGCCAGTAGTGAAATTTCCGATCTTCTCAGGCAGCAATACGACCAAAACAGAAAAACCGGGACCTTTTCGGGATACCGGCTTCAGCTCTATTTCGGATCGGGTGTACAGGCAAGGGCACGTGCGGAGAAAGTCAGGGCCGAATTCAATGCCTTACATCCGGATACAAGGGTTTATCTGAGCTTTAAATCTCCCGATTTTATTGTGAGGGCAGGAGACTTCAGATCTAAAAGTGATGCGTTAAAAGTATTAAAGAGTTTAACCGCTGGTTTTGCAAATGCATTTATCGTTTCCGACGAGATTGTGTTTCCGGATCCGGTGGTTCAAGGAGAAATAAAATAACTGATGAGCGACGAAATCAAACACGAGTGTGGAATAGCCCTGATCAGGCTTCGCAAGCCGCTGGAATATTACCGGCTTAAATACGGAACCTGGCAATACGGGATCAACAAACTATACGTGATGATGGAAAAGCAGCACAACCGGGGTCAGGATGGCGCCGGGGCTGTTGGGGTGAAGGTCAATATGTCGCCCGGGCAGGAGTACATTTTCCGCCATCGGTCCATTGATCCGAATCCCATCCGGGATGTTTTTGCCAAGATTTTTAAAGATTTCAGTTACGCTCAACAGCAATATCCTCAAGCTTTTCCAGATCCTGTCTGGGCCAAATCCAACCTCCCGTTTGCAGGGGAACTTTATCTCGGACACCTTAGATATGGTACTTTCGGCCGCAACAGTGTGGAGTCTACCCATCCGGTCATGCGACAGAACAACTGGCGTTCACGCAACCTGGTACTGGCAGGCAATTTTAACCTCACCAACGTGGATGAACTTTTTAACCTCCTGTTGGGTTTGGGTCAATTTCCGAAAGGGTTCAATGATACAGTGACTATACTGGAAAAGGTAGGCCATTTCCTTGACGAAGAAAACGAACTGCTCTTCCGGCAATATAAAAATGAAGGATATGCCAACGTTGAGATCTCGCCGTTGATTGAGAAAAATATTGACATCCGTAAGGTTCTCGAAAGGGCGAGCCGCGATTGGGATGGCGGATATACCATCGGAGGAATCATCGGTCATGGTGATGCTTTTGTAGCCAGGGATCCCTGGGGTATACGGCCTGCATTCTATTATTACGATGACGAGATTGTTGTTGTAGCCTCCGAAAGGCCTGTAATACAGACCGTCATGAATGTGGGGTGGAACTGTGTTTCTGAGATTAAACCAGGGCATGCACTGATTATTAAGATGGATGGCTCGGTGAGCGAAGAGCTTGTGCGCGTCCCTCAGAAAAGAAGTTCCTGCTCCTTCGAACGAATCTATTTCTCACGCGGATCGGATCGGGATATTTACAAAGAGCGCAAAAAATTGGGCTTCTTGTTGGCTCCGGTTATCCTCAAGACCATCAACAATGACCTGAAACATACCGTTTTCTCTTTTATTCCCAATACTGCTGAAACCGCGTTTCTGGGTATGATGGAGGGCATCCGCGCTGATCTGCTCAACTGGAAAAAAGAGAAAATTCACGCCCTTGGCGATAAGATGACTGAAGATGAAATTGGGGAGATCATCTCGGTACAGCCAAGGATGGAGAAGATAGCGATCAAGGATGTAAAGATGCGCACCTTTATCGCAGACGACAACAGTCGCGATGATCTGGTTGGTCATGTCTATGACGTTACCTATGGTGTGGTCGAGAATCACGAAGATACCCTGGTCGTGATTGACGATTCGATTGTCAGGGGCACTACACTCAAACAGAGTATCCTAAAGAGCCTGGACCGACTTAAACCAAAGAAAATCATCATCATCTCTTCTGCCCCGCAAATCCGGTATCCCGATTGCTATGGCATCGACATGGCCATTCTGGGCAAGTTCGTTGCCTTTGAGGCTGCTATAGCCTTGTTGAAGGAGAGGGGCAAATCAGGGACCATCGACGAAGTCTACCGCAAATGCAAAGATCAGCAGCGTTTGCCTAAAGAGGAGATGGTCAATTATGTGAAGGAGATTTATCGTCCGTTCAGCGACGAAGAGATTTCAGCCAAAATTGCTCAGCTGCTGAAACCGTCCGAGTGCAAGGCGGATGTGGAAATTGTCTACCAGAGTGTTGATAATCTACATATTGCCTGTCCGAATGATCTGGGTGATTGGTATTTTACCGGCGACTATCCCACACCCGGAGGGAACAAAGTGGTCAATACCTCCTTTATCAACTACATCGAAGGAATAAACGGACGGGCTTATTGAAAGCGCATCTTGGGGTTATCCTGTTTCTCGACCAACTCCTCCAGGTACGTGGAGACATGACGGTCGATCTTGATGTCATACATATCCTCTATACTTAACAGGATCCCAGTCTCCTCCACATCGCCAAATTCATCACTGATGGCGGTTCCGAATGTACGCATGTTGGGTGTCAGGTTCATGTAGGCATTGATGAGCGGAGGGATATTTTCGCCCAGTTTTCTGACCTCCTGCGAAAGGATCTTGTATGCCTCATCGTAATCTTTCCCCTCAAAAAATTGCTGAAGTTTTTCCTGATCGGAACAATACTCCATGGGTATTTTTGGCCATACCAGATGATCGGGATCGGCGAAAAATTTACTGAAGAAATAGAGGATCAAATTACGGGCTTCCGTATTGTAATGGGTATACATGGTTACCTTCCCGAAAAAATATTTTACGTCAGGATAGTCGATCATCAGGGCTCCCAAACCATCCCACAGGTTATCAAGGGCAAACAGCGCTTTTGATCCCACTTTGGTCGACTGGTAATCGGGTTGAACAAATGAACGGCCCAGTTCAATTACAGCGGGAAGATAGTCGAGGATAAATTCGTCAGAAAAGTTAAAAAGGTGGGCTGTGGCCAACGGAACTTGGCCCAAGGCGTCTTTTTGCAATCCTCCGCAGTGGATGTACCGGTAACCTCCCAAAATTTCCCTGTTGGCAGGATCCCAAACAATCAATTGTTTGTATGGATGGGTTTCAGAAAGATCGTATTGATCGATATCCAGCTCCTCTCCAATACCGCCACCCGCTGACCTGAAAGTTATCTCCCTGAGCCTGCCAATCTCCCGCATCAGATTGGGTGAATCGTGGTAGGTGAGAACATAAATCTCATTATCAGCTTTGTTCGTCTTTCTTTGAAATTTTTCCGGAGTAAGTTCCGCTTCCAGTAACTCCCTAGGAACGGGAGGAATGATCTCCTTCATCTTAAAAAACGTAATTAATTCGGGTCAAAAATAATAATAATTGCAACTTTCAGCCACAGATCACACAAATTGTGCCCCAGTTGTAGTTCTTATTCTGCTTAGCCGCTCATTGTTCATGAACGGCGCCCTTCCGTCTGAAACAAAAGTATCGTTTTTTTAATCATTTGTTCGCAGACGGGATCCTGTGATGCATCCTTTTTCTACCAATATGTCGCCGCTGACGCGGCTGGATTTGTGAGGGGGCAAAATCGTAGTCCAAAACGACAAAATACCGTTTTTCTTTCTCTGCCATCTGCCTTAACTGACGGACAAGTTGCCTGATTAATAACCTTCAGACATCAAGTCCATCAGCCAAAGAAGGCGGCAACGAAATATCCTCACATTTCCAATTCTTCCCAGTTGTCTCTCCGTCATTCATTTTCCTCTTCCCCCTCACTTATCGGGTAGCTTATATACAACTTTCTTCACCTCTTCAGCCCACTGGGAAGGAGTCTTGGTATGGTCGAAGCTTTGCCAGGGGATCGGCTTGCCGAAGATGATGGTGAAATTTTTGCCCCGTTGGCGGAACATCTCATCGGGGAGCAAAAGCATCTCAATGCCAAATTTTATGCCCAAGAACTTCCGGATGTTGGAAAACCGGTAAAAGAAGTTGGAGTTATGGCCGCTCATGAAGACGGGGATCACATCCCGTTTGGATTCAACCGATTTCTGGATAAAGTGTTTGTGCCATTCCAGATCAGAAATGACATTGCGTCTCTTCCGGGAGGCCAAACCGGCAGGGAAGATC